>ENA-OPDH01001673-OPDH01001673.1-human-gut-metagenome-genome-assembly--contig:-NODE-1673-length-15512-cov-3.157210_pt1 | contig 15512 bp, 14 predicted proteins | sample MGYA00241260_ERZ501500 | MGnify/ENA primary metagenome ERZ501500 (study PRJEB25962, sample SAMEA2042519) | human gut metagenome | biome: human gut; feature: human-associated habitat; material: faeces...
CGTCGTCATCCAGATCGCGCCCGCCGTGCGCGTCGCCATCGGTGAGGCCTATGGTCTGCCTGCGGGCGAAAATGTGCTCGACAAGCTCGTCACGGCACTCAAGATCATGGGTGCGGACGAAATTTACGATACGATCTTCGGCGCGGACCTCACGGTGCGCGAGGAATCGAAGGAATTCCTCCGCCGCCTGGAAACGGGCGAAAATCTCCCGCTGATGACATCCTGCTGCCCGTCCTGGGTGCGCTATGTGGAGCAGGAGCGCCCGCAGTTCATCAAGAACCTGTCCTCCGCACTCTCGCCTATGCAAATGTTCGCAACGGTCTTAAAGGACAAGTACCGCGAAAAGGACGCCGCCGACGGCCGCACGACCTTCCATATCGCCATCATGCCCTGCACAGCCAAGAAAATGGAGGCCGGACGTGAGGAATTCCGCCGCGACGGCGTACCGAACGTCGACCTCGTGCTGACCACGCAGGAGGTCATCAAGATGATCAAGGAATCCGGCATCCGCTTCCAGATGCTCGAAAAGGAGTCGCCCGACCTGCCGTTCGGCATGGGCAGCGGCGCGGCCGAGATCTTCGGCACCTCCGGCGGCGTGGCGGAGGCGGTACTACGCTGCTGCCTGCCCGACAAGAGCAAAAACGTCCTGCGCATGCTCGAGCACAGCGGTCTTCGCGGCACGGAGGCCATCCGCTTTGTGACCATCCCCGTTAACGGGCGCGACGTGCGCGTCGCCCTGGCCCACGGCCTTGCCAACGCGGCAAAGCTGCTCGATCAAATCGAAAACGGCGAGGTCGAGGTCGACCTGGTCGAGGTCATGTCCTGCCGCACCGGCTGCGTCGGCGGCGCGGGCCAGCCCTACGCGCTGATGAGCACCAAGCTCAAGCGCGCCCACGGCCTGTACGAGATCGACCGCAGCGCGATGTTCAAGCGCAGCGAGCGCAACCCCGTCCTCGACGCGATGTATGCCGCGGGTCTCAATGAGCGCGCGCACGAGCTGCTGCACCACGAGTACAAGGACTGATCCCCTTCATAAAAAGCCGGCCGTGTGTCCACGGCCGACTTTTTCGCCCGACTCATTATTTTTTATAATGCGTCTATTGACAAATTAAGATATTTCCACTAATATATTTTTGAAAATGTATTACAAATTTGAATCGGAGGACAGCCATGGAAGTCCGCAACCTGGTCACATTCTTAAAAGTCACGGAGCTCAAGAGCTTCTCCCGTGCGGCGGAAGCTCTGGATTATTCCCAGTCCGCCGTCACGGTGCAGATCCAGCAGCTCGAGCGCGAGCTGGGCGTGCAGCTCTTTGACCGCATCGGCAAAACGGTCTCCATCACGCAGTACGGCAAGGACTTTGTCTCCTACGCGCGCGACGTGGTGAGCGCCATCGCGCGTGCCAGCGCCTTTGCCTCGTCGGATTCCGAGCTGAGCGGCACCGTGCGCGTCGGCACGCTCAATTCGCTGCTCACCGCCTCGTTCTCTAACATCGTGCCGCTCTACCACGAGCGTTTTCCGCACGTGCAGATCAGCCTGCACGCGGGCAATATCGCCTCCATCACCGAAATGCTCGTCAAGAATGAGCTCGACATCATCTACACGCTCGATGAGCAGATCTTCGACACGCAGTTTGTCAAAGTCTTTGAAGCGCAGGAGGACGTCGTCATCGTGACGAACACGGAAAACCCGCTCTCTGCCCGCGATGATGTGCACCTTGCCGACCTTGTGTCGCACCCGTTCATCCTGATGAACCACGGCAACCCCTACCGCGACCAGTTCGACCGCGAGCTTGCCCGTCAGGATCTAAGTGTCGAGCCGTTTTTGGAGCTCGAGAGCGACACGCTCGCGCTCAAGCTCATCCGCGAGAATCCAGAGTATCTCTCCGTGCTGCCGCGCTACACGGCGAAGATGAGCATTCACAAGGGCAACCTTGCCATCATCCCTGTGGCCGACTGTCAGATGAGCCAGTGGCGGCAGGTGCTTTATCACCGCAACAAGGTCATCACCCCGCAGATCCAAGGCATGCTCGACGTGATCTTAGAGGTCGCGAAAAAGCCGTTTTAAGCAGAATCTCACAAAAAAGCACAGGCGCGCTTTCGCGCTCCTGTGCTTTTTCACTTTACTGTGTCAGTACGGCGCAAAATTTGCAAAAAAAGAGTGCAAAATGCAAATCGGCGCGGTATAATAATGGGCAAATTCCAGCGTCCGCGCGCATCGCGCGCCCGCTTTGATCGGAGGGATCACGATATGAGAATTGTCGTCAAGGTCGGCACATCCACGCTGGCACACCCCACGGGGCGGCTGAACATCCAGCGTATGGAAAAGCTGTGCAAGGTTTTAAGCGACCTTAAAAATATGGGACACGAGATCATCCTCGTCTCCTCTGGCGCCATCGCCATGGGCTTTGGCAAGCTCAACCTGAGTGAACGGCCGAAAGACGTGCCGACGAAGCAGGCCTCCGCCGCAGTCGGCCAGTGCGAGTTGATGTACATTTACGACAAGCTCTTCACCGAGTATAACCACACCGTGGCACAGCTGCTCATCACCGCACCGGATATCGAAGAGGGCGGCGTGCGCAAGCAGAACTTCCACAACACGCTTGCGCGGCTTTTAGAGCTCGGCGCGCTGCCGGTCATCAACGAGAACGACACCATCTCCACCGAGGAGTTCGGCATCGGCGACAACGATACGCTCTCTGCCATCGTGGCCGTGACGATCCAGGCGGACCTCCTCATTCTGCTTTCGGACATCGACGGGCTCTTCGACGGAGACCCGCGCAAGAACCCCGACGCGAAGCTCATCGACACGGTGGAAAAGATCGACGAGCACATCATTTCGCTCGGCGGGGGCAGCGGTTCGAACCTCGGCACCGGCGGCATGGCGACCAAGCTCCGCGCCGCGCAGATGGCGACGGCAGCAGGCTGCGAAATGGTCATCGCCAACGGCCAGTCGCCCGAGGTACTCTACGATGTGGCCGCGGGCAAGCGCGTGGGCACAAGATTTTTGGCAAAGAGGGATGAAGCATGACAACGATCGAACTTCTGGAACGCACAAAAGCTGCCTGGGGCAGCATCCGCAGCGCAAGCGCCGAGGAGAAGGACCGGCTGCTGCTCGCGATGGCGGAGAGCCTTGAGGCCAACAGCGAAGATATCCTGCGCGAAAATGCCAAGGACATGGAGGCGGCGAAGGGCACGATCTCCGACGTGATGCTCGACCGTCTCGCCCTGACGGAGAGCCGCATCCACGCGATGGCCGAGGGCATCCGCGAGGCCGCGGCGCTGCCCGACCACGTGGGCCGCGCGCTCGCGCAGTTCAAGCGCCCCAATGGTATGACCATCACCAAGCGGCAGGTGCCGCTCGGTCTGGTCGCCATCATCTACGAGAGCCGCCCGAACGTCACGTCGGACGCCGCGGCGCTGTGCATCAAGAGCGGCAACGTCTGCATGCTGCGCAGCGGCAAGGAGGCCTATCGCTCCTCTCACGCCATCGTCACGGCGCTCAAGGCGGGCGTTGAGTCCGTCGGCGGCGATTCCGGGATCGCCGTTGTCGGGCCGGGCCGTGCAGACGAGCGCGACGGTAAATTCGCTTCCCGCCTGCGGATGTTCGGGACGCAGCTCGAAGCGGCAGCGGATGTCCCTTGTCGACCTGCTGATCCCCCGCGGCGGCAAGGGGCTCATCCGCGCGTGCGTGGAAAATGCAAGCGTTCCCTGCATCGAGACCGGCACGGGCATCTGCCATGTGTACGTCGACAGGGACGCTGACCTCAACATGGCGGTAAAGATCATCGAAAACGCCAAGACGAGCCGCCCGTCCGTCTGCAACGCGGAGGAGGTCTGCCTTGTCCACCGCGACATTGCAAAGGAATTTCTCCCCAAGCTCAAGGCCGCGCTTGTCGACAAGCGTAGAGAAGCGGGCCTTGTCCCCGTCGAGCTGCGGCTCGACGAAGCCGCGGCGGAAATCATTCCCGGCACGGCGGCAACGGAGCTCGACTTCGACACGGAATTTCTCGATTACATTCTCGCCGTCGCGGTCGTAGATGATCTGGATGCGGCCATCGCACATGTCCAGCATCACTCGACGCACCACAGCGATTGCATCGTGACCGAGAACCAAGCTGCGGCCGACCGCTTTGTCGACGAGGTCGACAGCGCGGCGGTGTACGTCAACGTCTCCACCCGTTTCACCGACGGCGGGGAGTTCGGCCTCGGCTGCGAGATGGGCATTTCGACGCAGAAGCTCCACGCGCGCGGCCCGATGGGGCTCGACGAGCTGAGCACCTATAAATACGTCATCACCGGCAGCGGCCAGATTCGATAACAGGAAAGGCGCACACTCCGATGTACCACAACGACAAAAAGTACGCATTGACAAACTGCGTGCTTCTCGACGGCTCTGAACACATGGAGCCGCAGACGGGCAAGGCCGTCTGCATCGACGGCGAGAAAATCAATGAGATCGTCGACGCACAGCATATCCCCGCGGGCTATGAGGCAGTCGACCTCGGCGGAAAATATGTGCTGCCGGGTCTCATCAACATGCACGTGCACCTGCCCGCCTCGGGCAAGCCGAAAAAGAAGGCGAGCGACCCCAAAAAGCTCGTCAAGCTCATCACCTCCTGCGCGCTGACGAACAGGATCGGCGTCAACATGTGCGAGGGCTACGCAAAAACCGAGCTGCTCTCCGGCGTCACGACCATCCGCACAGTCGGCGGCGTCGCCGATTACGACACGAAAATTCGCGACCTCGCCGCGGCGGGCAAAATTCTTGCCCCGCGCGTGCTGGCGTCGAACATGGCGGTCTCCGTCCCCGGCGGGCACATGGCGGGTTCGCTCGCCTACGAGGCGCACTCCGCCGAAGAGGCCGCGGCGCTCGTCGAAAAGATCGCCGCCGAAAAGCCCGACCTCATCAAGCTGATGATCACCGGCGGCGTGCTGGACGCCGAAGTCGTGGGCGAGCCGGGCGTGCTGCGCATGCAGCCCGAGCTTGTCAAGGCCGCGTGCGACAAGGCACATTCGCTCGGCATGATCGTCGCGGCGCACGTTGAGAGCCCTGAGGGCGTGATGGTCGCGCTGCAAAACGGCGTCGACTCCATCGAGCATGGCGCGCAGCCAAGCGATGAGATGATCACGCTCTTCAAGCAGCGCAAGGCGTTCCAAATTTCGACCATTTCCCCCGCCCTGCCCTACGCGCTCTTCGACCGCAGCATTTCGCACGCGACGTATGAGCAGCAGGAAAACGGCAAGATCGTCTTCGACGGCATCGTCGCGCTCGCAAAGGCAAACCTCGCCGCGGGCGTGCCAGTCGGTCTCGGCACGGACGTCGGCTGCCCGTACATCACACATTACGACATGTGGCGCGAGCTGCACTATTTCGTCAAATACTGCGGCGTGACGCCTGCGTTCGCGCTCTACAGCGCGACGAAACTCAATGCCCGGCTCGCGGGCATCGGTGATCTGACCGGCAGCATTGAGGCGGACAAGCAGGCCGACCTGATCGTCTGCTCCGGCAACCCTCTTCAGAATTTGAGCGCGCTGCGTGAGCTCGACATGGTCGTCAAGGGCGGCTACCGCATCGACAAGCCGCAGATCAAGAAGATGGATGAGGTCGAGCGCGAGCTCGACAAGTTCCTGTAAGCGCTATGAAATACTTGGTACTATCCGACTCGCACGGCAATGTCGACAACATGGTGCGCGCGGTGGAGCTCGTAAAGCCGCAGGGCATCATCCACCTTGGCGACGGCTGGCGCGATGTCGAGGAGCTGCATCAGCTCTACCCTCGCCTGCCGCTCGAGCAGGTTCCCGGCAACTGCGATTTCGGGCGCTTTGAAGCGCTTGAGCGCGTGCTGATTCTGGACGATCACCGCGTGCTCATCGCGCACGGGCACACGTTAGGGGTGAAGACCGGACTTCTCCGCGCGCAGTACCGCGCGCTCGAGATGAACGCCGACATTCTGCTCTTCGGCCACACGCACGTGCCGCTCGTGGACGCGGCGTCGCGGCCGATGATGATGAATCCCGGTTCGATTGGCGATCCCCGCCGCCCGACCTACGGCGTACTCGAATTCAGGGACGGACAAATTTACCCGTCGGTCTTTCGGCTGGACGCATAACAAAAAAAGAGATGTACCTTGCGGTACATCTCTTTCCCTTTTCTCACCCGTTCCAAGCGCGCACCTGCTCGCGCAGCCAATTACACCAAGCGTCCACGCCCTCGCCGGTTTTGGCGGAGAGGGGGAATATCTTGAGCTTCGGGTTGCGCATGTGCGCGTATTCGACGACCTTTTCCATGTCGAAGTCAAAATACGGCAGCACGTCGATCTTGTTGATGATGAGCGCGTCGCACACAGTGAAGATGAGCGGGTACTTGAGCGGCTTATCGTGCCCCTCCGGCACGGAGAGGATCATCGCGTTTTTGACCGCGCCCGTGTCGAACTCCGCGGGGCAGACGAGGTTGCCGACGTTTTCGAGCACGACGAGGTCCAAGTCCTTCGTGCCGATCTCCTTGAGGCCCTGCTCCGTCATGCTTGCATCGAGGTGGCACATGCCGCCCGTGTGGAGCTGGATGGACTTGACGCCCGCGTCCGCGATAGTCTTCGCGTCCACGTCGGAGTCGATGTCTGCCTCCATCACGCCGATGCGCAGCTCATCCTTGAGCGCTTCAAGCGTGCGCAGCAGCGTCATCGTCTTGCCGCTGCCCGGCGAGGACATCAGGTTCAGCAGAAACGTTCTGTCCTGCTTGAGCTGCGTGCGAAGGCGTGCGGCCTCGCGGTCGTTGTCGGCGAAGACGCTCTCTTTCACCTCGATGATCTTATAGGGTTCTGTCATATTGCCTCGATCTCCTTTAAGTTGATCTCACTGCCCTGCTTGAGCCACGTTTTTTCGCTGCCGCAGTGCGGGCAGGTGCGGCCAAACTGCACCGTGGGATAGTCGCGCCCGCAGCCCTCGCAGTACGTAACGGCGGGGATGGTCTCGATCTTGAGCGCGGCCTCCGGTAAAAGCTCGGTCTTCTTGACTGCCCAGTTCCAGCAGCTTTCGAGTTCGTGCGGGATCGCACCGGACACCTCGCCGAGCTCGAGCGTCACGGACGCGACGTTCGTCAGGCCGTTTTCCTCTCCGATCTTTTCCACGCTCTTGATGACGTGGAAGACAATGCCCAGCTCGTGCATTACTTTCTCTTTCTCGCCGCACGCTTGATCTTGAACTCACGCTTGATCATGTACGGCAGGATGGCCTTCATCTTGTCCTCACAGGCGTACATCTTGCTGCACTCCGGTCTCTCGCGGTGCAGGTGGATGGCGTCGAACGCGCACTTCGTCGTGCAGACGCCGCAGCCGATGCACTTGTTCGGGTCGACGATGCTCGCGCCGCAGCTAAGGCAGCGCGCGGTCTCCTTTTTGATCTGCTCTTCGGTGAACGCGACGCGCTCGTCGCTAAACGTCCTGCGCAGCGCCTCGTTATAGCCGATGCGCTGGCGCGGCGTTGTGTCGTAATTGACGGGGATCAGAGCGTTCTCCTTGTCGAGCTCAATGAACTGGCGGCGGTTGCGGCCGACCGTCAACGTCGCGTGCTGGACAAAACGGTGCAGCGAGATCGCGCCCTCCTTGCCCGCGGCGATGGCGTCGATGGCAAATTTCTGACCCGTATAAGCGTCGCCGCCGACGAAGATATCCTTTTCCGCCGTCTGATACGTGACGGGGTCTGCCTTGACCGTGCCGTTGGGGTTGAACTCAACAGCGGTACCGGTGAGCAGCTCACGCCAGTCGACCTTCTGGCCGATGCAGTAGAGAACCGTCGTGCACTCGGCCTGCTCGCTCACACTGTCGTCAAACTCAGGTGCGAAGCGGCCCTCGTCGTTCTTGACGCGCGTGCACTTGCGGAACCTGATGCCCGCGCACTTGCCGTCCTCCACCACGATCTCGGTCTGGCCCCAGCCGGCGTGGACGGTGATGCCGTCGCGCTCGCACTCGCTGCGGTCTTCCTCGCCCATCGGCATATCGTCGTAAGCCTCTAAGCAGTAGAGGTCAACGCTCTCCGCGCCGCAGCGCACCGCCGTGCGCGCAACGTCCGCGCCGATGTTGCCGCCGCCGATGACGACGACCTTACCGGAAAGCGTCTTCTTTTCATGCAGGTTGACCTGCCGCATAAAGTCGATACCCGCCATGACGCCGTCCGCGTCGCCGCCGGGGATGTTCAGCTTGCCGCCGGACTGGAGGGCGACGGCCACGTAGAAGCTCTGATAGCCCTGCTCGCGCAGCTGCGCGATGGTCACGTCTTTTCCGACCTCCACGCCGCAGCGGAACTCGACACCGAGTTCACGCAAGATGTCGATTTCTGCCTCCACCACGTCTTTTTCAAGGCGGAAGCTCGGAATGCCGTTCATCAGCATGCCGCCGGGACGCGCTTCCCTTTCAAACACCGTCGGGCGGTAGCCCTTTTCAGCGAGGTAGTATGCGCACGACAGGCCCGCGGGGCCGCCGCCGATGACGGCGATCTTCTCGGAAAATTCGCCGTCGACCTTCGGAATGACCTTTTCGGGCACAAAGCGCGTTTCCGCGTTCAGGTCCTGCTGGGCGATGAAGCGCTTGACCTCGTCGATGGCGACGGCCTGATCGACCGTACCGCGCGTGCAGGCATCCTCGCAGCGGCCGCAGGCGACACAGTTCTCGCTCTTGACGCTCGCAACATACGCGCTGCGCGACAGGTTCGGCGTGTTGAACAGCTGCGATGTGCGCAGCGCGTTGCAGACATTGACGTTGCAGTTGCAGATGCCGAAAATTTTCTGCTCACCGTCGATATTCGTGATCTGGTGGACAAAGCCGTTGTCCTCGGCCTTTTTGAAAATTTCGAGCGCTTCGTCCTTCGTGATGTATTCGCCGCGCTGTGTTTCGACGATGTAGTCGGCCATGTCGCCCACACCGATGCACCAGCTTTCGGCGTCGTCGCCGCAGCCCTCGCCGAGCTTGGCGCGGCTCAAGCGGCAGGAGCACATGCTCTTGGCGTACTTGCCCTCGTACTTGCTGAGCCAGTAGGAGATGTGCTCTAAGTCAACGGACTTGTTCTCTGTCTCGATGGCCTTTTCCACGGGGATGACGTGCATGCCGATGCCTGCGCCTCCCGGCGGCACCATGGGCGTGATCTTTTCGAGCGGGAGCATCGTCATGCGCTCAAAGAACGCCGCGACCTCGGGATGCTCGTCGATCTGGCTTTTGCGCATGTTCAGAAATTCCGCGCTGCCGGGGACGAACAGCGGCAGCACCCAGCGCTTTTCATGCTTGGGGTTCTTGCCGTCCAGGTTCTCCCAGTTGTACTCGATGATGCCTGTCCATGCCATCTCCGTCAGGAGCTTTTCGAGCGGCTTGCGCTCCATTTTGGTGAGCTTCATCAACTGCTCGGTCGTCTTGGGCTTGCGCACGCCCATTTTGAGCGCGACGTCGACCATCTCGTCGGTCATCACGCCGGCAAGGCCCCAGTACTCGGGGTCGTCCGCCGTGGCCTTGAGGCCGATGCGGTTCGTGATCATACTGCCGAGCTTGAGGACGTTTTCGCGCGGAGCGTCCGTGCGGGGTATTTTGAAATCCAGTTTACTCTCGTCGAGAGGGAAATTCGTGGGCTTGCTGCCGTTGATATCGCTCATGTTCCTGCTCTCCCTTTTCGCGGCGCACCGCGTGCTTGCCGCCGCGCAGCAAAAATATCGCGCGGCGATCATCACCTATCTTATCCGAGCTCTATTTTACAGGAAAATGTTGGATTTTTTCATTGACTGATTCCATAAACCGCAGTCATATCGCTCAATTCCCCGCATTTTTGCGCAGATCGGCAGAATTGCCCAAATTTACAGGTCAAGGAACCGCCGCGCAAGCGCGGGCACATTGGTGTCTTTGAGGCACACGACGTTCAGCTCGTGCACGCCCGTGAGCGGCGGGCAGGAAAAATGCCCGAACTGCGCATCATTCTTGACGACGGCCTCGTAGAGGAAGCTCACGCCGCAGCCCTCGCTCACCAGATGCCGGATGAGCTTGAAGCTGCTGATGCAGACATTCGCGCGAAACGCCTCGACCGTGTAGCCGCACTGCATGAGCTCTCGCTCTAAAATCTTTCGCGTACCGGAGCCAGGCTCGCGCAGGATGAGCCGCTCGGAAAAGAGCTCATCCATCGGCACCTCACAGCCCGAAAACGGGTGATCTTTCGCGCAGATGCCGATGTAGGGCTCGTTGCGCAGCAGAAAGCTCTCGTACCGGCTCTTGTCGAAAATGCCCTCGAGCACGACGAAGTCAAGCTCACCGCCCTCGAGCTGGGCGAGCAGGTGTGCCGTATTGTCGACGGTAAAAAAGAGCTCGTTGTCCGGTTCTTTCAAAAAGCGGATGATCTGCGGCAGCAGGATATAGTCGCCGATGGACTTCGTCGCGCCGATGCGAAGGCTCGTCTTCTCCTGCCGTTTGAGCGCACGGCGCAGCTCCTCGTCCTGATAGCGCTGGCTGATGGCGTAGATCTCAAGCGTTTCGCCCTGCGGCGTTTTTCTGAGCTTTCGGCTGTCGTAGGTAAAAAGGCGCACGCCGTACAGCGCTTCAAGCGCCTGGATCTGTTTCGTCACGGCGGGCTGCGTCAAATGCAGCTGCTCCGCCGCCTTGCGGTAGTTCATCGTGGCGCACACGGTCAAAAAGGTCTCAAGCCGCTGGTCCATGTTCTCTCTCCTTTGTCGATAACAAACAGGAATCGACATATTCTTATTTATAATTTTATTATATCATAAGTCGGTGATATAATACACCCGCAACACGCATTGGAGGAGAGAAAAAGCACATGAAATTTATCGAATCCGTAAAGAAAATGCTGCCCGGCTGCGCCATCGCGCTCGTCATCGCCGTGGTGGCCAAGTTTTTAGAGCAGCTGGAGGAATCCGTGGGGCTGCACCTGATCGGCGCGTCGGTCATCGCGATGTTCATCGGCATGATCGTGAACCGCTTTTACGCGCCGAATGACAAGACGAAGCCCGGCATCAAATTCACCTCAAAGAAAATTCTGAAATTCGCCATCATCCTGCTCGGCGCCAGCCTGAACATCACGACCGTGCTGACGGTCGGTAAGTTCTCGCTCACCGTCATGCTCTTCACACTGGCGACGTGCTTCGGCCTCGGCTATGTGATCGGCAAGGCGCTGGGGCTTGACTGGAAGACGAGCAGCCTCATCAACGCGGGCACGGGCATCTGCGGCGGCAGCGCCATCGCCGCCATCGCGCCGGTCATCGAGGCAACGGACATGGACATCGCCTACGGCATGTCGGCAACGTTCCTCTTTGACACGATCATGGTCGTCGTGTTCCCGCTGCTCGGCCGCGCGATGAGCCTTTCCGACGCGGCGTTCGGCCTGTGGGCCGGCACGGCGGTCAACGACACCTCGAGCGTCGTCGCCACGGGCTACGCCTTCAGCGAGGCCGCAGGCGACTTTGCCACGATGGTCAAGCTGACGCGCACACTCGCCATCATCCCGACGGTGCTGGTCTTCGCCGCCATCAGCGTGCACCTCAAGAAAAAGGCCGCCGCGCAAAGCGGCGACCATGGCGTCAAGGTCAATATGAAGTCGGTGTTCCCGTGGTTCATCCTCGGTTTCCTTGCAATGTCCATTCTGTGCAGCGTCGGCGTCATTCCCGCCGGTCTCGCTACGACGCTCAAGAGTATCAGCAAGTTTCTGATGGTCGCAGCGCTCGCCGCCATCGGCCTCAATACGAACTTCGCGGCGCTGTGCAAGTCTGGCGCAAAGCCGATGCTTCACGGCTTCATCATTTCGCTGCTGGTCGTTCTTGTGGCGATTGCGGTCGAATATGTGCTCGGCATCGCGCCGAGCGGCACGCTCATTTAACCGTCCGCCGAAAGGATGAGATCGCAGCGGTTCCGCACATCGAGCGCGTCGAAATAGCGCTGCTCGAAAGGGATCCAGCGGTCGAAAAACTGCTTTGCATGCGCGGGCGCATTCCGTTTGAGGATGCGCTCGCGCTGTTTTTCTGCCGAAATCGGCAGAAAAACAGATAAATCGTAGTACGGCGCGAGGTCGGGGTGCATGGAATACGCGCCCTCGACGATGTTGAGCGTTCCCGCCTCAATCCTCTGCGGCGGGGCGATGGTAAACGTCGCGCAGTCGAAGCGGCGGTAGTCGACGGGTCTTCCCTCGCGCAGAGGGATCAGCACCTCTTCCAAAAAGCGCTCGCGGTCGACGTTGCCGCCGGGCTGCGTGAAGCGCGCCTCCGTGCGCTGCTCGGGCCGGAGGAAAAAGTCGTCCATGTGGAAGACAGGGCAGCCGTAAACATTTTGCAGCAGCTCGCCGAGCGTCGTCTTGCCGCTGGCGCTGCCGCCCTCGATGGCGACGAGCACGCGGCTTCTTTCCGCCGTCAGGCGGTCGATGCGCGCAAACAGCGGCAGCGCGCGGGCGAAGTCGCGCCGCAGGACGCGGTACGCGGGCGCGTAATTCTGCCGAAATATCTCGGAGTGGTGCAGCGGCGGAAAGCCGTCCTTGCGCCACCTCTCAACAGCTTCCGCCGTCTCCTGCGCAGAAAACGGCAGCTCGCCCGCGTCGGCCATTGTCTGCAAGGCGGTAAGCATCGCTTCGAGCTTTTCGCGCCCGCACTCCTCGTGCCGCGCAGAGAGGGCGAAGAGCCGCGCAAACGTCTCCGCGCTCAAGCCGTCCTGCAAAATGCCGAGGTGCACGCGGCAGTAGTCGCCGCCGAGCAGCTCGACGAGCTCGGAGATACGGTCACCGCTTCGCGCCGCTTCGGCGCGGATGTAGTCTGCGGCGGCAGACGGGTCGGCGATCAGATGCTCGCAGCCAAAGGCGCTCTGATAGAGCGCCTTGAAGACGTCCTGAAGCGCCAGCTCTGGATAGCGCGCGCAGTGGGCGCGCAGAAAGTCGCGAATATCGGTAAAATTCGTCATAGCGGCGGGGTTCCTTTACCAAAAAGTTTCGTTTATCATAGCGCTTTTTCGCCCCTTTCGCAAGGGGCAAGGGATTGACAGCCCTGCGCTTTTTTGATAAAATTTCTGCGTCGGCACAAGCCGGCAGCGTTGGCACAAGCTGACTTTTCTTCCGCGCGTTTCCTGAAAGCAAACGAGGTATCACCAAGGTATCAATCTCCCTGCAAGGGGAATATTGATGCCTTTTCTTTGTCTTTTCAAGGGTTTTCGCGCAGAAAACAAGACGCAAGAGAGGATGAGAACACCGTGACGTTCCTTGTCATCGACGGCCAGGGCGGAAAGCTCGGCAAAACTTTGGTCGAGAACATCAAAAAGTCCTTCCCGCACCTCGAGATCATGGCGGTCGGTACGAACAGCGCCGCTTCCGACGTGATGCGCCGCGCGGGCGCTGACCGCGTGGCCACGGGCGAAAACCCCGTCATCGTGGCCTGCCGCAGCGCGCAGATCATCGTCGGCCCCATCGGCATCGCGATCGCCGATGCGCTGATGGGCGAGATCTCCCCCGCCATGGCAAACGCCGTCGCGTCAAGCAATGCCTACCGTGTGCTCATCCCGATGAATCTATGCAGCACGTATGTCGCGGGCGTGGACAAAAAGTCCTCCGCCATTCTGGACGACGCCATGGCGCACATCCGTTTGCTGCTCGAAGGAATGGAGAACAAACCATGAACAACGCTGCCACTGCAACTGCCCGTACCGCTTCCCCGGTGAGAAAGCTCACCTATTCCGCACTCTACCTCGCCCTTGCGATGGTCCTGCCGTTTTTGACCGGCCAGATCCCCGAGATCGGCTCCATGCTCTGTCCCATGCACCTGCCCGCGCTGCTGTGCGGCTTCATGTGCGGCTGGCCGTGGGGACTCGCGGTCGGCTTTATCTCCCCGCTGCTGCGCTCGATGTCCGGCATGCCGCCGATCTGGATTGCTATTCCCATGGCGTTTGAAATGGCGACCTACGGCGCCATCGCCGGTCTTCTGTACCGCAAGCTACCGAAAACAGGCTGGCGCATCTATGCCTCGCTCATCTCCGCGATGGTCGCGGGCCGCCTTGTGTGGGGGCTTGTGAAGTTCCTGCTCACGGGCCTTCAGGGCACGGAGTTCAGCCTCGCCCTCTTCCTCTCCGGCGCGGTGACGACGGCCATCCCCGGCATCATCTTGCAGCTCATCCTCATTCCCATCCTTGTGGTGGTAATGGAGCGCACAAATATGGCGCTCGACGTGTGAGCACTTGATAAAAGCAGAAAAGGACTTGGACGAAAGCGTCCAAGTCCTTTTCTTTATTCCTCCGCTTTACTCAGCAGCTTCGACGCGCTCGTATCCATCAAAAACGCCCCGAGCGGCGCGGTGATGACGATGCCGAGTACCGCGACCGACAGCACGATGCTGCCGCAGGGCAGCCCCGCCGCAAGCGGCACCGAGCCGATGGCCGCCTGCACCGTCGCCTTGGGAAGATAGGCAAACACGCAGTAAAGCCTCTCTTTCGCCGTGAGCGGCGTTTTGACAAGGCAAAGGCACACACCCACGGCGCGGAAAATGAGCGCCGAGAAGATCATGCCGACCGCCGCAAGGCCCACGCCCGCCATATAGCGGATATCGACCGCCGCTCCGACGAGGACGAACAAAATGACCTCCGCCGCCAGCCAGAGCTTGCCGAATTTTTCAGACAGGCGCTTCGAAACCTCCGGCACACATTTTGCCTTCAACATGCACGCCATGCTCACAACCGCCAAAAGCCCGGATACCGAAACGATTCCTTTCAGCCACGTTTCCACTGCCATCAGAAGAAACGACAGACCGAGCACCAGGATCACCTTCATGCTGTTTCGGACGCAGTGGGCACAGGTATATGCCGTTTCAAAAACCCTCGCCAGCACATAACCTGCAGCGGCTCCCAGCACAACGCCGAACACGATCGAAATCGGAATCTGCACAAAGTCCGACGCCTTTGCGCTTCCTCCCTGCGCCATGCGCACAAATGTTGTGAACAGAACGATGACGAAAATATCGTCGCAGGATGCACCCGCCATAATCATCTGAGGGATGCTCTTTTGCGTCCCGTAACTGTTTTCCATCAGCTGCACCATCCGCGGAATCACGACCGCCGGGGAAACCGCCCCAAGCACTGCCCCCATCACGGCAGCCTCCACGCGCGTAATTCCAAGCACATACGGAGCAAATAAAAAGAATGCAAAGATTTCAAAGCTCGCTGGTACAAATGCCATCATCATAGCAGGGCGTCCGACTTTCTTTAAATCCGCAAGATTTAAGGACAGACCAGCTTTTAACAAAATGATAATCAGCGCCATCTGGCGAAGCTCCGACGAAATGCCCAGAATCGACGGATCCAGCAGATTCAGCACATACGGTCCGAGCACGATGCCCGTAAAGAGCATTCCAATAATCCTCGGAAGCCCTATCCGCTCACAGACCGCCGCCATGGCAAGACCTGCCAGAAAAATAAACGCAAGTGATGTTAACAAGTTTTCCTCTCATTTCTGCGCACGCTTTTTGCGCATACCGAGTTTGTGTCAAGTGTGCGCAGACACAAATCT
>ENA-OPDH01001683-OPDH01001683.1-human-gut-metagenome-genome-assembly--contig:-NODE-1683-length-15478-cov-3.443429_pt1 | contig 15478 bp, 8 predicted proteins | sample MGYA00241260_ERZ501500 | MGnify/ENA primary metagenome ERZ501500 (study PRJEB25962, sample SAMEA2042519) | human gut metagenome | biome: human gut; feature: human-associated habitat; material: faeces...
ATGACGAAACAGCAGCAGGCAGCATACCATGTAATCATGCAGGGAGCGAATGCACTTGCGGATGAATTTCAGATACCGCGCATAGAAAGTGCGGAGCTTTATGATGTCTTTTTCAGGCTTCGGCTGGATCATCCGGAGATTTTCTGGATGACAGGATATAAGTATAAATACTATCAGGACTCTCCGAATCTGATCTTTGTACCGGAGTACCTGTTTGACAAAAATAAAATCCGGGAGCATCAGAGGGCAATGTCCTCCAGAGTAGAAAAACTTGCGCGGGCGGCAAAAGATTTGTCTGAATGGGAAAAGGAGAAATATATTCATGATTTTATCTGTGATAATGTGACTTATGATAAGCTGAAAAAGGCGTATTCCCATGAGATCATCGGTCCACTTGGACATGGAGTTGGCGTATGTGAAGGGATTGCAAAATCTGTGAAAGTACTCTGTGATGCGCTTGGAATCTGGTGCATGATCGCAGTCTGTGGTAACAATCCGGAAAAAGGGATCAAGTACCGTCATACTTGGAATATCGTAAAAATTGGTGGTACATATTATCATCTGGATGCAACTTTTGACAATACGCTTGGTAAACACAGTGCGGCAGGACAGGAGATCCGCTATGATTATTTCAATCTGGACGACAAGAAGATTTTCCGGGATCATGAACCGCTGATCGCACCGGCACCGGTCTGTACGAATGGGGATCATTTTTATTATCGGGAGAAGAAACTTTCCTTTACAAAAGAAGAAGATGTCTATAAACGGTCGCTGCAGGCGGCTAAGAAGGGCAGGATATTGACCTTTCAGTGGAGAGGCGGCTATCTGACAAGAGAAGTTTTGGAGAAACTTTTGGATCTGCTCCGGAAAGCCGGAGAAGAGAAGCAGAAGGCTGCCAGGATCAGCCTCAACTGGTCGCAGGCAGTGATCCGTGTCAGTTATGTGGAGGACAGAGGACTTGCCTGTGTGGATATGGAAGAGGCAAATGAAGGAGAAAAGGAATAGATGAGTGAACTGGAAATACAGGAAAATATGTCAGCAGAGGAAGCGTTCATGGATACAGAAAATGCATATGAAGAAATTCCGGAGGCCTTCCAGAAACTTGCCCAGTTACTCGGTCAGGATCAGTTTGAAGTTCTGTTTCCAGATAAAGATGCCAAAAATCAGGATGAGATCCGCTTGGTGTATCTGATGAATGATGCAGCGGAAAGCTTTCTGGTTTTTATCGGTGCGAGGATGACCGGACATTATCAGAAGGATTATGAAGGAGAGCTGGACGCAACTTTAAGCCAGGAGGATGGAGAATATGTACTTGTCGTATATCAGGGCGAAACGGTTGTGACCATTTTCTTCCGGGAACTTCAGTTGGAGGTGAACCTTTATAATTACGGAGATGTGGGACATTTCTGGGTGAAAGGGTATGAGTATCTGCGGATTCTGGAATATCGTCTGGCGATTCTGAGTGATAAATGTGAATATCTTGGAGAAAAGGCAACAAGTGATACAGAACGGAAACTTGCAAAACTGGTACATTTTCCTCCGCTGAACTATACCTGTTATCCGGCAGTTCCGGCAAAATATATTGTCCCGATGGAAGATCCGTGGAATCCGACCGAAGAGGCAATGGATGTAATGGAAGAGCTCGTTAAAGAAGCAGGGGACAAAAGTCTGTTGTGGTGGCTGCAAAGATACCGGAGATATCATGGAAAAAGAATGAGCAGATGGATTGCCCGACTATTACATCGGGAGAAACATGCGGCGGTTGTAGACTTGCTAAATAAAAAACTTGCCAAAGAAGCGGAAAATTATCCACGGAGGGATTTTGGGGAGAAATTTAATCAGAAATATCAGAACATTTTGAAAAAAGCCGAAAAAAGAAAAGCAGAGCTGGAGTCAAATGGACAGAAAGTTACACTTGTACGTGAGGAGCCATTTGCTGCGGCGAGAGATTCGGTAGATTTCAAAGTGTACCTGATGATTTGGAAAGAAAAGCAGGGGGACCGTGTTGCTGAAATAGAAGAATTTTAGCAATGGATGATATGAGAACTTAGAAAATAGAAACAGGTCAACGGAGTGAAACTCAATTGATATTCAAAGAGAGGAACAAATACAAATGATCAACCGAGAAGATATGCTGGAATTGACGCGGCGGATGACGCCTGCAAGAACATCATTCACAAGAATAGCAGGCTGTTATGTAGATGCAGACGGAGATTTTGACGGAAGCTTTAATATCAACTTCCTAAAACTCTCTGCGTCAGAAAAAACAAAAAATCTCGCAATCGCCAAAACGATTCCATTTGCAGAGACAAACAGAAAACTGAAAAAATACGAGATCCAGCCGGAAAATCAGAAAGCCGGAAGTATGTGGCAGCTTTTGATGGCGCTCAGAGACTGTGAACTCAAAAACGATGCCCTGATGGATACTCTTTATGATATCATCATGGAAAACATCCGGATCACCACCCCTTACGCGATCTATGTTTTCCATGATAACTACGATATCCCAGCCAAAGCCACCGATAAAGAACGCCTCGGAGAATCCGAAGAGATGTTTCCTTACCTCATCTGCGCCATCTGTCCTCTTGTCGGCGAATACGAACCCGGATCCCCAACATCCGGCTTCCTCTTCCCCGCCTTTACAGACCGCAGCGGTGACCTGAACCACATAAATATCTATGGCATAACTGAAAAGAAACGTGAAGAACTTGGTAGACTTATATCTTTATAATAATGTGTTGTTGGAAATATTTTAAAGATACAAATTTTTAAAAACTAAAACAAATCATTATACTCAAATTTATGAATATGGTTAAAACCCTAGACAAACAAATCACCATTAGCCATGCGCAGCGAGCTGATGTTCCATAAGGGAAAATTTTCAAGTTGCAGGAGTACCAGAAAAAACGGATAAATAAATGAATCGGGTCAGATTCCCTTGAGCACTATGGAGATGAGACTCAGTATATTGTGGAAGCCATTGCTGACACAATATACGCTTTCAGAGGCTCATCGGAATGCCCAGTGCGTGGGAAGCATACCCGATTCATTTATTTATCCGTTTTTTCGTCCCCCTCCAACACCTTAAAACCTACCTTATTCATCCATCAGCAAGCTCCGGAACTCCGTAAAGAAACGTCCCTGCTCTTCTTTGGTCATCTTAACCAGCATCTCCAGGCTTTCCATACTGATCCGCCCGGCTGAGAACAGCAGTTCCGTATAATCCCATTTCGTATATCCATACTCTTTTTCCCAGTCGCAGATTTTCTTCATTCCATAATAATAGCATGTGAAATATCCCGGCGCATTCTGGTGTGCCTGTACCTGGGCGCGGGCAGTTACGCGGTCAAAGCCAAGCTCTTCTTCGTAGATTTTTACAGCATCTTCCAGTGTCGCTCCAAAATAATACAGCTGCAGATCAACCAGGATACGGACAGAGGCATGATGACGGCGGAATGCAACGAACAGAGGGAAGAACGGGTCTTCCGCAAAGATAAAGGTAAATGCGCGTTCAGTACGAATACAGGTTCCCTCTTCCAGAGGTACACTTTTTGCTCCTATTTTTACAGTTTCCGGTGTTGGATCGATCGCTGCGCGGATAAACTGGACATGGTGTCCCGGATAAGTTTCGTGCATGGTATTCATCTTGATCCAGCCATCGGTAATGTTCTGATAATTATACTGATTCAGGAACATCTGGCCGCGGAGCGGTTTGACACGGAAATCACCACCCTCATAACCTCCCCAAGGGTAAGAATCCTTATAGCAAGGCGGAAGCGGAACGCACAGACAGGTTTCATCTTCCGGAAGACGTACATATTCATGAGCGACAGCACGGGTACGTTTCAGATAATTTCTGGCACGTGTATACATTTCCTCGGCACTGTCACAAGGACCGGCATAGCGGAAAAGCACATCGCTGACTTCTTTCATTGTCTTCGGAGTTCCTTCCGGAAGCTCTAATTTGGAGGCGATTTCGAATACTTCAGCACGGGTCTTTTCAATTTCTTCTTTATGCCATGCAAGCAGTTCGTCGAGAGATACACCAAGACGGTTTTTCAGAAGGCTGCGGTAAGCTTCCGGATCCATCTTGATGGTCTTTGAGAGATCATCCTTTAACAATTCTTCAGAGTCAGTCTGGCAGTCAGAAACGAGTAAATCTGCCATTTCCTGAAGCTGATCGATAAAAATCCGGAAGGACTGTGATAAAGATGCAATCTGTTCTTCTGTGAAATCCGGGAAATATTCATTTAACAGTTTCAGGTCGCGCTGCATATCCAGCCTTGCGCGGGCAAAGGCAGAAGAAAGGGAAGCTTCATTTTCTCCGTATTGTGTGTGGATCAGATTAAGGATCAAATCCTGATTTTCATGAAATGCCTGTAATTTTCTGGTCAGGACATCGAGACGTACTTCATTAGAACGCTGGTCACAGCGAGCGATTTCCTGAAGATAATAGACAAAATCCAGGAGAGGTGCTTCCGGATTGTGTTCTTTTTCTTCGATAGTAAATTTAAGAGAATCCAGGAAGTCATTCAGATGATGCTTCACCAGACGATAGACATTGTCAGGTGTATCCAGGTTTTCAACCTGTGTTTTTAAATCGTTCCATTTTTCGCGGACCGATCTGATCTTTTCGGGAGTCGGGAGAAAAAGGATATTTTCAAAAGAACGGTGGCTTTCGAGTTGGTCATGCAAAATGGCAAGTTCTCTGTCAAGTTCGCGGTAAGTATTGGTTAAGTCAGTATTTTTCATGAGTAAATGGCACTCTCCTTTTTTAGAAATTTGTTCTGATTGTATCTTACCGCAGAAAATGTCAAATGAAAAGCAGGACAGATAAAAAGATTCGCGTGTCGACTTATGTCCCTTTCTGTGATATGATAATCAAGAGATTATTATGAGCAGAAAGGGGCATTTTTTCGATGGCAGCAACATCTGAAAATAAGCCAAAACAATATATATCTGTCGGGATCCTGGCGCATGTGGATGCCGGAAAGACGACGCTTTCGGAAGGAATCCTTTATCTTACCGGTCAGATCAGGAAGCTTGGAAGAGTTGACCATGGAGATGCGTTTCTGGACACGTATACGCTGGAAAGAAGCCGGGGGATTACCATTTTTTCCAAGCAGGCGAATTTTGTGCTTGGAGACAAGCAGGTGACTCTTCTTGATACACCGGGGCATGTGGACTTTTCAGCAGAAATGGAGCGTACCCTGCAAGTTCTTGATTATGCAATCCTGGTTGTCAGCGGAGCGGACGGTGTGCAGGGACATACACGAACTCTGTGGAATCTTCTTGCAAGGTATCAGGTTCCGACCTTTATTTTCATAAATAAGATGGATCAGGACGGTACGGACAGACAGGACAGACTTACTGAATTAAAGCGGAAGCTCAGCGGAGAGTGTGTGGATTTTACAGAAGCGGGTGAAGAATTTCTGGAAGAGCTGTCTATGTGCGACGAGACGGTAATGGAAAGCTATCTGGAAAATGGAGAGATCACGGCGAGCCAGATTCAGACGCTGATCCGGGAACGAAAGGTATTTCCATGCTATTTCGGTTCGGCACTGAAGCTGGAAGGTGTGCAGGAATTACTGGACGGACTGGGAAAATACATGGACGGACCGGTAAGCGGGACGCATGCTGAAGAAGCATTTGGAGCGAAGGTATATAAGATATCCAGAGATTCACAGGGCAGCCGTCTGACACATGTGAAGATCACAAACGGAGTACTGAAGGTCAAAGAGATCCTGGAATATATGGCAGAGGAAGAGCCTATGCAGGAGAAAGTTAACCAGATCCGGATTTATTCCGGGGACAAGTACGAGATGGTGCAGGAAGCAGAAAAAGGCTGTATCTGTGCTGTGACAGGACTTACCCGGACTTATCCGGGACAGGGGCTTGGGATGCAGCAAGGTTCTTCGGCACCGGTACTGGAGCCGGTTCTGAATTATCGGGTGGAGCTGCCGGAAGGCTGTGATGTACACCGGATACTGCAGAATTTCAGACAACTGGAGGAAGAAGATCCGATGCTCCGTGTAGTCTGGAATGAAGAGGCAGGAGAGATCCAGGTCCAGCTGATGGGCGAAGTGCAGACGGAGATTCTGCAAAGCCTTATAAAAGAACGGTTTGACGTGGATATTTCCTTTGGAAGCGGGAATATTGTTTACAAAGAAACGATTAAAAATACAGTTGAAGGAGTAGGGCATTTTGAGCCGCTGCGTCATTATGCGGAAGTGCATCTGATACTGGAACCGGGAGAGCCGGGAAGTGGAATCTCGATCGATACGATCTGCAGTGAGGATGTGCTGGACAAGAACTGGCAGCGACTGATCCTGACGCATGTGCTGGAAAGAGAGCATCGGGGCGTTCTGACGGGATCGGTGCTTACTGATGTGAAGATCACACTTGCCAGTGGACGTGCACATCTGAAGCATACAGAGGGCGGAGATTTCCGCCAGGCTGTGTACCGTGCGATCCGCCAGGGACTGATGCAGGCAGAGAATGTACTGCTTGAACCGTATTATGCATTTCGTCTGGAAATTCCGTCAGAGATGACAGGCCGTGCACTTACGGATATTCAGCGGATGAATGGAGAATTTGACGGACCGGAGACGGAAGATGATATGGCTGTAGTCACCGGAAGTGCACCGGTGTCTGAAATGCAGGATTATCAGAGAGAAGTAACCACATACAGCAGAGGAAGAGGGAAACTGTTCTGTACGCTGAAGGGATATTTTCCATGCCATAACCAGGACGAGGTTGTAGAGGCGATTGGTTACGATCCGGAGCGGGATGTGGAGAATCCGACGGGCTCTGTATTCTGTGCTCATGGAGCGGGATATAATGTACCGTGGCAGGAAGTGCCGGAACATATGCATATTGAGGCACAGCTTCCGAAGATCCTGGAAGAGCGGAAAAGGCTGGCAGGAGAGACAGAAAAAAGTCTGGATGAGACTGTACCGGTAAATTTACGCAAGGAGAAAAGCGGATCAGCAGAAGCAGCAGCCAGAGGCGGCAGGCATTATGCGCGTAATGCCAGAGAAGACAGGGAACTGGAAGAGATTTTTATCCGGACTTACGGACGGGTAGAGAGAAAAGCCGATCGTCTTCCAAAGACTGTGACTGCAGGGAAAACGCCAAAAGCAAAGAAAGATGAAGAAGGCGTACAGGAATATTTGCTGGTAGATGGTTATAATGTTATTTTCGCATGGGATGATCTGAAAGAACTGGCAAAAGAGAATATTGAAGCAGCAAGAAATAAACTGATGGATGTGCTTTGCAATTATCAGGGGTTCAAGAACTATCCTCTGATCCTGGTATTTGATGCCTACAAGGTTGAAGGCGAAGCAATGGAAATCTTCAAATACCACAACATTCATGTTGTGTATACAAAAGAAGCTGAGACGGCGGATATGTACATTGAAAAGGTAGTACATGAAGTCGGAAGAAAGTATCATGTGACGGTAGTTACATCAGATGGTGTGGAACAGGTGATCACACAGGGACAGGGAGGTACGATCATATCTTCCCGGGAGTTCCTGGAAGAGGTGAAGATCGTGAACCGGCAGATTCAGGAAGAATGGGAGCTTCACAAAGAGAGTGCGAAAAATTATCTGTTCGATCATATGGACAGAGAGCTTGCCGGTCATATGGAAGAGGTCCGCATGGGCCGGAAAGAATTGGGTGAGAAAGCAAATGATCAATAAAGAGGAATTTCTGAAAACCTGTAATCTGACAGAGGATGACCTTACGGCTGCCCGGATTTCCTGGGAGGAGCTGACAGAGATCTATGAAGATTATATGTCAAAAACGAAATTGTTCCGTCATCTGGGAAAAGAATTTGTAGATGAATATATTTATGATATTGAGCGGGCAGGGATCCATTCCTACCGTTACAGAACCAAGAATCCAATGCACCTTCTGGAAAAGATCATCCGGAAGCGGAAAGAAAATTATGCAAAATTTGAACATATCAACAAATCGAATTACCACAAATACATCACAGATTTGATTGGTATCAGGGTTTTCTTCCTTTACCGGGAGGACTGGATCCATTTTCATAAGTTCATCACTTCGATGTTTGAAAATGATCCGAACAATTATGTAGAGGACAGGCTGCGGGATTTTGATGAGGATCCGGAGCACTGCTATATCGCAGAACGTCCAAAAGTATACAAGCGTTCCGGGGATACGAGGATTTATGACAGTACGCAGATTGAAGTGCGGACAGGTGGGTATTACCGTTCACTGCATTATATCATCAAGTATCACGGATACTATCTGGAAATCCAGGGCAGAACGCTTTTTGAAGAAGGATGGAGCGAGATTGACCATGATATTGTGTATCCGTATTACAAGGATGATGAGATGCTGACGGAGTTTTCCGGACTGCTGAACAGGCTTTCGGGAATGGCAGATGAGATGAGTTCGTATTTCAGAAAGATGAAAGAACTCAGAGAAGAAGAACCGGATAAAAAATAAAGGATCTCTTATAAAAAATTAAAAGCAAAAGACGTTTAAAACAAAAGGAAATAAAGTATTTTAAAATTTGTTTGACAAATAAAAATTGTCTAATTATAATTACACCCTATTAAACGCGACGGGGCATAACAAAAAGTTATGTTCCGTTTGTTTTATATACTGGGAAATTACATTTCAAAGTATATAAGAACAGAAAGGTCAAATGCCAAGAGGCATAGCTGCAGAAAATTGCGGTTATGCTTTTTTGTTATGCCAAGGGCCTGTTTTCATTGTGGAGTTTTTCGTTGATCCGAAAAACGGAACTTTGAAAACAAAAAAACCACCTGCTATTGATCTGTGATGAGTGCTTACAATCGGTATCAGGGAGCGATGTGTGGGGAAAATGAATATTTGCTCAGACAAGTGCTTCGGAATGAGTGGGATTTTGACGGATTTACGATCTGTGATTTTGTGTGGGGAGTGAAAGATACCGTTGCATCGGCTTCAAGCGGGCTTGATATTGAGATGCCGATCACACATTTTTATGGAGAAAAGCTTCTGGAAGCAGTAAGAGAAGGAGAAGTTACGGAGCAGACGATTGATGAATCAGCGCTCCGGATCATCCGGACTTTACTGGCACATGAACATTTTATAGAAGAACACAAAAAAGAAGGAAGTTGTGATTACAGAAAGCATCAGGAACTTGCCCTGCAGTGTGCAAGAGAGGGAATTACGCTTCTGAAAAATGAAGATCAGTTACTTCCGATAGATTGTAAAAAGAGAAAAAAGATCGTAGTTTTAGGAAGTTACGCTGACAGAGAAAATATTGGTGACCGGGGTTCCAGTCAGGTCTATGCACCGTATGTGGTGACAATCCTGCAGGGAATTACGGAATACCCTTCAGATGCGGAAGTGATCTATTATTCCGGAGAAAGTGCATCCCATTGCAGGCGGCTTGCAAAAGAGGCAGTGGTGGTTCTGGTTGGCGGAAGCATGATCCTGATGGATGAGTGGGAAGATCAGGTCGGAGCGATATTGATGGCGTACTATCCAGGAATGGAAGGTGGAAAGGCAGTCGCAGATGTATTATTCGGGAAAACGAATCCGGGTGGAAAACTTCCATTTGTGATTCCGAAGAAAGAAGAAGATCTGCCGGAGATTGACTGGGATGCAGAAGAGTTCCGATACGATTATTATCACGGATATACACTCCTGAATAAAAGCCATGTGAAGCCGCTTTACCCGTTTGGATATGGACTTTCTTATACGACGTTTACGCTTGCCGGCATGAAGGCATGGAGAGATGAAGAAAATCTGTATGCGTCTGTGATCGCGAAAAATACAGGGAAGTGGGAAGGCAGCGAAGTTGTACAGATGTATGTGGGAGCAGCTGATTCCAAAGTAGAAAGACCGGAGTATGTGCTCAAGGATTTTCAGAAAATACGGCTGGATGCCGGAGAAGAAAAAGAAGTGAAACTGGTTTGCCCGATTCGAGAGATGGCATATTTTGATGAGGGTAGAAATGAATTTGTGGCGGAATTTTCAATTCCGTATGAAGTGTATGTGGGAACGAGCAGTTTGAGAGAAGATTTGTGGGTAAGGAAAGTTTGAAAAAGGGATGTGCGGGTTTATTGTACTAATTAGTACAATAGCCCTTTTTAAAACTTTTTGTCAGAATGAAAAATTGAATCATAAATATCTGTTTCCGGTTTAATATTTTCAAAATAAATCCAACATATAGAGAAGTGGGAAGCGAGCGTTGCTTACTTCCCACTTCCCGGTTATAATTGGAATAACAGAAATTAAGTCAGAAAGGATGGATTCAATGGAATATATAACATCTCTACAGGCAGCAGATAAATGGAATCTTTCAAAACGTCAGGTAAATGCGCTGTGCAAAAGCAGACAAATATATGGTGCAGTAAAAAAAAGGACAGCGTTGGATGATACCGGAGGATGCAACTTTTGAAAAATATCTCAATCATTACGATGTGATTTATCTGGATATTACCTTGTAGGAATTAATTACAAAAAAGCAACGAAAGAACATACCTGTAAAATAGAAGAGATTATTCTTTAATCAGGCATTTATGGAGGAAGAAAACCATGCGATTTCTTCATTTATCAGACCTGCACCTCGGCAAGCGTGTGAATGAATTTTCCATGCTGGAGGATCAGGCATATATTTTAAAAGAGATACTGAACATTATCGATGAGCAGAAGGTGGAAGCGGTTCTGATCGCGGGCGACATTTACGACAAGGTGATTCCGTCCGCAGAGGCGGTGAGGCTTCTGGATGATTTCCTGACAAGGATCGCCGCGAGGGAGCTTCCGGTGTTTCTGATCAGTGGAAACCATGATTCTGCAGAAAGAATTGCTTTCGGTTCAAGACTGATGAGCAGCAGACAGATCTATCTTTCACCGGTATTTGAGTCGGATGTAGAACCGGTAACGATAAGTGACCGGTACGGTGAGATCAATATTTACATGCTTCCATTTGTGAAGCCGTCTTTGGTAAAAAGAGTGTATCCGGAGGAAGAGATCATCACCTATCAGGATGCTGTAAATGTGGCAGTGCAGCATATGCAGATCGACACAGACAAACGAAATATCCTGCTTGCGCATCAGTTCGTGACCGGTGCGGCAAGATGTGATTCAGAAGAACTGTCTGTAGGTGGTGTGGATGATGTGGACGCATCTGTCTTTGACGGATTTGATTATGTGGCGCTTGGACATCTCCATGGCCCGCAGAAGATCGGGAAAGAGACAGTGCGGTATTCGGGAACGCCGCTCAAATATTCTTTTTCTGAAACCAATCACAAAAAAGCAGCAGTCATCGTTGATGTAGAAGAAAAAGGCAAAATAAATATTCAGCAGATTCCATTTTTGCCGAAACATGATATGCGGGAAGTCAGAGGCACGTATATGGAAGTGACTGCGCTGGATTTTTACAAGGATATGAACACGGACGATTATCTTCACATTACGCTGACTGATGAAGAGGATATCCCGGATGCGATCGGGAAGCTACGATGCATTTATCCAAATATCATGAAGCTGTCTTATGACAATCTGCGGACGAGAGCGGCAGGGACAGTGAGAGGAACGGCAGAAGTAGAGGAGAAATCCCCGATGGAGCTTTTAAGAGAGTTCTATGAGCTTCAGAACAACCAGCCCATGACGGATGAACAGGAAGAGATTGCCAGAGGAATGATGGAAGAAATATGGGAGGATGAGAGATGAGACCGATAAAACTTACGATTTCTGCATTCGGACCGTATGCAAAAGAGACAGAGATCATTCTGGATGAACTTGGTGAGCGGGGGCTTTATCTGATAACCGGCGATACCGGTGCCGGAAAGACCACAATTTTTGATGCAATCGCATTTGCACTTTACGGGGAAGCGAGTGGAAATGAAAGAGAGCCGGGGATGCTTCGGAGTAAATATGCGGATCCGAAGACGCCGACCTTTGTGGAATTGGAGTTCTTCTATCAGGGGCAGAACTACCATATCCGGAGAAATCCGGAGTACATGCGTCCAAAGGACAGGGGCGAGGGCATGACGCTGCAAAGAGCGGATGCGGTACTGGAATTTCCGGATGACAGGCTTCCGGTCACAAAGGCAAAAGAGGTCACGAAAGCAGTGACAGAACTGATCGGGCTCGACCGCGGACAATTTACTCAGATTGCAATGCTGGCGCAGGGAGATTTTATGAAGCTTCTGTTTTCAAAAACTGAGGAGCGGAGCAAAATTTTCCGGGAAATTTTTCATACCAGACCGTATCTTGCATTTCAGGAGAAAATGAAAAATGCAAGTGGCAGATTGCAGGAACAGTACGAGGATGTCAGCAAAAGCATTTTGCAGTACATGAAGGATATCAGCTGTGATGAGGATGACGTGCTTGCTGCGGATGCGAAAAAGATCCGTGAGAGCAAAGCAGTGGTTCATGCGGACAAGGTTCTGGAACTTTTGGAAACTCTGACAAATCAGGATGCAGATTCGGTGAAAGAAAAGAAGAAGAATTTAACGAAGATCGAGAAAGATCTGGAAGAGCTGAACCAGAGAATCGGAAAGGCAGAGGCAGTGATCCGTGCAAAAAAGGAACTGGAAAAAGCGGAGCAGACGATAGCAGAGAAGACACCAACGCTGGAAGAACTGGAAATGGCACTGAAGAAAGAACAGGAAAAAGTGCCGGAAAGAGAGCAGTTAACAGAAGAGATCGGAAAGAGGCAGGAAAAGCTTGCAGAGTATGACGAATTGAAAAAACTTCAGAAGCAGATTAAAGAGCTTGAAAAACAGATTGAGATATTAAAGGGCCGGGAAAGCCAGTATCAGAAAAAGAAAGCGCAGATGCAGGCGCAGCTGGAACAGAAAAGGAATTTACTGGAACAGCTGAAGGATGCGGAAATTAAAGTTCTGAAAGTTACAGCAGAACAAAAAGAGGTTTCAGTAAGAAAAGAAACGGCAGAAGACATTCTTATTCAATATAAAAGATACCAAAGACAGAAGAAAAGTGTGAAAGAGGCGCAGAAAGCATACCTTGTCATGCAGGAGGAATGTACAGAGCGAAAGACACAGCTTGCCTGGATGGAGAGGGCATTTCTGGATGAGCAGGCGGGGATTCTTGCAAAGGTTCTGAAAACGGGAGCGCCGTGCCCGGTGTGCGGATCGGTCCACCATCCATGTCCGGCACAGATGACGGAGGGTGCACCGGAGAAAGAAGAGCTTGAAAAATACCGGAAAGAGACTGCCGATGTGGAGAAAAAGACGAATGATGCAAGCTTTCAGGCAAATGAAAAGCTGGTCCAGTTAAAAGCGCTGGAAGAAGAAATCCAAAAGAGTGTGAAAAGCTTTGACAGCAGCATACAGGAAGAAGAGATTGAAAAATCGCTGGCGTTGATCGGTCAACAGATGGATGCCCTCGAAAAGTCAGAAAAGGAATTACAGAAAAAGCTGGAAGTAGCTAAAGAAGCAGTGGCAGAAAAGCAGAAGCTGGAAGCTGAGATCCCGGAACTGGAGCAGATGCAGAAAAAGCTTCAGGAGGAAGAACAGGAGCGAAAGGATCAGCTCCTTGTGTCTGAGAGAGATAAAGCAAATGCAGAAGAGCAGGCTGTGAAGGTGCGTGGCAAACTGGAATTTCCGGAGAAAGCAGAAGCAGAACAGAAGATCAAAGAGCTGGATAAGCAGAAAAAAGAGATCAATAAGAATCTGAATGCTGCCCAGAAGGCATTCCAGGACTGCAGTCAGTCGGTAGAAGCGGCAAAGACGAAGAAGAAAACGCTGGAGAAGCAGATTGCAGGTAATAAAGAAACCGATATGGAAGAGCTTGTGCAGGCACGACAGGAAGTATCAGGTGCGAAAAAAGAGCTTCAAAAACAGATGGAAGAGATCAGGATCCGTTATGAGAACAATCTGAAAATCAGGAATGCGATTGACAAGCAGAGTGCGAAACTTCTTGAGCTTGAGCGGAACTGGACACAGGTGCGTGAAATTTCCGATACGGTAAATGGAAAGATCAAAGGCGGATCCAAAGAAAAGATCAAGTTTGAGACCTACATCCAGACCAATTATTTTGACCGGATCATTGCCCGTGCAAATACGCGGTTTATGGTGATGAGTGGAGGACAATATGAGCTGAAACGCCAGACTGATACGGATGACCGGAAGAGTCAGAGTGGTCTGGAACTGAACGTAATCGATCACTACAATGGTTCTGAGCGAAGCGTGAAGACGCTTTCCGGCGGGGAATCCTTTAAAGCTTCTCTTTCGCTGGCACTCGGACTTTCTGATGAGATCCAGGCATCGGCAGGCGGAATCCAGCTGGATACTATGTTTGTCGATGAAGGATTTGGTTCACTGGATGAAGAGTCACTGGAACAGGCGATGAAAGCACTGAACGGTCTTACGGAAGGCAACCGTCTGGTGGGAATCATTTCCCATGTACAGGAATTAAAAGCAAGGATTGAGAAACAGATTGTGGTGACAAAGGAAAAAGCAGGCGGAAGCAGAGTGGAACTTAAGATTGACTGATCTGTGCCGGAGAAGAATTTCATGCTGAGATGAAGCGGAGCACCAATGGAGGTGGGGAAAATTCACCGAAACTGGAAGGAGAAGATGATTTTTATGAGCTGTTTTTTGCAGGACTGGAGCAGAAGGAAAATAAAAATCTAAATGAATAAAAATACTATGAAGAAATGGTTTTGACTTTCAGATATGCAACAAGTGTGTTAAGATAGGTACAGACTATTCATAAAATGTGCAAGAATATACAATTTGAAAAGAGCGAATATAAAAGGAAAAAGGAGTAAAAATCATGCCAGTTTTTGATTTTAAACACACACCAGATGAAAAAAAGACCCAGGAATGTACTTATACAACATTCCGCTCGAATGAGACAGAAGCGACAGCGGAGAAACCGATGCTGGTTCTGGATAACAGCAACCGGAAATGGAAGCATCATTCCTGTGGTGTTTTCACCAACCCGATTAAGAAGACATCCTTTGAATTTGACGAGGAAGATGGAACTGTAAGTGCGGACATTCTCCAGATCGATGCGAGATTTGTAAGCCTGATCAAATGGCTGGGCGAGAATCACATCAATGTCCGCCTTTCCGGTGAAAACCGTGCAGACGGCTATGCAGTATACAAGATCCGGGAGATCGCATTCGGTGGGGCAACCAAGCTTTCAGCTGAAGATGGTTTCCTGCAGTTCATGATCGAGCGTCTTTTCGCAAGCAGTGCGCCGACAGAAGAAGCAGTGGATGAGGAAATGGAAGAGGACGGCGACAGCATGAAGCTGACAAGTCTGCAGAGTATCACCGATTTTATGAACTGTGCAGGAAGAACCCTTCCGGACAATATCCGTCTGTGGGCAAGAAGAAACCTTGCTGTTGCAAGATCACACGAAGTGTCACCGGAAGAAAGAAGACATGCGCAGAGAGCTCTTTCAATCATGATGAATATTCAGTGGAAGAGCAATTATTTTGAAGCAATCGATCCTCAGGAAGCCCGCAGGATCC
>ENA-OPDH01001693-OPDH01001693.1-human-gut-metagenome-genome-assembly--contig:-NODE-1693-length-15439-cov-3.471464_pt1 | contig 15439 bp, 5 predicted proteins | sample MGYA00241260_ERZ501500 | MGnify/ENA primary metagenome ERZ501500 (study PRJEB25962, sample SAMEA2042519) | human gut metagenome | biome: human gut; feature: human-associated habitat; material: faeces...
AGCGACATTACGTACTTGCCCTACGGTCCAAGGCCGGGGGTCTTGGCAACCATTTTGGATCTTGGGAGTCTCCGCATTCTTGGCTGGTCCATGGATACTTCGATGACGACCGATCTGGTCCTTAGGGCTCTCAATATGGCTGTACATACGCGCGGCAGTAATGCTGTTGCGGGAACGATCATGCACTCCGATCGGGGCACACAGTATTGTTCTGCAGCTTTTCAGAACCGCCTTAGGCAACTGGACATGAGGTGCTCCATGGGCGATGTGGGGCAAGGTTGGGATAACGCGCCCGGAGACTCAATTTGGAGTTCCCTCAAACGTGAAACACTCATCGGTCGCAACCGTTTCGACAGTTATGAGCAGGCTGTTGTTACGGTTACTCGTTGGATAGAAACCTACAACACGATTCGTCCCTATTCGACGATCGATATGTTGGCACCTATCAACTATGAAAAGCAGTTACTCGGGGCTTCCTGAGGGACTGCCCATAATGCTTGACAATCAGATCCAAATTTCGCGCCCCACCCCAGAGCTTAAGAACTACTTTTCTGATTTCAGGACTGTAACGTTTCGGCATTCTGAATTACAGGGAAAGCAGAGCAATTTCAGAGTGCTGATTTTTCATTCTGTAAAAAAAGTAAGACTCCTTCTGGGGGGTTCTATTACTTGACGTGAAAGGTGAGATATTACTAATCTGGCCACAGACTTTGAATCAAGTAAGCAGTGCAAGAAGTGAACTTCTGATGGGTGATTTAGATCTAGAGCTGTGGGGGTCGATTTGCGGTTTCAGAACTCAAACAAGTACGGTCTCTGGTGGTTGCCTGTTTGATCGAGTTGCGCAAATTTTTTCGGAATGATTGTAATGCTATCCCATCGTCTCTCTTAAGAGGAGGCTTGGTCAGTTTCACTACGCAGACACATGTTGCGCGCAAAGTACGACGATGTTGTTAGCCTTGTTTTTCTGTTTGATGGTAGTTTATTAGAAGTGCGCTTTCAGTTATTTGACGATCTGTTGATAAGATGTGGTTCTTTAAACGTAAATAGCTTTTGTTTGATTCTTTCAATGAAAATAATCCGTGATCGTTGAATTTGACGAAGTGAATGTGTCTGAATTTTCTATTGATATTTAAATCCATTTATATATTAAAGGTTGTTATATGAATAAAATCTACAAAAGTATTTGGAATCGAGTGACTAGAACATTTACGGCGGTTTCAGAGATTCAGCAAGTTAAGGGAAAGAAAGCAAAGTCTGTGCTGATTGCGGCTGCTTTAGGTATTTTGACAAATGGAGCATTTGCGACGGAAAACTTCGGTGTTGCAGGGGTTGTGATTGGTGACAATCTGACTGCAATATATGCTGATAGAATAGGTATTTATATCAATGATGGGCTTAATTTTCAATTTGATCCATCGGGTGAAGCTAATATATACCTTACTAGTTCTAGTTTGAAAGATTCGAATGGATCGTTGTTGCTGGCACAGTCAGGTGGTAGTGAGCAAGTTTTGTTAAATGTTGGGAGTTTGTTTTGGGGTAATGGCGCTAATGCATTTAATTCTGGAATAGAAGGTAGTGCTAGCTCCGTATATAAGCAAGATATTATTCAGGATGAAATTGTTACGTCTGAGGCTTCGTCTGAGGCTTCTTATGTCTTGGGAGAAGGTGCATATGATATTGTCATGGCAAACCTAGAGAAGCTTGGGGCTGAAGCTGTTGACCGAGGGGATGGTATTGTCGATATTTTGTATGACGGGAAGCAATATTCGACAACGGGAATACACGTTGATGGAGGGGGGTATTTTGGCCCTGCCGGATACTTTTCGACGCTTTCCTTATTGGTTGCAATGGAGGTGAAAAACGGAAAAAGTCTGACGATCACTGCTGGTGATGGCCAGACTTCAAATTGGTACACGAAAGTACATGGAGATGAATCAACTTCCTTGTATTATGTTGGTAGTGATTCAGATCGTACGGTTCTTAACATTGACTCTCTTGTTACGGCCGGTACCGCTTTTGAAGGAAATTCTTTATTTACTACAGATTTTAAGGGAAAGGTATACTTTCAAAATATAACAGCAAATTTAAAAGCTGCAGATGCATTGGGTAATGCCTCCTTGTTAAAGACGGAAGATTCAGTTTTGAATCTTTATAATGATATTTCCGTTGGTAGTCTGAAGGTTGTTGGTTCAAGAATTGAATTCGTAGACAGTGCAGCGAAAGAAATTAAAGTTTCAGATGATGCGTCAATAGATGAAAATTCAAAGATCGCTGGTGATTCTAAAGTTATCTCGGTTGGAGGCGACTTATTTGTTGAAAGTGATAACTCGGAATTTGCCAATAGTGCTGTGTCTGCAACCAATATTGAAGTAAAATCGGTTGATGCATTTGGTGAAGGGACAAGTTCTATAGCGACCAAACAATATGTATTTGATGGAGCAAAAGGAACACAAAAAAATGCCATTGAGGCGAATAGTATTGTCCTGAAAGAGGGTGCAGATATTACCTATGATGCTCACTCTACTATAAAAACGAGTACAACAATACTTAGTAATGCTTCGCGATTGGAAGTAGAAAATCAATCGCAACTTGGCTCGAGTGTTGCTTTTGACCGACAAACAGGTAAGAGCAGATCTCAGCTGGTTCTGGTGAGCAGTGGAGATTTGAGTGTCGGTTCTTCGGAAAATCTAACATTCAGCGGAGATGGATTAACCATTTTACGTGCAAGCTCACAGAGTAATAAGATTAACATCTCGGAGAATGTTAATTTTTCCCAATATTCTGGGTGGGTTAGAGTAGAGAGTGGAAACTTTGCTTTAACAGAAGAGATAGCTCAGCAATTTAACGCAAATGATGCAGATTCAAAAACTACTGGGTTGAGTATTGGTGAGAATGGTATTGTTAGTGTGACTGGCGATAAGTCCATAGCTCTTGATAGGCTTGGTTGGGTTAGTGTATCTAATAAAGACTCCGTTGGTATTTTGGATCTGAGTGATTTTGTTTTTTCTGATAGAAATACAGCCGCTCTTACCGTTGAAGATGTTTCTGTTACGGATGGTGTTATCCGAGTCGATTCAAATGAAGTTCTTGATGGGCTTGCGACAGATCAGGCGGAAGGCTCAGTATTTTCTTTGGATGATGGCAAAGTTGGTCAACTCCTCGTCGAGACAAGCTTAACATCAGAAGCTGCAGGCTTAATTGAATTGCGCGATAAAGACGGCTCAAAAATCACTAGTGAGAAGACGGGGGAACAGTCTTTTATTAGCAGTAATGATCCAAACAAAAAGAACATTGCCGCGGTAGGAACATGGGATGTTGATGCGGGCTATCGCGAACAAAATTCAGAGCAAGGAATCAATCAAGACGGTATTTATATTCGATATAGTTTGAATCATCTCCAGTTGGTTAATGGTTCAAGCGATGTTGGAGCCGTATCGCCATTAGAATGGAATTCAGCTTTAGTGGCTGAGGGAGATGCGTCCTCTAAACGACTTACAGTCGAAATTGATGGCCATGGTGTTTTGGAAGTCCATCAGGGGAAGGCTACGGATTTTGTGCTCATTGATAATGTCAACAATGGCTATTCTGGTGCGACTGTTGTAGGTGCCGATACCAATCTGAATTTCACAGCGAATACTAATACTGGATCTTTAGGGGTGAGTTCTGTTGTTCTTGCAGGAGCGAATTCAAATCTTACGTTTGTCGATAGCCAATCTGAAGGACAGATTATCCAGGGATTACAAAAGATCAACGGGTTATGGACGGCAGAGGGTAATCATACTATTTCGTTGGGAAAACGTAACCAGCTGCTGATTGTAGGAAATGGAGAGCAGTGGTCTACCGAAAGCTCAACAAAATATGGAATTTCAAACGATTCTGGCAATGTTTTGAGTTCTGGAACTGTTTTGACAGGTACTGGGATTCTGTCAATTGGAAATGATGCTGACCCTACGGTTGAAATTTCGCTTACTGCTGAAAGTGCCGATACTTTCAATGGTTTTGATGGTTTTGTTCGCCTGTCAGGAAAGAATTCTGTTCTGACTATTGAGGGTGATGAAGATCTTATCGACGGAACCTTTACTGCAGTAGAGAACTCCGGTGCAAACATTATCTTTAATCAGAATGTTTTGATTGGAAAGGGAGAAGACGGAGCAGATTTCTCGGAATATTCCGGAACCTTAACACTAGCGCAGGACAAAACATTGACGGTCAATGATTCGTTTGATGAACTTTATTCTGCAGCGAGTTTGATGGCTAATAGCTCGACAATAGTGTTGTCAGGTGTAAATGGCACGTTTGAAAATACAGTAGAAGGAAGTGGATCGAAGCTAGAGTTGATCGGTGACTCAGTAGTGACACTTGACGGGGATGCAGGGCAAAAAGCAGCAGTTGATGATGTAGCTATCGATCAAACTTCTACGTTGACGCTTGTAAAAGGGCTCGACGGCAACGGGGGTTTTGAAGAATTCCAAGACAATGGCCAAAATGCCGTGAAGTTCAGCGGTGCAGGTACGCTTGTTCTTTCCGGGTATAGTCTGAATGATTCCAAGATTAATTTGGAGGGGTTGCAAGGTAAGTTAAACCTGACGAATCTGTCTTCGTTTGAGCTTAATCGTTCGACAAATTATTCCCTTGGTCTAACAGATGGAACTACGCTTGTTGTTTGCTCATCTGGCTTGAGTTTGGGAAAAGAGGGAAATTACAAAGATTTGACGATCGAAGGGCGGGCAACACTGGATTTGACTGATGCTGAGGCAGGTGGCAGCGATCCGCTTTTCCGAGTTGACACATTGACTCAGGCGGGTGACGCGAAACTTCTGGTGAAGATTGGCAAGGAGCAGCAATCTGGTGATATTCAGTCGAAAGATCTTCTTGAGCAAGATGAGGGCTGGGAACGTTTGCTTGTTGACTCTGTCAGCAATGATGGCGTATCCGGCAACGTGGTTGAGATAACGACTGACAATGGCGAAGCAGTTGAAAATGCTTCATACACTCAGATCCTAAAATCCGACGGAGACAGCAAGGTTACCGGTACCTACGTCTTGGGTTCGCTTGTTGACAAGGGGGATGTTTCCCTGACATACAAGTTGACCGCTCTTGCTATTGATGACGGAGTGGAATACGAGCTTTCTGCCCCTGACTTGTCAGGCGGAAATCAAGATTCCCGAGATTTGAGTGTTGTACTTACGGGTGAGGGCAAGCTCAATATTGGTGGTGATCTTATTCTTGAGAATTCCGAAGGCAGCGACTTTAGTGGCATATACGCCCTGAAGGAAAATTCGAGCTTAAGTCTAAATGGTGTCGTCAGCTCAGCGACAGTGCAGTTTGCGCCGATTGGTTCTGATCTGAATATCGGTTCGAATCAGACTCTTACGCTTAAAGGTTCGGGAGTTGCGGCCCAGATTAATTTCACCGGCTCGCAAGATCCTCTCACGCTGACGCTAGTTGGAGAAAATGCTCTCGGAAACGGTTCCTCCATCCAGAGCAGAACGAATGACAAGGTCGTTCTATCTGGAGCGACCGGGAGTGGTTCTTCTGCAGCAACTCTCAGAATTGATGGAGCGCAATCATTGCTCAATGGTTTTGCGGGTTTGTGGGAAGTCCAACAAGGCGCTGTGTTGACCTTAGCCGATTCCGTGGCAACAGCCGAGGCTGGCTCTCTTGATCGAGTGAGCAGTTTGGCTGACTCGACTATTGATCTTGAGAAAGGTGTTTACCGCCTTTCGGCTGACCATATCAAAGTAGCAGGTTTGCTTACAGTAGAGTCAGGAGCAACCCTTCAGCTGTCCGGTTGGACGACGGACGATGGTGATTTCGTGCAAGGGTCCGGCACTATTGGCGGAAACGGAACCGTAGTCTTGAACGAAGGCAGCGTTGTGGTTGTGTCTGAAGACAAAGTGGGTTCCTTCTTGGGTAAGTGGGATCTTGGGTCTGATCCATCTTTTGGAGAAACTCTGACTGTCCAGGGAACTTTAAACTCTGCGTCAACAGTGGTATTGGGTGCCGGGGATACATTGGATTTTGTTGGCCAGGAAGTATCGTCTGAAGTCAATGAGATTGCTTCTGCGGTCAATGCCGGAGCAAGTAAGACGGGCACACTGAAAATTTCAAACGGTTCTTATCGTGTGACGTCAGACGTGAATGTAAGTCAGATTGATGTCACGTCCGGTGCGTCTTTGAACTTGACTAAGAAGGAACAGTTTGCAGAGACACTCAAGATTAACGGTACGCTTGGGTACGAAAGTCAAGCTGAAAACGAAACATTTGTCTTGTCTGAAGCAGTCATCAAGAATGATTCTGATCCCGACAACCTTCTGGAGAAAGTTCTTCAATTCAACTTAAAAGGAGGAACACTGGATCTAGGAGAGAATCTCGACTTTTCTGATTTTGACGGAAAGATTCGTTTGATTTCGGGGACGTATGAGTATGTCAACGAGGATCAGAAGTATTTCGCTAAGAACGAAAATGGTACCAATGTCGGCTTTGCGATAGCAGGTAATGGCACGTTTGTCGTGGGAGGCAATACAACTGTAGAAATGGAAAGTTTCGGTTGGGATCGAGTGCGTGGACAACAAACCAGCGGTACGCTTGATCTGACCGGATTCAATTCGAATCCCCAGTCTCCAGCGCTTAACGTTGAGACCTTGCATGTGGCAAATGGCAGTCGAGTGAATCTGAATCTCTCCGACTGGGTTGGCACTGACAATCCCGGGGCGAGCCAGGGCAATATTCTTGATCTGGATAATGGTGACGAGGCGGGACGTGTTTGGCTTATCAAAGCTGACTCCGTCAGTGGGGATGCCGATACCGTCCAGTTGCTTAACAATGGCGGAGCAACGCTTAGTAGCGTCAAGTCGGACATTATGGACGGATCGACCAAGGTTGCTACCGGAACCTGGAACTACCAAGCCCATGTTGAAAAAGAGGAGGACACCAAGGGTGTGTATCTCGGGTTCGGATTGACGGCCATCCATTTGGAAGGTTTCTCCAGTTCTGATCCGGATGCTGCATTGCATATCGATGCGACAACGACAACAGCCAATGACAATACATTGGTAGCCGTCCTGACGGGGAAAGGCAATATTGTCGTGAAATCCGGAGATCAGTCGTCAGTGACGTTCAACTATGCCTCGAGCGGTCCGGGTAGCGAAGGCTATCTCGAGAGCGTTATGACGGTCACAGAAGGTTCTTCGCTGGTGACGATGCAAAGTTATAACCTAGGTTATTCGACAGTAACGCTTGAAGTTGGTGCTTCCTACTCAATGGGTAATGGAGGAAGTGCGGAACCTTCTGTTCTGGTTGAAAACCTGCTTCAGTTGAATGTTCAGGATGGGGCTTCAGTTACACTGAACGGCAATACACTCCAGCTTCAGAGCGCTTACTTTGCAAAGACATCGAAAGTACAAGATGGAACGGTAAGTGGCTACGATCAATCGAGAATCGTTGCGCTCGATGAGGTTAATTTCGATGCCGCAAGCCAAAATTTGCAGAATTACCGAGGCGTTCTAGAAATAGCCCAAGACGCAAAGATGATTTTTGGCGGTGAAGCTGAAGATACGTTTGTGCTTGGTAATTTGACAGGTAATGGTACGGCAGTCATCGGTGTAAATACTCAGGTGGCGGATGCGTCGGACTTCACAGGCATGTTCGATGTTGCTCAGAACACCAAGCTCACGTTCAACGATGAAACTAAATTGGCTGGCGATGAAGGCAGTGCTGCAACTGATTTTGCTTCCGTGACGCTCGGAGCTGGTGCCGTTCTGGATAATTCTGAGCGTGGAGAAACTCATTTGGAGAGCTTGGTGGTTAACGATGGATCCAAGCTTAATCTCGGAACGATTGCCATGCTGGGAACCGGTTTCGCCTCAGGTGCTTTGTCTGTGAAGGATTTCAAGGGGCCGCAAACTGGCCTCGCTGAAATCAATGTAACGGTCAATCCCAACGAAGTGGCTACAGATAACATCCTCAGCATTGACAATACAGCTGGTCAAACCACGTATGTCGTGACGTCCGAGAACGGAGGTTTGTCGTCGGCCAAGGTTCAGGTAAAGATTTTGGACGAAAAAGGTGGAGTTGTTGATCAGAACCAGAACGTCAAAGGACAGCTCAAGGATGGAGACGATGTTCTGGGCGACCTGTTCTATTCGTATGGCACGGTATTGGACGACAAGCTGATCGGCGTGAATATGAAGGCGACCAGTCTTGTTCTGCATGAGGGCAAGGAGTTGAATCTTAGTGCTGATGCCGGAGTTGCTGACGAAGATCGAACACTTGATTTGGAACTTACCGGTGACCAAGGCATTGTCAACGTTAACGGCGGAAACCTAATCTTTACGAATGTCAATAAGTTTGGGGCTCTTAACGTAGATGCCGATGCCGAGCTGACGCTTAAAGATACTCAATATCTGAGTCAAGGAGGCCGTATAGACGGTCAAATTCAGGCTGAGCAGGATCTAAACGCTATTGTGCTTAAAGATGCAGCACAGCTGACGATATCATCGCATCAAGCTGAACTGAAAGGCTCGATTACGCTCGGCGCTGACTCCAAACTGACATTAGACGGTACGAAGGACGGCTTCGGAACAAGTGCGTCTGATTCGATACTGGAGGGAGCCGTGCTCGGAGAAGGTACTCTCGAGCTCGATAGCGTCAATGGTGTGTTGGATACTCAAATTGGATCGGCAGACGGGAAGGTTTCATTGTCTATTGTGGGCGAATCACATGTCACGATGGATAAGAGCGAAACACTTAAGCAAAGCAATATCTCGCAGATTTCTGTGGGAGATGGGGCCCATCGGTCTGATTTGGTGGTTAACGCAACTTCTGTTGGGGTTGCCGACAACGTTGACGTGGTACTGAACTCGGGTAGTCTGTTGCAATATAACGTTGATGTATCGGATCCGGATGCAACGGGTATTACAGGCAATGATGAAACCGGTTATCAGATTAGAGGAAACATCGGTGATCTCCAAGGAGACGGTGCTCTGGTGATCAACCTGAAAAATGCCGAGGGTAAGAACTATGAACTTGTGATGCAGGCCGATTCGACTGCGTTTGGTGGTATTTTTGGCCTGCAGAATGGGACGTTTGTCTTTGGTGATGCGGCAATTGATCGAGCTGCGAATTCTGCTTTGGCTGGCAATGCATCAAGGCTAGTGGTTGGAACGGGAAGTACCTTCCGGTTAGAAGGTAAGCAGACGGTTAAGGACTTCTTCATTGCAAACGATGGCATTCTTGATCTGTCGGCGAGCGGTAGCAATGAACAGCCGGGGCAATCTGACAATCTGTTAACTGTTGGGGACGGCGGAGTCTTTGAGGGCACCAGCCAAGGTACGTCATATATCCGTGTTGATACGGAAGGGCTTACCACGAATGACACACTTAACGGTCAGATTACTTTCGAGGGCAATCACTTTGCAGCCATTTTGGCTAGTGCGGTTGAAGAATCACAAAAGGCTCCTTTCTATCAGATTGTCGACGGTACGATTGGTAATGTGAGTAATATAAAGTTGCTGGACAAGAACGGTAATCTCATTACTGACGGTCAATATTCAATCAAGCTCTATCAAGACGGAAAGAATATTGCCGATCTGGTTGGCGGTATTGGGTTGGTGAAAGGCGAACAGGGTGAGGACTTGTTCGTAACGCAGACCGTTCTTGGAGCAAATCTGCACCAAACAATCGTGCTTGAAGGTGACAATGTCAATATTGGTCAATGGTTACGTGCGGACGCTGACAATGTAGGTCTGCAGATTTCCGAAGGCAGCAATGTGACCTTGTCCAATAGCACCAATAGTTTGACTGGAACGGTGGACGTGCTGACTGGTGCGGTGCTTACCTTGGGAGAATCGAATGTGTTGGGCGGAGGAACAGAAGAAAGTTCCTACGCATCGTCCTTGAATGTTGCAGGTAAAGTTGTCTTTGGTGACGACGTCTCTCAAACAGTTAACGATCTAAAAGTCTTGACCGGAGGGCAGCTTGACCTCGGAAGCAACGGCAGTCTTGACGTTGCCTTGGAGGGTACTGAAGAATCGGCGCTTATTGATGGCGCTGTGTTCGGAGATGCAAGTTCTCAGATCAATTTTGAGCGCGGAACTGTGGCTGTACTGGGCAATGCAGACTTCTCTGGAATGAATGGAACCTGGAAGCTTGGTAGTGAGGCTGCTATGCATTTTGCCGTTACAGGTGAAGACGAGTCCTTTAGCATGACTACCGGACGAATAGAAGGAGGCAGGATTCTCAAAACGGGGCAGGGTGATCTGACGTTGGGTTACAGCGTTGTGAACGGTAATGCCGTCGCTGTGGATGTACAAGGAGGTTCACTCGATATCGCGGGTTGGAACAATGAAAATGCGTTGACGCTTAAGAGTTTGTCTCTGAAGGGAAGTGAGTTCGACCTTGCAGGAGACCTTAATACCGCGGACGGATTTAATGCCGACGGAGCCACCATTTGGGTCGGAAGTCGAAACTATGAAGATAATCCGGTTTTTGCTGATAGGGTGATCAATGGTGGCTATTCCGGTAACGCGACCTTCAAGTTCAATGTGCGTCTGGGTGCGGAGGAATCTCTCGGTGACAAGCTGACGATCAATGGTGGAGTGGAGGTAGACTCTCATGCCGGGCTCTATGTGAATTTGGTTGGCGCCGATGCCAATGCTGTCAAGGGGTTGACGCTACTGAAAGTGGAACAAACCGAAGGCAACGCTGTTGCGGAAGATTTTGCAACTTTGGCTAACAAGAACACGGTTGAAGCCGGTGGTTACGACTGGTACTTGACTTCAAAGGTTGACGGCGATTACCGCGATTACTACTTTACAAATAAGATAGATGATCCTAATGGTGGCAACTCTGGCAATGGAGACAAGCCTTCTGATCCGACCATTTCTGTTCGTTTCGGTTCGCTAGCGGCATTTGCGGCCTCCGTTGACATGTTCGATATGAACATTCATGACCGACAGGGCATTCGTCCGTGGATCAATCCGGTAACTGGAGAGAAAACTACTACGAGTTTGTGGATGCGTCAGACGCTTTCCAAGGAGAGCAATCGCGACAGCTCCGGACAGTTGAGTGGAGATACGCAGGAGAATGTCACTATGATCGGTGGTGACATCTTGCAGTTCTCGCCGGGCGGTAGCGGATTGGTTTATGCCGGTCTGATGGGAGGTTATGGTGAATCCAACTATGACGGTACGACCAATCGCTCCTCTGACGGAAGCAAAGGCGACACGGAAGCCTGGATGGTTGGTGCCTATGCCGGCTGGAACCAGAATGATCCGAAGATCGATCGCTCAGGTGCGTACGTAAGCGGTTGGGTTCAGTATGCGCACTTCTCGTCTGACATCACTCGTACAGGTGAAAGGACGCTGGAAGCTAAGGCTCAAGGCTTGTCTGCTTCGCTTGAAGCCGGCTGGGTGCTGAAGGCTGCAGAGTTCCAGATGCAGGGGGGAGAAACCAAGGGTGCGTTCTACGTTGAACCTCACGCGCAGGTTACCTGGTGGGGGGCTGATTACGACAGTATTGATGGTGAGGACATTCGCTTTGAAGGTCAGCATAACATCACGACCCGACTGGGTGCTCGCTTTACGATGGAAACGTCGGGAGCAACCAACTTTAGTCCCTATTTGGAAGCCAATTGGGTGCATAACACGAAGGACTATGGTGCAAGTTGGGGTGAAGTGGAGAGTTACGTCGAAGGTGAAGGCAATCAGGCTGAACTCAAGTTTGGTGCCGAAACATTCTTCACGGATGCTTTCTCTGGTTATGCTCAAATTCGTGCCAACTGGGGTGGCGATGGTTACAACCGCCAGGAAGGCAGCGTTGGTTTGAAGTATCGCTGGTAAAGCTCTGCAGCATCCGAGGTGTGACTCGCCGAGAAGAGCGATCTTCTCGGCAGATTCGAGCCCCCTTATTTCCGCCCAATGGTCGCAACGCAACGATCGTTGGGCGGAATCTCATCGAGCAAGTTAAAACGCCTTTGTTTGTCGCCCGCCCCCCCCCGCTTGCCGGGGCGCATATTCCATTAGAGCTTTAGCTGCACAACAAGCTACAGGGCTTTGGTGTGATCTATCCGACATTCAAGTGTTTTTTTCTTAATCAGCCGTATTTGGAAAACGAGCTCTACAGAGCGGTTCTTCGAGACCAACTGCAGGTCAACGAAGGCATGCTGGTGGAAAACGTCGTCGCGCAGTGTCTGAAGGCAAACGGACATCGTGCCTACTACTACGCGGAGCGCAATCCGGAAACCAGAAAGACCACGATGGAAATCGACTTTTTGATTCGGCAAGGCAAAAAGATCGTTCCCATTAAGGTCAAGTCTTCGGGCTCATCGAGCATCAAATCGCTTGTGCGCTTCAAAAAAAAGTTCGGAAAACGCATCGGGGAGGCCATTGTTCTGCATCACGGCGAAATTAAACGGCAGGACGACGTGTGGTATTTGCCGTACTACATGGCAACGCTGCTTTGAGTCGAAAAGTCGAACGATCCGAAAGGTCGGCGTAAAATTTGCGTCAAATTCTTTAGCCCAAAAATTTCGAAGCCGTGCTTTTTTTCTCAGGAGGAGGAAAAGAGCGTGGCCGTTTTTTGTTTTGGGCCGCTTTGAACCTTTGACGAAATTGGTGCCCATATGACTGCTTGCACTGCTGCACGCCCGCGCGTTATGGTCGATATGTCGGCCACGTTGATTCACCACGGCCACGTTCGGCTTCTGAAAAAAGCAGCCGAGATCGGTGATGTCGTGGTGGTGTTGACCACGGACGACGAAATCAAAAAGAAGAAAGGCTACACGCCGGAATTGAGCTTCGAAGAGCGCAAGGAAATTTTGGAGAGCATCCGCTACGTGAAGGAAGTGGTGGCCGGTCCCTGGCTCATCACCGACGAATTTATGGATAGCGTCAATTGCGACCTTTTGGTGCACGGCGCCGACAATGTCAATCATGTGCGCCCGGAGCGCCTCGTCATTTTCCCGCGTACCGAAGGTGTGAGCAGCTCCACGTTGCGCGAGCGCGTGCTCGATTGCCTCATTCAGATGAATATCGACAGCAAGAAAGGCAATACGGGCGACAAGGTGGCTCGCTTCATGATTGAACTCATCAAAAAAGAGTTCCGACTCGAATAATTGCCGATGCAACGAAGACGCGGCCTTGCGGCTTTGCTGACCTTGCCTCTGGTTTCGGTTGCGCCTCTGTGTGCGGCTGAGGCAAGGCGTCGTATCACGGTCTACACGGCTGTGGAGCCTGAGTGGCTTGCTGTTTATCGCAATGCCTTTGCCGCCGTTCGTCCCGATATCGAAATCACTTATGTGAGAGCTTCGGGCGGGCCGATTTGTGCACGTCTTCTTGCGGAAAAAGACCGCGTGCAGGCCGATGCCGTGTTGGGCGTCTCGGCGATCGCCCTGGAAAATCTTCGCGCCAAGGGGGTTCTTGAACCGTACGCTCCTAAGGATGTTGAAAAGCTCAATCCCAAGATGGTTGAAAAAGACAACCATTGGTTTGGGATTAACGCCTGGGGTGGGTCGGTGTGCGTCAACACGGATCTTCTCCGGAAAAAAGGACTTTCGATGCCGCAAAGCTGGGCCGATTTGCTGCGGCCAGAGTTTGAGGATCAGATCGTCATGCCCAACCCGAGAGCTTCGAGTACAGGGCTGATGTTTCTTCACGGCTTTGTGCAGGGGTTCGGCGAGGAAAAGGGCTGGGAGGTGATTGAAAAACTGCACGCCAACATGCTTTTTTATGCGGCAAGCGGTGCCAGGCCGGCAGCCATGGCAGCGCAGGGAGAAATTCCCATCGGGCTGAGCGCTGCGGCTTTTCTCAAGCCTTTTTTGAAGTACAAAACGCCTGTCACGGTCGTCCAACCCGAAGAGGGAATCGCTTGGGATGCGGAAGCCTGTGCGCTGCCGCGCGGTTGTCCGCATCCGCAAGAAGCCAAAGCTTTTCTCGACTTTTGTGCAAGTCCTGCCGTTGGCGAAATTGCGGCCGCTTTCAGCGGCATTGCGGCACGCGAAGGTTTCAGCACCGACGAGGGAAAACGCATTGCCGAACGATTCTTGCCGATGGATTTTGCCCGTGCGGCAAGGGATAAAGAGGCGATGCTGACGCGCTGGCATGCACTTGCGACACGCTAAAGAAAAGGATGAGACAAGGATGACCGAACGCCAAGCCGCCAGCCTGCAGCTTAGAGCCATCACCAAGAGGTACGGCGAGCAGACGGCTCTGCATGAAACAACGCTCAAGATTCCGGCGGGACGCTTTACGTCCATCTTGGGGCCGTCGGGCTGCGGCAAGAGCACGACCTTGATGCTCATTGCCGGGCTGGAAACGCCCACTTCCGGTTGTGTATTGGTCGATGGTGAAGATGTGACGAATACGCCTGTGGAAGCACGCGGCATCGGCATTGTTTTTCAAAATTACGCGCTTTTTCCCAATCTCACCGTCAAGGAAAACATTCTCTACGGACTGAGAGCAAGAAAAGCGACAGATGCGGAACAGAGCTCGCGCTTGGCTGAAATGCTGGAGCTGACGTATCTCACGGATCTGGCCGATCGGTACCCGGCCGAGCTTTCCGGCGGTCAGCAGCAGCGCGTGGCGATTGCCCGAGCTCTGGCGCCTCGACCTCGTTTGTTGTTGCTCGATGAACCCTTGTCTGCGCTTGACGCCTGGTCGCGAGCGTCCATCGGCGAGCAACTCAGGGCCATTCAGGAAGCCTCCGGTGTGACGACCGTGATGGTGACGCACGACCGACAGGAAGCGCTGTCGCTGTCGGATTATGTGGTGGTGATGAATGCCGGCCATGTCGAGCAGGCCGACGCCCCCAACGAAATCTACGATCGACCGGCAAGCGAATTTGTGGCGACTTTTGTGGGCGGCATGAATATCGTACGCATGCCTTTGATTCGGGAAGGGGCGGCAACGGGTCTGCGCTATGCCGACGTGAAGCTGCATCGTGCCACGGAAGCGGCGCTCGCGCGTCCCTACACATTTGTCGGAAAAGTTCAGGCCGTGCAATTCATGGGCGACACGGTGCGCGTCAAGGTGCTGATGAATGACTTTCAGACAACCATCACGGCTGACGCGCTGCGCATCAATACGGATCGGTCGGTGTTTGCGCTGCACTCACTCATTGCCGTTGAATTGCCGGAAAGCGCCTGGCGCACATGGGGTGCACAATGACGGTCATCGGCTCGAAAACCGAGGCGTTTCCCCAACTGCTTCTCGGAGGGCTTGCGGCACTCTTGGCCGCGGGGCTTCTCTGGCCGCTTGCCGAGCTCGCGATTCTTGTCGCGGACGAAGGCGCGGGAGCGGCAGCGTTTTTGACGCCCTATAACCTTCGCGCTGTCGGCAACACCATTGCCATGGGTGCTGCCGTTGCCTTGACGGCGACTGTGCTGGGCTTTGCGGTGGCCTATGCCATCACGGTGACGCGCTCTTTCGGTCGAGGTGCGCTC
>ENA-OPDH01001694-OPDH01001694.1-human-gut-metagenome-genome-assembly--contig:-NODE-1694-length-15432-cov-3.577096_pt1 | contig 15432 bp, 9 predicted proteins | sample MGYA00241260_ERZ501500 | MGnify/ENA primary metagenome ERZ501500 (study PRJEB25962, sample SAMEA2042519) | human gut metagenome | biome: human gut; feature: human-associated habitat; material: faeces...
CTTTGAAAAGGCTTCTTGCCATTTCGTGTTTCTTACTTAATCCGAAATCCATTTTATACTTTTCCTCCATTTTTAGTGAAGCACAGTCAAAACTCCAAACGACACCAAAGACATGTGTAGCGAAATGCACATGTCTGGCGCCACTCTCCGATATGAACATCGGTATCAGTCATTTTGACTGCCTACTTCTTATATATCTTATAAGGACTATACCCCTTATAATTCGAGAGTAATTATTCTATTCTTATTTGCTGTAATCGTAGAAACCTACGCCTGTCTTGCAGCCAAGTTTGTTTGCACGTACCATTTTTCTAAGTAATGGAGCTGGACGATACTTAGGATCGCCTGTCTCAGAATAGATTACTTCCATGATAGCAAGGCAGATATCAAGACCAATGTAGTCACCTAACTGTAAAGGTCCCATTGGGTGGTTAGCACCTAATCTCATTGCTGCATCAATATCTTCTACGCTTGCAACACCTGCTTCTAATACACAGATACCTTCGTTGATCATCGGAATAAGGATTCTGTTTACTACGAAACCAGCTGCCTCGTTAACCTGAACCGGTGTCTTACCGATTTTTTTGGAAATCTCAACGATTTTATCTCTTAAATCATCCGGAGTATTTGCTCCCTGGATTACCTCGATCAGTTTCATTACTGGTGCCGGATTGAAGAAATGCATTCCGATTACCGGTCTGTCAAGACCTGCACCAATCTCTGTGATGGATAATGAAGATGTATTTGTTGCAAAAATACAGTCAGCCGGAACAATTTCCTGAAGCTCTTTGAATGTCTGTTTTTTGATTGCCATATCCTCTAATGCTGCTTCAACTACTAAATCAGCATCTGTACAAATATCTTTTGTACCTGTGGTAATTTTAGCAAGGATTGCATCAGCTTTGTCCTGATCCATTTTGCCTTTTGCGATTCTTTTTTCGAATCCTTTTGCGATTTTTTTCTTGCCGTTTGCAGCAAACTCATCATTGATATCACATAAATATACTTCATAGCCTTCTGTCTGTGCAAAAGCCTGTGCGATACCTGATCCCATTGTTCCTGCTCCAATAATACCAACTTTCATGATATGTCCTCCTTAAAATGAAAATATATACTAACATGAAACATAGCGACTGCCATACCCAAACAATCTTGTCCATAGATTAGTCACACATATCTAATAATGTCTGTGCTTTGCCGTAACTATGTTAAATTACTAACAAAGCAATGTTTAAAATATCTCCGACACTTTCGCATGTCGCAATCATGCCGGAGATAAATCCGGATTTTTAAATCCTTTTAAAAATCAAATTTTAATTAAGCTTCTTTTTTAACGATTGTAGCACAACCCATTCCGCCACCGATACACAGAGTAGCAAGTCCGTATGTAACGTCTCTCTTCTGCATAGCATGAAGCAGTGTAACAAGGATACGGCATCCGGAAGCTCCTACCGGATGTCCCAGTGCGATAGCACCACCGTTTACATTTAAGATATCAGAGCTGAAGCCTAACTCTTTCTGTACTGCTACAGACTGAGCTGCAAATGCCTCATTTGCCTCGATCAGATCGATATCATCCATCTCAAGACCAGCGATCTTTAATGCTTTTCTTGTAGCCGGAACCGGTCCGATACCCATGATCTCCGGAGCGCATCCGGCAAGAGCACCTGCTACGAATGTAGCCATCGGTTTAACACCAAGTTCTTTTGCTTTTTCTTCGCTCATTACAACGATTGCTGCAGCACCATCATTGATACCGGAAGCATTACCTGCTGTAACAAGTCCGCCCTCTTTACCGGAGCAGCATTTTAATTTAGAAAGTGACTCAGCTGTTGTGCCAGGACGCGGTCCCTCATCTTTTGCGATCATAACAGTCTCTTTTTTCATTTTAACCGGAACAGGAACGATCTCATCATCAAATGCTCCGGACTCCTGAGCTGCTACTGCTTTCTGCTGGGAAACTGCTGCGAACTCATCCAGTTCTTCACGTGTTAATCCCCACTGATCACAAATATTCTCAGCTGTGATCATCATATGGTAGTTGTTGAATGCATCCCATAATGCATCATTTACCATTGTATCAATCATAGTTGCATTGTTCATTCTGTAACCAAAACGAGCTTTCTTTAATGCATATGGAGCCATAGACATATTCTCCATACCACCTGCTACAACGATATCAGCCTGTCCAGCCATGATCATGTTTGCAGCCTCGTTTACACATTTCAGACCGGATCCGCATACTACATTCAGTGTGAAAGCCGGAACCTCATTCGGGATACCTGCTTTGATAGATGCCTGACGAGCTACGTTCTGTCCCTGGGAAGCCTGGATAACACATCCCATCATAACCTCGTCAACCTGTTCCGGAGCAACGCCTGCTCTCTTTAATGCCTCTTTGATAACGATGGATCCTAATTCAACAGCCGGAGTATTTCCAAACTGTCCACCCATTTTACCGATTGCAGTACGGCAAGCGCCTGCTAATACAACTTTCTTTGCCATTTTTTTCTTCTCTCCTTCTTGACTTTTTAAATATACCTCTAGTAATTATGTTAAAAGAATAACGCTAGACAATATTATTTTAGCACTATCATCTAATTTTTGCAACGTCTCCTTCGTCATTTTTCCTAAAATTTAAAAAGGATTTTCGTACACTTTTGTCATTTTTTTAACATAGTCGAAAGGGTGAAAAGTCATCTAAAAGACTGTTATTTTTTTAACATAGTCTCCAAAAAAAATTAGGATCCGTACACCGAACCTCGGTTTCCGCTTTCCTATTTTCTTCTTCGATGGTTCCTCGCTCTTCTGGCTAAGGTCTTTGAAAAATCTTATGAGTTAACTTTAACACACGTATGCATACAATGCAATACCCACATACAGGTAATTAAATTTCTTCCCAGTTCCTACATTACCACAAAGTTATTGAAAAATCCAGTCTTTTTATAAAACTTTGACATTTTTTTCACAAAATCTTCATATTTTTTCCATAACTGAAAGGACGCCAGAAGTTAATTTTTCCTAAGCAAGCAATTGTTAGTTGCAAGGGTAAAATTAACTTCTGACGTCTTCTCTTCAAAATCTTAAAATTAAATATTAAAGATTCTTAACTGTCGCGATGTCGATCATCGTCATCTGATCATTTGCTGTCTCAAGGCTGAGTGCCAGCGCATTTGCCGTATCCATGGATGTCAGGCAGTGAACGCCTGTCTCAATGGCATTTCGGCGAATGAGGAATCCGTCTCTGGATTTATCACGTCCCTGTGTTGGAGTATCGATAACAAGGTCAATCTTGTGTCCGAGGATCAGATCCATAACATTTGGTGATTCCTGAGAAATTTTATTTACGCGTCGGGCATTTACACCGTGATCCTGCAGATATTTTGCAGTGCTTCTTGTGGCATAAATCGTATATCCCAGTGCTTCAAAACGTTTTGCAACGCCAACTGATTCTTCTTTATCCGAATCTTTGACGGTCATGATCATCCGTTTGTACTTCGGAAGCTGGATACCAGCACCGATAAATGCTTTGTACAGTGCTTCGTTGAAATTCTTGGCAATACCAAGACACTCGCCGGTAGATTTCATTTCCGGTCCAAGACTGATCTCCGCTCCACGCAGTTTCTCAAAGGAGAATACCGGCATCTTGATTGCAATATAATCTGCCTCCGGTGCCAGTCCCGGCTTGTATCCCATTCCTTTGATTGTCTCACCAAGGATCACTTTGGTTGCCAGATCTACGATCGGGATACCTGTTACTTTGCTGATATACGGTACGGTTCTGGAAGAACGCGGGTTTACTTCGATAACGTATACTTCCTCGTTCATTGCAATAAACTGGATATTGATCAGTCCTACAACATGAAGTGCTCTTGCCAGACGTTTTGTATATTCTACAATCGTCTCTTTTACATGATTGCTGATCGTCGGTGCCGGGTATACAGAAATACTGTCTCCGGAATGTACACCGGTACGCTCGATATGTTCCATAATACCCGGGATCAGGATATCTGTACCATCGCATACCGCATCAACCTCAATTTCTTTACCCATCAGGTATTTATCGATCAAGATTGGATGATCCTGTGCGATCTGATTAATGGTATCAATAAATTCTACGATTTCATCATCATTGAAGGCAATATGCATGCCCTGTCCGCCAAGTACATAAGAAGGACGAACAAGCACCGGATAACCTATGCGGTTTGCTGCCACTTTTGCTTCCTGAGCCGTATAAACAGTATCACCTGCTGCTCTCGGAATATTCGTCTTCTCCAGGATTTCATCAAAAAGTTCACGGTCTTCGGCTGCATCAACATCCTCTGCTTTTGTACCAAGAATCGGCACACCCATCTTCATCAGGCTTTCCGTCAACTTGATCGCAGTCTGTCCACCGAACTGTACAACTGCTCCATCCGGTTTCTCGATGTTTACAACATTCTCAACATCTTCCGGTGTCAGTGGTTCGAAATACAGCTTGTCTGCAATGTCAAAGTCAGTGGAAACCGTCTCAGGATTGTTATTAATAATAATGGTTTCATATCCGGCTTTGGAAAATGCCCATGTACAATGAACCGAACAGAAATCGAACTCGATACCCTGTCCGATACGGATCGGACCAGATCCAAGTACCAGCACTTTTTTCTTCTTTGCTGTTCCATCTGCCTCATTTTCACCGTCAAAACAGGAATAATAATATGGTGTGCTTGCCGCAAACTCAGCAGCACAAGTATCAACCATCTTGAAAGAAGCTGTGATACCGTTCTCATAACGCATATTTTTGATGTAGTCTTCGTCTTTACCTGTTAACTGAGCAATCACTTTATCCGGGAACTCAATACGTTTTGCTTCACGCAGCAGATCAACAGTCAGTGCTTCGCTGCGCAGACGACCTTCCATTTCAACCAGGATTGCAATTTTATCAATGAACCACTTGTCAATCTTTGTGATTTCATGGATGGTGTCATAGGAAACACCACGACGGCATGCCTCTGCAATAACCCAGATTCTTCTGTCATCTACCACTTTCAGACGCTCGATCAGTTTATCATAAGAAAGTGTCAGATATTCATCAGAAACAAGACTGTCCACATGCTGTTCAAGGGAACGGATGGCTTTCATCAGCGCACCTTCGAAGTTTGTACAGATACTCATAACCTCACCGGTTGCTTTCATCTGTGTAGTCAGTGTACGTTTTGCAGTGATAAATTTATCAAACGGCAGACGCGGGATCTTTACAACGCAATAATCCAACATCGGCTCGAAACTTACATAAGTTTTTCCTGTAATGGCATTTTTGATTTCATCCAGTGTATAGCCAAGTGCGATCTTTGCGGCAACTTTTGCAATCGGATATCCGGTTGCCTTGGAAGCCAGGGCGGAAGAACGGCTTACACGCGGGTTAACCTCGATGACACAGTATTCAAAGGAATCCGGATTCAACGCATACTGTACATTACATCCACCGGTGATGTTCAGCTCACTGATAATATTTAACGCAGAAGTACGCAGCATCTGGTATTCTTTGTCACCCAATGTCTGGGAAGGTGCTACTACGATAGAATCACCGGTATGCACACCAACCGGGTCGATATTCTCCATATTACATACGGTAATACAGTTTCCGTTGGCATCACGCATTACTTCGTACTCGATTTCTTTCCATCCGGCGATGCAGCGCTCAACCAGAACTTCTCCGACACGGCTCAGACGCAGACCATTACTCAGGATTTCAACTAATTCCTCTTCATTATGAGCAATACCACCGCCGCTTCCGCCTAAAGTGAAAGCCGGACGCAGTACAACCGGATAACCGATGGTATTTGTAAATTTAATACCATCCTCTACCGTATTTACAACCAGAGAAGCTGCACACGGCTCGCCGATTTTTTCCATGGTATCTTTGAACGCCTGACGATCCTCCGCACGGAAAATAGTCTCAGCTGTTGTACCAATGAGTTTTACACCGTTTTCTTCTAAAAATCCGGATTCTGCCAGCTCCATACCAAGGTTCAGACCAGCCTGTCCACCCAGAGTCGGAAGTACGCTGTCCGGTTTTTCTTTTAAAATAATCTGTTTTAACACATCAACGGTCAACGGCTCGATATAAACCTGATCCGCGATCTGTTTATCTGTCATGATGGTTGCCGGGTTGGAGTTTACCAGGCAAACTTCAACACCTTCCTCTTTCAGGGAACGGCATGCCTGTGTACCTGCATAATCAAACTCAGCAGCCTGTCCGATAACGATCGGACCGGAACCGATTACTAATACTTTTTTGATATCTGATCTCTTTGGCATTATTTCTGTCCTCCCATCATTTCAATAAACTTGTCAAACAGGTATCCGGAATCCTGTGGCCCAGGGCATGCTTCCGGATGGAACTGTACAGTAAAGATATTCTTTCCTGTATACTTGAGTCCTTCGTTGGTTCCGTCATTTACATTTGTAAACGCAGGAACTGCTACTGCTTGATCCAGACTGTCTGCATCCACCGCGTATCCATGGTTCTGGGATGAAATGTATACACGACCTGTCTCCAGATCTTTTACCGGATGATTGCCACCTCTATGGCCATATTTGAGTTTATAAGTATCTGCGCCGGTAGCTAATGCCATCAGCTGGTGTCCTAAGCAGATAGCAAAAATCGGTACTTCTGAATCATAAAGTTTTTTCACTTCTTTGATAATATCTGTGCAGGCTTTTGGATCTCCAGGGCCGTTAGAAAGCATAATTCCGTCCGGATCAGAAGAAAGAATCTCCTCAGCCGTTGTGTGTGCCGGATAAATCGTAACTTCACAGCCACGTTTGTGCAGGGACTGTGCAATATTGTTCTTTGCGCCAAAGTCCAGCAGTGCTACTTTATAGCCATCTGCTTTCAGCACTTTTTTCTCGCTGCAAGTCACCTTATCCACTACATTTCCTGTATTGTATACATGAAGCTGAGGCAAAATTTCATCCAGTTTGTAATTTTCATCTGTGGTGATCATACCATTCATAGTTCCTTTTTCACGCAGAATTTTTGTCAACGCTCTTGTATCAATTCCTGCGATTCCCGGAATATCATGTTCTTTCAAAAAATCCTGAATGGTTCCCTGGCAACGGAAGTTACTTGGAATTCTGGATAACTCTCTTACGATATATCCGTCCGGCCATGGCTGTGCAGACTCCATATCCGGTGTAACTCCATAATTTCCAATCAGCGGATACGTCATTACAACTGCCTGTCCCGCATAGGATGGATCTGTCAAAACCTCCAGATAACCAGTCATGGAAGTATTGAAGACGATCTCACTGATCACGCTCTTTGTCGAACCAATGCTTGTTCCGGTAAATACTGTACCGTCTTCCAGAATCAGAAATGCTTTCATTTATTCGCCCGTCCTTTCTCTTTTCTACAATATACACTTTGCATCCAAAAATGTTCTCACATTTTTGCTGCGAGATGCACGTCATGCAGCGCATGATAAATATCTCTGTCCATCTCTGTAATCTTACTACATTTTAACATGTATTTGCTGGCTTGTTGCAAAAAAAAAGAGGGAATTTTCTCTTTTTCTGTATATTTATACATTATTCATGCATAATATTCATTTTTCTGCCATATATACAAATTGTAGGTATTTTATCATAGTTTTTTCCTTTTTTCAACACTTACTTTCATGATTTCTCACTTAAGCAACAGCGGCAAGGCCCGACGTCATCGCCAGACCTTGCCGCTTCTTAATTACTCAATTTTTGTTTTTCCACCCATATATGGCTGTAATGCTTTCGGAATATTAACAGTTCCATCCGCATTTAAGTTATTCTCCAGAAATGCGATCAACATTCTTGGCGGAGCAACTACGGTATTATTCAATGTATGTGCCAGATATTTCTTACCATCAGCACCTTTTACACGGATTTTCAGTCGTCTTGCCTGAGCATCACCAAGATTTGAACAGCTTCCTACTTCGAAATATTTCTTCTGACGCGGAGACCATGCCTCAACATCAACAGATTTGACCTTCAGGTCAGCAAGGTCACCGGAACAGCACTCTAACGTACGAACCGGAATATCAAGACTGCGGAACAGATCTACCGTATTTTGCCATAATTTCTCATACCACATCATAGAATCTTCTGGTTTACATACAACGATCATTTCCTGTTTTTCAAACTGATGGATACGGTACACACCTCTCTCCTCGATACCATGAGCTCCTTTTTCTTTACGGAAACATGGAGAATAGCTGGTCAGAGTCTTTGGCAACTGCTCCTCATCGATCATCGTATCAATAAAGCTTCCGATCATGGAATGCTCGGAAGTACCGATCAGATACAGATCCTCGCCTTCAATCTTGTACATCATAGCATCCATCTCATCAAAACTCATAACACCGGTAACAACATTACTTCTGATCATGTATGGCGGAATGCAGTATGTGAATCCACGGTCAATCATAAAGTCACGGGCATAAGCCAGAACTGCTGAGTGCAAACGGGCAATATCCCCTTTCAGATAATAGAAACCGTTTCCGGCTACTTTTCTTGCACTGTCAAGATCAATACCATCAAATTTCTCCATGATTTCTGTGTGATACGGAATCTCGAAATCCGGAACAACCGGCTCACCGAAACGCTCAACTTCTACGTTCTCACTGTCATCTTTTCCAATCGGAACAGACGGATCAATGATATTTGGGATGGTCATCATGATTTTTTTGATTTTCTCCTGAAGCTCGCCTTCCTGTGCCTCAAGTTCTGTCAGACGCTCTGCATCTTTGGCAACCTGCTCTTTTAATGCCATAGCCTCTTCTTTTTTTCCCTGTCCCATCAGAGCACCAATCTGTTTGGAGATACGGTTTCTGTTGGCACGCAGATCATCCGCTTCCTGCTGAACTGTTCGGGATGATGCATCTAATTCGATTACTTCATCCACCAGACCAAGTTTGTGATCCTGAAATTTATTTTTGATATTCTGTTTTACAATATCCGGGTTTTCTCTTAAAAACTTAATGTCAATCATAGCTTCCTCCTGAGGAAATTTTATTCTTTCAAAAGTATACACTGATTCACAGCAATATTCAAGCCTTGTTCCTTGTGTTCTGGATAAATTTTGTATCGAATTTTGTATCGGTAAACCTTTTAATCACACAAGCAAGATCTATTCTCGGCGTAACGCATCAATTGGTTTCAGATTTGCTGCTTTATAAGATGGCAGTAATCCGAAAATAATTCCAATTCCCATAGAAAATCCAACTGCAATGATTGCCGCCGGGATACTAATAACCACAGGCATCTCACTAACTTTAGAAATCACCTCCGCGAGCACGATTCCTGCAATTACACCGATGATACCACCAAGGCTGGTCAATCCGGCTGCCTCTGTCAGAAACTGACCGAGAATATGGCTCTTCTTTGCTCCGATCGCTTTTTTCAGCCCAATTTCCTGTGTGCGTTCTGTCACAGATACTAACATGATATTCATAACACCGATACCGCCGACCAGAAGCGAAATACCTGCAATCCAGATCAGCATGCGGTTTGTGGACTGGCTCAGTTCCTGAATATCCTGTGCCTGTTTTAACAAATCCTGGCCTTTATATTGGATTGTACTATCAGAAACACTGAGATTTGCGTTCAGGATATCTGCCACCGCCTGACCTGCAGATGCCATGGAATCTGTATCTGTTGCTTTTAAAACCACACTCTGTGGTTCATCATACTGAAATACAATCGGCCATGTGGCAGATGGAATAAACACTCTGCCACTGCTATCCTGCATGTAAGTATAATAGTCATCCATAGAATTGATCACTGGTTCAAAACCATCTTTTTTATCTGCAATTCCAACTACAATATACGGTTCTCCCTGAATCTCGATGGTCTTTCCTATCGCATCGGCTCCCTGAAATAACGAAGATGCACTATCCCGATCTAAAATTGCCACTTTTCTGTATTTCGCATAATCATTACTGTCAAACCCACGGCCCTCCTTAATGGTATAACTGCAGGTATCCAGATAATTTGCATCAACGCCCATGACATAACCACCGGAAAGAGATGTATTGCCATAACATACCGTATCATAACCCTGACGGCTGGTATAGCGGGATGCTTCCTCCACACCATCCACTGCCAGAATCTGCTGCATAGTATCATCACTGATCACCGGAACACCATCCGGAATTCCGTTATAATCCATCTCGTAAGTCCATTCATCCTGATAAAGTTGAACTGTCACTGCATTATTTCCGGCACCTACCAGATTCTGTTTGATCTGCTCATTTGTTCCCTGAATTGTGGAAACAATTGCAATAATTGCACCAATACCGATAATGATGCCAAGCATCGTCAGAAAGGAACGCATTTTATGAGACCAGATGCCCTGAAAGGACAGTCTAATATTTTCTAACATTTCACGCACCTCCCCTTACTAATATGAGCCATCGGAATCCACCGCACGGACACCCTCTTTTGCCGTTTTTCCATATGGAAAGGCAATGCGGTCATCTTCACTCAAGCCGGCTTTAATTTCAATTGTATCTCCGTAAATGATTCTTCCTGTTTTCACATACTGTTTCACCAGACGATCATTTTCATCTGCTTTCAGTACGTAAGACTTTCCATTTTCCGTACGGACATATCCTTTAAAAATATAAAGAGAACTTCCTGTTTCATCATCGGAAACTGTCATGGTCAGATCCACATATTCGCCATTTCGAAATCCTGACGTATCTTCAATATAAGCGACAAATGGGTAGTAAGACACATTATTATTGCCTTCTCCATAAGAAGAAACATCCGTGGAAGGATAGTTTTTAATCTCGGTAATCTCTGCCTCGCAGCTTGATCCGCTTTCCCACGAAGATACACTGACCATCTGCCCCGGTTTTACCTTATCCAGAAGTAATTCGCTGATTCCTCCTGTCACATATAGACCTTCCGAACCTGTCACCTCCATAAATGGCGTACCGTCATTTGGCAGATTATCTTTATCCTGCAAATTTTTTACTATGCCGGTAACCGTAGCATATATCATTCCATCGGAACTCTTCGCTTTCAGTTTTTCTACTTCCAGTTCCGCTTTTCGCTTATTCAGGTCCAGCTCCTTGATTTTTTTCTCCTGCTCTGCGATCATATCATTTAATTCCGCCTGGGTGTAACCGCCTTCATCTGATATTCTGTCATTGACAACACTCGAATCATCCTCTGCCTCTGATGCATCATTTGAAATCTGGCTGTGATCATATACGGACCATTTTGTATTTCCATCAGGCACAACGATCTGTGCACCGTCCACTTCCCATGCGGTCACAAGTTCTCCGGAAACTTCATTATTTTCCCGAATCTCGAATACAGCATATGTTTTTTCTTCTGCCAGCTGGCTTAAAAAGTCTCCCGTCACATAAGCTGATTCTGTACACAGGTAACGATAAGGATTCTCTTCGCTGCCATCTGCGCTGTTCTGATTATATGGAACGGCAGTCCCGGAAATATAGTTGTATGCATTTCCTGCCATCTCCTGCACATGTGGTATATCAGGTTCTGGCGTCACCGGATTGGCTGGCTCCACATATGGTTTCGTATTTTTTAATTTTTTTAAATCATTCTGAGCAATAGTAATCTGATTATTCAGATTTTCTACTTCCAGCTGTTTTCCCTGTAAATTCAGGGAAGCTACTGTCGTATCAAGTGCCAGCAGTTTATCACCTTTCTGCACCTGCTGTCCTTCCTTTACATACACCTCTTTGATTTCATCCGTATTCGTAATTTCCACAGACTGAGAATAATCATTCGTAATCATTCCGGAGCTATTAACATCGTCTCCCCAATATCCACTATTTAAATCTGCCACAGACATCACTTCCGCTGTCATTTTGGCGCGCTGTACATAGACACCGGTTCCGATGCTGCCTCCTGCAATAGCTGCAACAATGGCGATCACAAGAACACGTTTCATGACTTTCCTATTTTTCATTCTGCCGCCTCCTCTATCTCACCATCAATGATGTGGATCACACGTTTTGCATAAGACGCAATCTTTGCATCATGCGTGATCATGACAATGGTCACACCTTCTTCATTCAGACGGTCAAAAAGCTCCATGATCTGTCTGCCGGACTTGGAATCCAATGCTCCCGTAGGCTCATCAGCCAGTAAAATCTTCGGATTGTTCACCATAGCACGGGCAATGGCTACACGCTGTTTCTGACCGCCGGACAGCTGCGTTGGTTTGAACTCCACACGATCTGCCAGCCCCACACGATCCAGCGCAGCAGCCGCACGTTTTTCCCGATCCGGCTTCTTTACTCCCGCATAAATCAGAGGCAATGCTACATTTTCCAGTGCGCTCTCTCTAGGCAGCAAATGAAAACTCTGAAACACAAACCCGATACTGTTCAGTCTGACATCTGCAAGTTCCCGGTCTTTGCATTGTAAAACATCCTGCCCCGCCAGTTCATAGCTGCCACTGGTAGGCAGGTCCAGGCATCCGATGATATTCATTAATGTCGTTTTTCCGGAACCGGAAGGTCCCATGATTGCCACATATTCTCCCTCTTCCACCGAAAGACTCACATCTTTTAATACAGGAACTACCAGTTTTTCCTGCTGATAATCCTTATAAATATGACTAAGATTTAAAAGCATATGCCCCTCCTATTCTGCCGCCGGAGTGTCTGCACTTCCTGTGTCAGCACCTGAATCTCCATCTACGACCGGCTGCATATCACTTTCATCTACCATACCGGCATCAGCATCCTCGTCCATACTATGAGCATCTGTTTCGCCATCAGAAGAAAGATCCTCTTCCACCATTCCTTCATCTACATTTGTAGTTGTCTTTAAACCTATACGGAATCCAGATACCGGCCATGCGATATAATCTGTCAGCTCCAGACCGGATGTAATTTCATACAGATCCATGCCTTCGTCATATTTCCCAAGTTCAACTGTACGCTTCTCCAGTTTACCTTTTCCGTTATCTGCCCATACATATGGTGTATCCTCGTCTTGCACAATATATCCACTGTAAAGCCAGATTCCTTCTTTCTCATCCATCTGTCCTTCATCCAGCTCCACATACAGATGCTGTCCAAGCATCAGGCCATCTGCGGAATCAAGTTTTACATAAAATGGATATTTGCTGGACTGATTGTCAGAATTGGAACCATCATAAGACATGTTGTTATTATTCGCCTGCTTATTTTCTGTATCAATTTTCTCAATTGTTCCTGTCCATGTCTTTGTCTCGTCTACTCTGGAACGTAAAATCACACTCTGCCCCTCGGAAAGACTGTATACATTTGTCTCATTAACAGTCCCTTTCACACGGTAATCGCCAACAGTCAGAATTGACATAAATGGCTGTTGGTTACCATGCTCATCTGTACTTTCGTTTTCATTAATGGATTTTACAATACCGTTGATTTTGCTGCTCACGGTTGACTGGGACATCGTATCTTCCATCTTCTGAATCTCTAATTTCTTACTCTGCTGTTCAAATTCAGACTGCTTGATGGAAGTTTGCAGACTCTGGATCTGCACCGTATAATTAAACTGCTCATCCTTGGATGCTGTATTTTTTTCTGCTGTCAATGTTTTGATCTGATTGTTGTAGTCTGTGATCTGATTTGCAATGGTTTCCAACTCCAGCTTTGCCTGCGCGATCTGCAGACTCAGATCATCTGTCTTGTACTCGAATAATGGAGTTCCCTCCTGCACTTCGTCACCTACGGATACAAAAATTTCTTTCACCGTCTGGTCTGATGTCAGATTCACGTCCCAGGTATCCTGAGATTCCACAACACCCATATAACGGTTCTGTCCGCCTCCATTGCTACCGTTTACCAAAGACTGTACGGACTCCACATAGGCTGCATCTCCACCGCCACTGCTTTTCCCCAATTTACCTTTCAGGAAAAAACCAACTGATACCGCAGCAATTGCAACGATGATCACAACTGCTAAAATGATTTTTTTCTTCTTGCTCATATCGCACTCCTCCTATAATCAGGAAATCAACCCGCCATTACAATCTGTTCTGCGTAAATTCAAGTCGAACGCACGTGAGACTTGGTGCGTGATTCTGGTTAGTATAAACTAACATGTCCATCTCAGAATCACTGCACATCTACACTTCGTTTCGGTCATGACAAACAAAAATGGCTACAGATTTCCTTTCTGTAACCATTTTAACATGACGTAATTTTTAATACTATTAAGATACCCTTAATTTTTATTTTTGACTTCTGCATATATGCAATAGAGGCTTATTCCGCGTTCAGATTCGGAAAAAGTTCAATACTACGTTTCAAAATTCCTTTCATCTGTGCAATAGCAATTCCATAATTCGTAAACGGAACCTTCTGATCCTCCGCACACTTCATGCGGTATTTTACTTCCCTTTCATTCAGCATGCAGCCACCACAGTGGATCACTAACGCATATGATGTCAGATCTTCCGGAAATTCCGTTCCTGAACTTGTCTCAATGATAAGTTCTTTTCCTGTATGCTGCTTTAACCAACGCGGGATCTTGACGGTTCCGATATCATCACATTGACGATGGTGCGTACATCCCTCGGAAATCAGGATTTTATCTCCATCCTTCAGATGGTCGATAGCAGCGACTCCATTTACCGCAGTCTCAAGGTAACCTTTATACCGTGCCATCAAAATAGAAAACGATGTAAGCGGAATTTCCTCTGATACCTCCTCCGATACCTGTTCAAATACCTGGCTATCGGTAATGACCATGGCAGGACTTCTGCCAAGCTGCTCCAATGTCTGCTTTAATTCGCTTTCTTTTACTACTATGGCTGCTGCATTTGCTTCCAGTACATCCCGAATTGTCTGTTGCTGCGGCAGAATCAGACGTCCTTTTGGTGCCGCTGAATCAATTGGTACAACCAGAACTACGAAATCTCCCGGATGCAACAGATCTCCTACAATTTTCAGTGTCATATCCTCATTTGGAGTCAGTTTTCCGATACACTCTTTTAGTTCATAGATGCCGGCACCGGTAAGGGCACTGACATATTGTTCCTGACCTGAGGAAAGCAACGCATTTTGCTCTGCTTTTCTTTGTTCAGATACATTATTCTGACAGACTTTTTCTGAAATTTCATCAGAAAGTAAATCAGCCTTATTATTTACAATAATATATGGAATCTCTTTTTCCTTGAAAATACGAATCAGTTCTTCATCACACTGCTTTTTGCCTTCTGTGGCATCCACTACAAGCACAGCAATATCAGTTTTGTTCAATACCTGTTTTGTTTTTCTGACACGCAGCTCACCCAACGCGCCTTCATCATCAAAACCGGGTGTATCAATAATCATTACCGGTCCGATTGGCAGCAATTCCATAGATTTATAAACCGGATCCGTGGTCGTTCCCGGCGTATCGGATACGATGGACACGGATTGTGCGGCCAACGCGTTGAGC
>ENA-OPDH01001705-OPDH01001705.1-human-gut-metagenome-genome-assembly--contig:-NODE-1705-length-15361-cov-4.910297_pt1 | contig 15361 bp, 11 predicted proteins | sample MGYA00241260_ERZ501500 | MGnify/ENA primary metagenome ERZ501500 (study PRJEB25962, sample SAMEA2042519) | human gut metagenome | biome: human gut; feature: human-associated habitat; material: faeces...
GGTTCTGCTGCCTTATGCAAGAAATAAAAAATGGAATTGATAGAACCCACCTTAAATTGATCAATTTTTTCTTTATCTATATTATCAATATCAAATTTTGTGGGAGGTAATTTAAGGGCAAAATCAAGCATTTTTTTATGTGCAGATACATCTATCTTTTTATCTTTTATCTCATTTGCAATTCTTTTTAGCCGATCTTCATACGATATATTCGGCCTGAGTGTAATCAACTCTATTATATCATAAAACTCTGTGAACGATATCCCAGTTGGAATTTCTTCTTGTTTTCCTGTATACTCTGACCACAAATCTTCCAGCAATTTTTTCCAAGGTATATTGCAATCTTTATATTGATAATGAATACCATTTCCAATTAAAAATGCTGTTGTTGCTTTATGATTATTAAGTATAGTTCTAATTCTAGAAATGTTATTCTCATCATTATTTATAACACTCATATGCTTAGCTTTATAGATATTAATATCTACAAAAGTAACATATATCAATCACAATTGATTTAAAATATTGCATCGAAATAATTGTCTTGTTTTTAGCGATATCAATCACCTATTCAAAATTGATATTTTAATCATATTTTTGTTGATTATGACCATATAAGATACAAATAATCATTATCTTTGTAAAAACGAAAATTGTAACGACATGGAGCGTAAAATGCTAAATCGAATAAAGATTGTTCTCGCCGAGAAAGATAAAACTAACAAATGGCTTGCTGAACAATTGGACAAGGATCCGGCAATGGTATCCAAATGGGTTACGAATAAAACTCAGCCCAGTGTCGAAACTCTTATTCAGATTGCAAAAGTACTGGAAGTTAGAGTTGACGATTTATTGAGAACCGAATAAATGAATATATGGGGACAGATAAATTATATAAATATCTGGATTTTAACGGTGGACTGATGATGCTGTATTATAGCGATCTTCAATTTACCAATGCTACGCAGTTGAACGATCCGTTTGATTGCCACCCCTCACTCATTGATTTCTCTAATGTCCCGAAAGAAGCATGTGGAGGATGGACTCCGGAGATAATTGAAGAATTGAGAAGAGATCCATTTCGTAGAACCAGAGAAGAGGCATGGATATGTAGTCTTTCTAAGATATATGATTCAATTTTGATGTGGAGCTATTATAGCAAGCATAAAGGTATCTGCATCGGTCTGGATATGGAGAAAGTTAGAAAGTATCTTTCTCGCATGTATGGCAATGTCATGATCGGCTGCTCGGAAGTGGAGGTACAATATAAAGACATTGTAGAGAAGCCCGATTATTTTAGGGATGCAAAAGACTTTTTTCATTATCAAATATCCACCAAAGCAAAAGCTTGGGAGCATGAACAAGAAGTGCGTTTATTTATATTAGAGCCATGGCCGGCATATATGAAGTTGCTGCCGTGGCAAAATGATGATAAAGGTCCGATTGACTGGAAAGAAATGAGGGCATTCCCCGAAATTGGAGGAGAGTGTTTCGAATCCGTTTATCTGGGAATCAATATGAATGCCGACGAAAAATCAAAAATAATCCGTGTTGCCCGAAAGTTGAATCCCGACATTAAGATTTTCCAAATGGAGATTGATGCAAATGCTTTCAGGTTAAATACCAAACTAATAGAGTAAATACTATGGCCAAGAAACAAACAAAAATAACAAAGGAGGAGACCTTAGAAACCATACTATTCAACTGCCGCAACAGTTTGAGAGGACGTGCGGCCATGACCGACAAGCGCGATTTGTTGCTGACTCTTGTGTTCTTGAAATTCATAGGGGAACGGTTCAAACAGCAAAAGGATAAAATCAGGCACGAGATTGTGGAGGTTCAAGGCATTCACGACGAGGCTTTTGTTGAAATGCAGCTGTCCCGTCCCAATCAGTATATGCAGGAGGGCGTGTTCTTTCTGACTGACGAGACATTCTGGGACAAGCTGATTCTTACGGCTCCTACCGGTATGGCCATCGCTTTCGATACAGCCATAAAGACGTTGGACGACAATGAGCCTAAACTGAAGAATGCCCTGCCGCAGCAGATTTTCACGAAAACGGCCCTTGAACCGGGGGTTTTGAAAAGCGTGGTGGACGAGATTAACAAGATAGATCCCAAGAAGTTCACCGATCACGACCTTATAGGACGTGTATATGAATATTTTTTACAGGCTTTCTCTATCAACGCCGACAAGGAGGAAGGTGAGTTCTACACGCCGCATTCTATCGTAGAACTTATCGCCTCACTTATTGAGCCGTTCGACGGTACGGTCTATGACCCTTGCTGTGGGTCAGGCGGTATGTTCGTGCAGGCAACCAAGTTCATTGAAGCACATGGCGGTAACACCAAAGCGGTCAACGTGTATGGGCAGGAATCCGAACCGGCGACCTATCGTCTGGCAAAGATGAATCTGGCTATTCGCGGTATATCCTACCATTTGGGAGACAAAGCGGTATCTACCTTCTCCGACGACCAGCATAAAGACCTCAAATTCGACTACATCATGGCAAATCCGCCATTCAATTTGAAGAAATATGCCGAGTATGGAGAATTTGAGACGGACCCCCGCTGGAAAGGTTATGGCGTTCCGCCGGCCAGCAATGCCAACTACGCATGGATTCTCCATATTCTGAACAAACTGGATGTCAATCACGGAATTGCAGGATTCCTGCTAGCCAATGGGGCATTGGACGACAGCGACACGCTCGAAATACGTAAACAGTTGATTGAAAACGACAAAATCGAGGCTATCATCATTCTGCCGCGCAACATGTTCTATTCAACCGATATATCCGTTACGTTATGGATTCTGAACAACAACAAGAAAGGTGGCCCCTGGCATGGCAGACAACTGCGTAACCGAACGGGTGAGATTCTGTTTATTGACCTGCGCACATGGAATAGCAACATATACGAAAAGAAATATGTTCGCCTGACAGAAACAGAAATCAGCCGGGTTTGCCAAATCTATTTCAATTGGCAGACTGAAAATTTCGCCGAGTATGCCGAGCCTGAGTTATACTATGCCGCTCATCGTGACGAAATCCAACAGAAAGGATATTCGCTTGTACCCTCCAGATATATCGAGTTTATCGACCGCGATACGGAAATTGATTATAAATCGGCCCTCACCGAAATGAGCCATCAGTTTGACGAGCTTAAGAAAAGATGGGATGCTAATGAAGCCGAACTCGTGAATGCCTTCAAAATTTTGGGATATGGAAAAGAATAAGCAACAGACTGATATAATAACCGATAATTTCGTTTCCGACATCAGAACCATCATAGAACAAGGACGGAAACAAGCCTATGCCGCGGCTGGCCAAATTGCCATTATGACTTATTGGAACATTGGACGGCGTATCGTGGAAGAAGAACAGCAGGGGGCAAGCAGAGCGGCATACGGACAAAAACTTATCCCGGCTCTTGCTGTCAGACTTGCTGCTGAATACGGAACCGGCTATGGTAAACGTAACTTGGCATATTACCGAAAGTTCTATTTGGAATTCAAGGATGTAGAAATTTTGCACACGCGTGTGCAAAATCTTACCTGGTCACATGTCCGCAGGCTTCTTTCCGTCAGCAATACACAAGCAAGGGAATGGTATCTTAAGACAGCGGCTGAAGATATGTGGAGCGTAGATGATCTTGACAGGAATATCTCCACCCAATATTATGAACGACGGCTTGCGGCTCAAAGAGAGAGTTCAACTCTGCCAGTACCTTATGCCGGTCAAACAGATCCGTTGGAATATATAAAGAATCCAATGGTGGCCGAATTTATGGGTTTCCGTCGGGACACCAGCTATTCCGAATCGGAACTGGAACAGGCATTAATCGACAATCTCGAAAAGTTCATTATGGAACTCGGACGTGGATTCGCTTTTGTGGAAAGGCAACAGCATATTGTGACCGATACGGCTGATTTTTATATCGACCTTGTATTTTATAATTACAAGATGAAGCGGTTTGTCATCTTTGAACTAAAAACCCATAAGCTGACTCATCAGGACATCGGACAATTGGATATGTACATCCGTATGTACGATGATTTGGTTAAAGGAGATGATGACAATCCGACCATCGGTGTGTTACTCTGCACGGATACGGACAACACCATAGCAAAATATTCAGTGTTACATGACAGCGACCAGATTTTTGCTGCCAAGTATATGACATACATGCCTACCGAGGAAGAACTGCGCCGGGAGATTGAGCAGCAGAAACGCTTCTTTATGGAACAGCATGAAAAAGAGGAGGAGTAATATGGAAAGCAACGGTATAAAATGGGTCCGGCTCGGGGATTATATCGAGCAGTGTGATGAAAGAAATACATCTCTGAAATATAGTTCCTCAGATGTTATGGGAATGACTATAACAAAGGACATTATTCCAACTAAAGCTAATATAGAGGGAAATGATCTATCAAAATTCAAAATAGTTGCTCCTGATGAATTTATTTTTAATCCAAGGACTCATGGGAAACGAATAGGATTAGGGTTGAATAACACTAATAAATCTTTTCTAATAAGTTGGAATAATATTGCGTTTAAGATTGTTCAAAAAGAAAAGTTGTTGCCAATTTATCTATATCTTTATCTTAATAGAGGTGAATGGGATAGATATGCTTGTTTTAATTCATGGGGGTCCTCTACAGAAGTCTTTTCGTGGATGGAATTGTGTAGAATGATAATACCTCTTCCTTCTGTTGTCGAACAGCAGAAAGTGGTGAACGCATGGCGAGCATTCCGAGAGATCAAAGAGCAAAACGAGGCTAAGGCAGCCCCGCTTATGCAACTCTGTCAAAGCTACATTCAGGAATTGAAGCACAAATATCCGATGCAAGAAATCGGACCATATATTGAAGAATATGACGAGAGAAATTCAAATGAAGCATATGGACTAGATGATGTAAGAGGAATTAGCATAGAAAAGAAAATTATAGATACCAAAGCGAACATGGATGGGGTCAAGTTATCTCCATATAAAGTTTTCAGGCCAAACACATTCTGTTATGTAACAATAACATCCCGCAATGGAGAAAAAATTACCTTGTCTCTAAACAATGATAATAGATGTTACATAGTCTCATCTTCTTATATAACATTTAGAATCAATCAAGAGGATCAAATTTTACCCCGATTTTTATATCTATGGTTCTGTCGTCCAGAATTTGATCGATATGCTCGCTTCAATTCATGGGGAAGTGCTCGTGAAGCTTTTTCATTTGAAGATATGAAACGTTGCAAAGTACCTCTTCCACCTATTGAAGTTCAGCAGGCAATTGTCAATATCTACAAGTGTGCCAATGAGGCCAAGCAGATAGCCGAAGAAGCCGACCGGCTTTCGCGTGAAGTGTGCCCGGCATTGCTTCAACACGTCATACATTCTTAAATCGCAGCGATTATGGCAGGCAAAGGGAAATATTATGAAAGCCAGTTTGAGGAGGCTACCATCGAACTCCTCCGCGAGTCGCATTGGCAATATACGTTCGGCGATGACATTCACCGGAAATATACCGACCCGCTTATTGAAGAAGACCTGCGGACATTTCTTGCCGCTCAGTACAAAGATAAAAAACTGACCGCTTCCGAGGTGGACGGCATTGTTGCCAATCTGCGGAACACTGGCGGCCAGAACGATTATTATGCCCTGCAAAACACCTTCCTGCTCTATCGGGACGGATACGATTTTACATACAGCGATGGCAGGGACAATCCGTTCCGCCTACAATACATCGACTTCGAGCATCCCGACCATAATATTTTCCGTTGCGTCAACCAATTTGTCATGGAACAAGGCCGTGAGAACCGTCGGCCCGACATTCTGCTTTTCGTTAACGGCATACCGGTCTGCATCGTCGAACTCAAAAACCCGACCAAGCAGAATGCCACCATACGCGATGCCCACACGCAGATTTGTACCCGCTATATGCGGGATATACCGGCCTTGCTGAAATATTGTGCACTGGCGGTTATCAGCGACGGAGCGAAGAACGAATTGGGAACGCCCTACACCCCATTCGAATTTTTCTACGAATGGAAGAAAATCGACAATGAAGACAAAGCCGGCAAGGGGCTTGATACGCTTCGGACCCTTGTTCGCGGAGCGCTTTCGCCGGAACGTATCTTGGAGATCCTGCGCGACTATGTCTATTTCCCCGATCCGACGAAAGAGGATGACACGACCGAAGTTGTGTGCCGCTATCCACAATTCTTTGCCACTCGTAAATTACGAAACCATATACTCTCCCATTTGCGCTCTGTTGGCGGCGATGGTAAGGGTGGTACCTATTTCGGCGCCACCGGGTGTGGAAAGACCTATACCATGCTGTTCCTTGCTCGCCAGTTGGCACTGCGTTGCCGAGAGCAACTGGGTAGTCCAACGATCCTTATTATCGTTGATCGGGAAGATTTGGAGACTCAGAGCGGAAAACTGTTCTGCCGCTCGAAACGCTACCTTGAAGACGAGGCCGTAAAGGTATTTGAGACCCGCAAGGAACTTGCCGAAGAGATGAGTATGCGCAAGACCGGCGGGGTCTATATTACCACGATCCAGAAATTTGCAGAGTCCACTGGATTGCTTACGGAGCGTTCCAATGTGATTTGTCTGAGCGACGAGGCGCACCGTTCTCAAAACAACCTCGGGTCAAAACTATCGATACAGACCGATGGCGACGCCGGAAAAATAGGAGCAAAGATTACATACGGATTTGCCAAATACCTGCGTGATGCCTTGCCTAACGCCACATATGTAGGCTTTACCGGCACACCCATCGACGAGACCATACATGTATTTGGAGATGTCGTAGATCAATACACGATGAAGGAGTCGGAAGATGACGGCATCACCGTACCTATCAAATACGATCCCCGACTGGCGCGTGTTTTCTTGAACAAGGAGCAAGCCGAGAAGGTTGAGGAATACTACCGGATTTGTGCGGACGAAGGGGCTACGCCTGAAGATATTGCCAAGAGTAAAGCCGCCATGTCGAGCATGGAGGTAATTATCGGTGATGAAGATGTGTTGCGCCGAGTGGCCAAAGATATTATCGACGACTACAAACGCCGGACAGAGACAACCGACCGTCTGCAAAAGGCGATGATTACCTGTGCCGACCGCACAATTGCGTTCCGGTTGTATAAAATCATGCGGGAGCTACAACCCGACTGGTTCGAGAAGAAAAAGGCTCTGAACGAACTTGTATTGACGGCAGATGAAAAGGCCAAACTCAATGACATCGCTTTTGTCAATATGGTAATGACCCGCGACAAGGACGATGAAAAGGAGCTATACAATCTGCTTGGAGACAAGGAGTATCGGAAATTTCTCGATACAGAGTTCAAGTCGGAGAAATCCAATTTCCATATCTCCATCAATGTAGATATGTGGATTACAGGATTTGATGTGCCTTGCCTGACCATGCTTTACAACGACAAACCGCTGTCGAAACACACGTTGATACAGACCATATCGCGAGTGAACCGCCGATATGGAACCAAGGAATTTGGCTTTATCATCGACTATATCGGTATTCGTGAGGAGATGAAGAAGGCTATGAAAAAATACGGCGGAGATGTCGGGCCACAAGAAGATTTGGAAGCAGCTCATGAAGTGTTGAAAAACGAGTTGCAATTGCTGCAAGAGAGATTGTCGGGTCTGGTGTTTGACCGTTTTTTCGGAAATAACGACCTTGCACGTCTTCAGTTCATTCAAGAAGCAGCCGAATATATCCTTGCCAACAGTGTGGAGCGAAAAGGAGAGGTCTCATTCCTCAAACTTTTCAAAGAACATGTCAAACGGTTGCGCTCGGCATACAACATCTGCAATCCGGCCGGAATTCTGACTGATGAGGAGATTGCATGGAGCCAATGTTTCATGGGCATCTGTTCATACGTCAACAAAATGACCGCTACCGAGCATGATACGGAAAGCATGAACCGGCATGTGGAACAGATGGTCCAAGAGGCTATCCTCGCCAGTGGTGTGGAGAGGGTTATGAACGAAGGTGCTGAAGAAAACATTTTCAGCGACTCATTCACTAAAGAGGTGGAAGAGATAAAGATGCCGTTCACCAAGTTTCAGATTCTCTGCAAACTCGTAGCCAAAGCCATCAGAGCATATAGTCGGACGAACAAGATACAGGCCGAACATTTCCAGAAAATGCTTGAAGAGACAATCAACGCTTATAATACGCGAGATAAGCTGACATTTACCAACGATGTGACACAGAATGTTGTAAATGATGTCTATGATATTGTCTCATATAAAATCAACGGTCTCTCTAACAAACTTCTGGATATCCTGAAAGAACTTAAAACAGATAGTGAAAAGTTCAAGGTATTGGGCATCACATTCGAGGAAAAGGCATTCTTTGATGTCCTTGTTGAGGTGCGCGATAAACACGGTTTTGAGTATGCAGATGATCGTTGTATTGAGTTGGCCAAGAAAATCAAAGCGCTGATAGATGACACCGCCATTTATGCCGATTGGCTAAACAACGACAACCTCAAAAGCAAACTCGCCAGCCAGCTTACTTTCCTTCTGTACAAAGAGGGTTACCCACCCCAGTGGGACGAGGAAGTCTTCCAGAAAGTTTTGGAGCAGGTAGAGAATTACAAAAAATATGAATAATATAAATAGAATAAATAGACATGCAACCAATATACATAGATTTACATATACATACTTCAGATGATGCAAATAAACTGAATACTAATTACGATATAGCAGAATTGGTCAGTCAAATAAAGAAATTAAACGGAGACAGTCCGTTTATGATTTCATTAACAGATCACAACACTATTAACAAATCTGCCTATCTAAAGGCCCAAGCTTTGGGTCTTAACATAATTATTGGTGTAGAATTACACATTCAAAATAGGGCTGAGGCAAAATCGTACCATTGTCATATATATTTTAATGCTCCTATAGAAGAAGTTGTCATAGATTCGCTAAACAAAATTCTAGATGAGCTATATCCTGATAAATTACCTGACAGAAATGATCCCAATACGCCAGATATCCAAAAAATTATTAATAGCTTTGACACATTTGATTTCATCCTACTACCACACGGTTCACAAAAACATGGAGCATTTAACTATAGTATCAACGAGGGTGAAAATTTAGATAATGCTATCAATAGGAGTATATATTATAATCAGTTTGATGGTTTTACATCAAGAAGCACCAAAGGGTTAGAGGCAACTCATCGATATTTTGAACGACTCGGGATATCAGAGTTTATTAATCTTGTGACTTGTTCGGACAATTATTCTCCTAGCATATATCCTCGCTCGCATAGTGGCAATGATGATGATTTTGTCCCAACATGGATGTTTGCTCAACCAACATTTGATGGATTGCGACTTTCACTTTCTGAAAGTACAAGACTCGTGGCTAGTTATGAAAAACCAATAAGGCGAAGCGATTATATTGGACATGTAGAGCTACAGAACGAACATATAGATGTGAATGTAAACCTAACCGAAGGCCTGAATGTTGTAATAGGTGGATCTTCATCTGGAAAAACTTTATTTGTGGATTCGTTATATAGAAACATTCATCAAGATTTCGATGGGTCGAAATATACAGAGCGTTATGGTGTAGAGAATATGATTGTAGAAAATACAAGCGGAATGACCCCTTATTATATATCTCAAAACCTTATAGCAGAAAATATTTCGGATAATAATGAAAAAAGTATTGATAAGATAGAGATATTGAGGAATATATTCCCGGCAGATGATGAGATTAACCGTAATATTACTGCAGGTCTTAATAAATTACATGAGGTAATTAGTGAAATGTTGCAGTATGTAGAAAAAATAGAAGACAGTGAGCGAACATTGAATGCTTTACCTAATCCAGGACAACTGATTATCACTGGCATGGTGAAAAAGAATGTCTTGAATATATTTGTACCAACGGCTGAAGAAGAAAGTGCTGTTAAGTATACGTCAAATCAGTATAAAAGCGACTTGGAGACAATAGAGTCTATTAGAACTTTTTTAGAGAATAATCCTTTGATTGAGGATGCAAATAAAGAGATTGATTCTATAAAAAGAAAACTTGCCTTAGCAGCGAAAGCTTATACAATGTTTGATGATGTAGCTACAATCGTAAAAGAACATAAACAAATTGTAGATAGAAAACTAAAAGATGAACTTGGACAACAGCAGTCTCGCATTACAAACAAGGATAGTTTACTTAAAACAGTAGGAGAGTACGTAAAAGCACTTTCTGGTTTTCATCATTGCAAACAAGAATTGATCAAAACAAAATACTCCTTTCAGACCAGAGAGATAGAAGCGAGAGGTCATAGATTATCTGTAATTAATAATTTTAGTTTTAATGAGAAGGTACTAGTAGATGCTTTAAAATACTGTTTAAAATCCAATATCAATTCTATTGCAGATGTTACTCCGTGGAATTTGATGAGTCGCTATTTCAAGAAAAATCCTAATGTAGAATCATACAACGATATGACTCAGAAGATATATACGAAATTAATGGAGTTAAATACACGTTCGTATAAAATCGTGACGAAAGACGGAAAGGATTTTAATAGTTTGAGCCCAGGATGGAAAACAGCAATTTTGTTGGACTTAATCCTAGGATATGAACAAGATACTGCCCCCATTATTATTGACCAGCCTGAGGATAATTTGGCTGTGAAGTATATCAACTCAACACTAACAGAGACTATCAAAGCTGTAAAATGGAATAAACAAGTTATTATGGTAAGTCACAATGCAACAATACCTATGATGGCGGATGCCCAAACAATTGTAGTTTGTGAAAACGATGGTAATAAGATAACTATTCGTTCTTCGTCATTGGAAAGCGAAGTCTTCGGCCAAAAAGTATTGGACTATATTGCTGATCAGACTGATGGTGGCAGAACATCAATTAAAAAAAGAGTCAAGAAGTATAATTTTAAAAAGTATAATTAAGTATGAAATTAAAATTCAACAAAACAGGAGAAGGTGATATTTCAGCATTAATTCTTGATGACACAAAACAAGAATCGTTCACATATATCAAAATGATTGCTGCTCTTCTTAAGGGGCAAACTATCGAATGTGAATATGGGGAAGGAATAACAGCTGAGGAACAAGAGCAGATACGAAGCCTAAATGAGGCTATATGGAAAAAAGTCCATCCAGAAGGAGAGAATGGAGAGATGAGTCTTTTTGTTTAATGTTGTAATACAATAAAGAGTAGCTCTTCGATATATCTACGGCGGCAAAGTATAGTAGAATCAGAAAATGGAGAAAATACTCCATTTTCTGATTTATATTATAAGTGGTAATACAATATTCACATGAGAAAAGTTTATAGTTGAAATAACACTTTAACTAACTTCTGTGATTATCTTTTTCTACTTTGAGACTTAGTATGATTTACCATTTTTAAAACATAGAGTAGACACCTCCTCCTATACGCCTCTTCCTCCTCATCCGGCCTTCTTCCGTCCCAGCGAAGATCTGAATCGGCGTTGCCACCGCCTCCGCCGGATGAAACAGCAACAGGCTGTCCGCCAATCAAAGTATCAGCGATAGAGAAGATTCGTTCCCGCACAGAAGGCTCAGCCAGCTGGTCAAGAACTGTTTGCATCTGTTCAGTCTGACTATCGTTGAGAGCCGTTAGTCGTGCATACTCCTGTTGCAGCCATTTAAGCTCCCGATAGTCCAGCAACGCATTATTCTGCACCGCCTGTATTTGCTGTTCGGCATCTTTCCGATACAATTCTTCAATCTGACGGACAATCTTTACGAATCGGCTGGCGATAGACCTATTCTGCTCCTCAATCCATTTGTCAACACCGAATATCGGAGGTTTACCAATGATTCGTGGCGGCTCAAAATCTATCTTGTGATTGCGGAAAGGTTGAGCCACTCTACCGACACGGTCTATATTCTTTGTCATCTGCTCCAGTTCCTGCTCCTTCTCTTGAAGCTTACATGCCTTGTCTTCAAGTTTGGACTGGTATTCGGAAATCTGTTTTTGTATTCTGGTCTTTTGAATTTCATATTCCTGAAGAGCGATTTTGCCGGAAGTCAGAGACTTCTCAATTTCTTCAAGTTGGGATTGAGACCTGAATATCTGTGCTTCCAACCTCCGTATCATAGTTTGCAGCCCCTTGACTGCTTTCTCCGCCTGTTTCGCATCTTTGGCCAGTTTCCGGATATAATCGCGTTTACTAAGATGGTTGACGTTCCGGCCTTCAATACTGTCACCACGTTCCAACCCGTACTTGCTCCCTACCTCTTCATATAGTGAGGTGTGCATTTCCCGAAGAATATGGCCATACTCATAACGGCTCTTCCCGAACTTAGCCGACCACATGACGCATTCGCGTCCGCTTTTGGCTCGTTGGCCTACAGGAACGATCAAGGCATGGATATGCGGGCTGCTCTCATCAAGATGAACCTGGAATCCGATGATGTTTTCCTGTCCGTACCGTTTGGCGCACCAGTCATAGACATCTTTCGCCCATTGTTCGATTTCCGGACATCGCTGGAGATGACTGTTATCTGCACCCTTTTCCAGATTTACGGTTTGGGTCCCAAATGCCATCTCAAGTGTACGATCATGATTGCCTCCAAAGATAAATTTCGCACAACAGTTTGGTTGAATTTTGCTGTCCGGCTTGAAGGGTTTCCAGCCTAGTTCAGTCAACCGTTCCTGCAAACGTACTTCAAGCGATTTCTCTTGATAGCCTAACGGATGAACTTTCCCATCGGGCCCAATCTCGAAATTCAGTTTCATTCGGGTCTTGTCATAGTGATTGTTCGGATCCTGATTCTTTCTGTCAATCTTGTCGTCATTCCAATGCCTTTCATTTTCATTCGCTTCTGCTGTGCCGAACGACTTTCCGGCTTCGACATGCATGGCCTGTTTAATATCTGTGTTCATATAGGGTGTTCTTTTGATAAATGATTAATATTTGAGCTTGCTCTTGTGCCAGTCCGCTCTGCGGAACAATGACCGGATTTTATTGCCGCCAGGCAAAAAGTCCTTATATGTTATGGACTTTCTATAAATCCACCGAACAAGTTCCTTTACTATTCAATAAGTTCCAGATTCAGTTCATCAATAAGCAACTGCAATGCTGGATTGCGTTGTATCATCTGGTGGAGTATCTGTCTCTTTGATGACGAATACAGAAAAAAGTCTGCAATGTCCAATCCTCGACTGCGTTGCGCTTCATCGGATGTACATTCCAAAACATTGGATACAATAACCCTTTTGCATATTCCAGACAACAAAGCTGACTTTTCTTTCCATTGTTCAGTTGCTCCTAAATCAGGAATAAGAGTAACCTCCCTGCCTTTGAGAACCTGCATAGTCTCACTATTGAAGCAGCCGTTCTTTCCACCTGTTACCAGCCATATATAATCGGGGATAAAACGGCTCATTACAACAGCAGTCTTTTCACTTTCCACCAGCATTACCGGAGACGATGAGTTTGTTAGAAGATGTTCCCCATACAGACACTGCTTCAAATGGAAATCCTGCAACTTCAACTCAGAATGTGCCCAGCCGACAAAAGCCTGAGGCTCTTTAACCCAATGTCCTGTCTCTGCATTATAGCACATTACCTTGCCGGTTCTTGCCTGTTGCCCATTTATATCTATCTGCCAGAAGACTGTTGAACCTCCCCATTTTATGGGTGTCCCTATATATACATATCAAACAACCTGGTTGTCTCATCTTCACCAAATACATGACAGAAATATTGATACAACGGGCTAATTGAATAATGTGACAGACTCCTTGCTACATAGAAATAAGGAATATACGAAGATCCAATACAAACTGGTGTTTTATCTGCCGGTTTATAAGGGGCAGAAAGGAGCGACTTACCTGTTTTCTCATCCATTCTCAATATATCAGGATTACCCTTGAAGTATTCCTTGGGTGTATAGTGGTAGCCGCAACTGTTCTCATGATCACACATCCGACATTACTGGGAAAGATAATGCAACCCTGCTCATCAATATACTTGACAAAACATCGACTTTTACCACAGCTAGGACAAGTAGTCTTATTTTCGAGTCTGTATTTCTATAAATGGAATCTGTATTCACTTATGGTTCTCTGATTTTAGTATGGTTGCACTCTGCACTTTTGCACTTTGAGAAGATTGCACGGTATCTTGACAGGATGAAAGTGGAAAAGTGCAAGGTGCATCAGTATTTTCTGTCATAAGGTTTCGAGAGACTCCATGTTGAAGCTTTTCTATAAGAGGGTGCTGAAGCCGGCATAATTGGTCAAGCGCATAATAGACAGTACGCCTTGGACATATCAACTTTCCTACCCGCAATAACAGCATCCCCGAAAGAAACCTATTTTCCAATAAGGATAGCCAGGCTTCCTTTGTTTCACCGATACTGTTTATGACAATGGTTTCCTGAATCCTCCTGTATGTTTCCTCATAATAATCAATCATACGGATTGCTGATTCTACGGAATCCTGTTAGACATATTGCATATCTCCACTATCAGTAGCCCATTTAATAGGGCAAGACGTGCTACATGCCCGTTGAGTTTCATCTTGCAGCTTTCAACATCGGCATCGTCCTCAATGTCATTTACAGCATCGATAATTCCATTATACCATTCGTAAAATATTCTTCCGCATCGTCAGACATTGTAAGGATACGAGGATTTGCCGTTGTGCCTTTATCATCAAGGACACAGGGGATGCTGAAAACTCTGTTGATTATTGTCCTCCATTGGTTCATGATGTCGGGATGGACAGTATTTCTTCCTTCCCATCGCCCTCCGGATATCTTTCTGTTTTTGGGTTAGACAAACAGAAAGCGGTCAAGCAATCCGTTGGCAAGGAATTCTGTACGGAAGACTTCCTGCAGCATATTTGTCTGTATTGAACCTATGACATTAATACATTGGATTCTTGATTAGAACAGGATGTGATTCTGACTTGCCAGATAACCTTTAACAGCTGTCAGCAAATCTTCAATAAGGTTATTCTTGCTGTTGTACCTTCTGACGGAATTAAACAAAGCCAGAATTTCATCGACTACCAATGTTATCCCGCGCTGATTATGCTGATGAATATTCATCATCGCCTCTGGAGTAGAATCCTAAACGACAGTCGTTACAAAATTCGATTTCTTAAGTAACTGTTCTTCCCCGTCAGTTCCGTGCTTACCGACTGACATGGCTCTTTCATATTCCTCGTTATATTTCTCATGCAACCGGTCATCATACTCATTTATCGGCTTATATATAAAACCGAGAGGAGGAGTTTTTCCAAGACCGGGGCGACCGACCAACATCATATAAAGGGATGGGCAAGTTTTCCACTCGCCCTTTATACGGA
>ENA-OPDH01001723-OPDH01001723.1-human-gut-metagenome-genome-assembly--contig:-NODE-1723-length-15234-cov-1.837143_pt1 | contig 15234 bp, 10 predicted proteins | sample MGYA00241260_ERZ501500 | MGnify/ENA primary metagenome ERZ501500 (study PRJEB25962, sample SAMEA2042519) | human gut metagenome | biome: human gut; feature: human-associated habitat; material: faeces...
GTATTGTCTATTCTATTTCTTCATTATTTTCATTTAATGTTTTATTTTTATGACATGCATTTGTATAGAAAGTATAGGGATCCATGAACCAATATTCTGTATCTTCAAAATCTGGTACTTTTCTTCCTAGAAGCGTCCTATTTTTAAATACATCATAATTATCTTTTTGAGGCCAATATACGCCAAGAGGACGGGAATTCATATATTGATAAACTTTGATTATCTGAGGAGCACCTCCAATAGTACTACCACTATCAGCTTCAAGAAGCATATTTCTTAAAACCTCGAATGGTTCCATATCAAAACCTCTACCTATATAGTTGCTACACTTTGCTCCATACTTTTCATTCAAAAATTTACAGAGCTTATTTTTAAATTCTTTCTGCTTATCTCCAATAATTGCGATTTTTCCAAATTTTCCCAAAAAGTTTTTGAATGGTGAGTGTTTTTGAAATGTATTTTTTTCTTCATCATATTTAAACATCCATAATTTAAATTTTTTCTCAGTCCATAAGTATCCACCAAATATAAATTCATTTTGTACAATATCTTTAGAAAAATTTCCTTTTGCATCATATACAATTGAAGAAGATAGGCTATTAATAGAACGTAACAGATATCCATTTAAATCATTAATATCCATAGCTCTGCTTTTAATCTTATAATACTGATTTATGGCGTAATAGACTTGCATCATCAATGGATAAGCATAATAGGTATGGCCAGCAAAAGCTAAAGCACAGTCTTGTCTTTCAAACGACATTATTTTAGGACATTGATCCCAATATTCTCCATAACGTAATCTGCTATCTGATGCAAAAACAAGTTCTTCACAATTGTTTACTTTTCTAATCCATGCGATACATATTGTCATCTTCTCTCTCTATTATTTATTAAATTAGTTTCTTAATATTAAGAGAATTGTTTAAGATAGGATTTGGACCATCCTCTTCACATACAATGGGTCCTCAAAGAGCAGCTTCTAAAATAAAAGAACAGTATCCAAATGCTTCACGTTTCGAAGTTGAATTATATGGGTCGCTTGCCTTAACTGGAAAAGGTCATTTAACAGATTATATTATTAAACAAACATTGGGCAAGCAAACGATTGTTCGTTTTAAAAGTGATCGTTTACCTTATCATCCAAATGGCATGAAATTTTATGTGTACCAAGATGAAAAAATTCTTGATACAATTACTGCTTATTCTATAGGTGGAGGAACTGTTGAATATGTAATAGATAATAATCAGTTATGGCTTAATACTCCAGAAAAAAATGAAGCAGGAACACCAAATTTATTTGGTGCGGTAGCTATTATGGAAGCAATGAAAGAAATTGAAAATATAGGATTTGAAAGAATAGAAAAAAATGAAAAGGAATTATTGCAATATTTAATTAACGGACTTAAGGAATTAAATAGAGTAAAATTATATGCTGATAATGATTGTATAGATGATAGGCTTGGAATATTGGTATTTACTATTGATGGTATGAAATATTATGAAGTTGGAGAAAAACTATCAGAAATTAAGGCAATAGGGGTAAGGCAAGGAGGATTTTGTTCTCATCCATATACAAGAAGAGTATTAGGAATACCTAATAATCAACTTCAAGAATATATAAATAAAAATGGAATACCTGGATTAGTTAGAGTAAGCTTAGGAATATATAATAGTAAAAAAGAAGCAAATATATTTTTAGAAACAGTTGAGCTTTTATGTAGAAGATACGCAAGATAGTTAAGAGTGGCAAGTGACAAGTGGCAAGTTAAGGAAAAAATTCAGCTTATGCTGAGTTCTTGAAAATATATTATTAGAAACTCCTAAAGGAGTTTCTAATAAAGGAGTTTCAACCTAAACTTGTCACTTATTACTTGTAACTTGTTACTAATTTAATCTTTCAACCATAACTAAAAACTACTAACTACAACCTAAAAACTACTTACAGTTTATTCTATTAAAATCTTATTACTATTATTTTGTGTTAATTCTTTCAGCTCTGTAAAAAGCTTTGTGTAAACTGAATAAAATAAACTCCTTTTTGGAAATAATTGAGGTTATGAAAAGTACGATTCTATTAGTAAATCCATTGATAATAGTAGAAATGGCTATTCAAAGAAAACAGTAAAAACAGAATTAGGACCAGTTGAAATAAATATACCAAGAGACAGAAATGGTGAATTTGAACCTAGAATTATTCCTAAACATCAAAGATCAGTTAATGGAATAGATGAAAAAATATTAGGTCTATATGCAACTGGAATGACAACTCGTGATATTTCCGAACAAGTAAAAGAACTTTAAGGAGTGGATGTTAGTGCTGAAACTGTATCTAATATTACAAATAGAATCTTACCGCTGGTAGCCTAATGGCAAAGTAGACCTTTAGAAAAAACATACTCATTTTCATTTATGGATGCAATTCATTATAAAGTTAGAGAGGATAAACAAGTAGTGATTAAAGCTGCATATGTTGTTATTGGCATCAATTTAGATGGAAAAAAAGAAGTTTTAGGGATATGGATTGGGGCTAATGAATCAAGTAAATTCTGGCTATCTGTATTAAATGATTTAAAGAATAGAGGTGTTCAAAATGTACTTATATTCTGCATTGATGGTCTTAATGGCTTCAAGGAAGCTATCGGAGCTACTTTCCCATTTGCTAAAATACAAATTTAGTGATATTTTAGATGAAAAAAGAACCTAAAATTAGGATAAACCTAAAATAAAGTTCTTTTGATATTTTCCCTAACATATATTATTCCCAATAAATAGGGATAATATACATATAGGATAATATTTAAAGTGTCAATAAAACCTATATTTAGACAAAACTAAATAAAATTTAAATTTTAAAAATCACTCATTATTTCCAAGAGGAAATTCAGAATACACAAAATTATTTACAGGCTCTTCTAAAACACTATTTTATATATCAACTAAAAGAAAATAGATACCAAAATATCTAATCATTTTAAAGTTTTTCTCTGGAATATGTATAATCAACTTCTTAATAAATTCATAAGCATGAATAGTTTCTATTACTTCTTCATTATCTACTTTTGCAAGAAAAACCTACTTTTTTTACTTTCCTTACAGCTATCACATCTAAATTCTATATATTTTTTAGAAAGATATCCATATGCTAATAACTTTCTCAATTTCCTTTTTAACATTTTTCTTGCTTTCTTACCATAATTTTTAAAAACGCTAACTAATTATCTTTTAAAATTAATTTTATTTTGCTATTTTTCATTTATTAACATCTAATTATAATTTACTAATTTACCATAAAAAATATCCAAAATCTAGATTCCCCCTAACTTTCAGCCATTGAAAATTTTATAATTTACTATACATCAAAAAAACACCTCCAATATCAATACACACTATGTATATCAATATTGAAAGTGTCTTTAAACAAATTTATATACAATTATCAAATGATTTTTAAAGTTCAGAATACCTCTAAGCGCTCTATTCATCCCATCCTTCTGGGAACTCAGCATTGTGGTAAACTTCTTGAACGTCATCATCATCTTCAAGTAAGTCTAACATCTTTTGGAACTTCTTAGCTGCTTCTTCATCAATTTCAGTATATGTATCTGGAATCATTTTAACGCCTGCTTCTAAGAATTCTAATCCTTCAGCTTCTAAAGCTTCTCTAACTGTTCCAAAATCTTCTGGTGAAGTTGTAATTATAAATACTTCTTCTTCATCACTATTGAAATCTTCTGCACCAGCATCTAATGCCATCATCATTAATTCTTCTTCATCAAGCTCTCCCTTTTCTATAACAATTTCACCTTTTTCTTGGAACATGAATCCTACACAACCTGTAGTTCCCATATTTCCGCCACCTTTAGTGAAAGCACTTCTTACATTCCCTGCTGATCTATTCTTATTATCAGTTAAAGTATCAACAATAACAGCTACTCCTGATGGCCCATATCCTTCATATACTATTCTTTCATAGTTAACTGAATCTATTTCCCCTGAAGCCTTCTTTATTGATCTTTGAACTGTATCATTTGGCATATTAGCTGCTTTTGCTTTTGCTATTGCATCTCTTAATTTAGGGTTGTTATCAGGATCTGGACCTCCATTTTTAACAGCTATCATTAGCTCTCTACCTATTTTAGTAAAGATTTTCCCTCTTTTAGCATCTGCTTTTCCTTTTTTATTTTGTATCTTTGAAGGTAGCAAAAAGAAGAAAAACAATATGAAACGTATAAAATATAAGACATAACAGCAGCCAATAAGGCATCTGTTTCCATCTACAAAGGAATGGGAAAGGGAGAGAATCAGCACTGATTTTCTCCCTTTTTGTTTATATAATTCCAAAGTTACTCAGAAATTTCCCAAAAATAGTTTTTAATAAACTTGGATACCGTTTATAATAAACCTCTCAACTATTTATTAAAAACGCTCAAACGGTTTATTATAAAACTGTAAGGATATTATTGCAGCCAAGCTGAAAGAATATTCATAGTTGGGCAGGACAGTCATTAAAACGGTCAATATTATAGACAAATAGTCAAGGATAGAATTTGACAGCCAAAGAATCAATGCCAGGCAAAAGACAGAAATTCAAAAGAAATACCATAAAAGTATTAGTATCTGCTAATATTATATTTGTCTCCCCCTCAAAATAATCCTACCTTTGCTCATCATTAGTTATGGCCTTTGATTAGATAACGAATAAAACATTAACCCTATAAATAACAATATCATGAATAAACAAACCTTTTTAACACTACTTGCTACATTCGCACTCCTCTTCAGTTTCACTTTCTCCTGCCATGCCAAAGGAAAAGACAAAGCTAAACACGTTGTTTTCATCGGTTTGGACGGCTGGGGAGCCTACAGCCTTCCCAAAGCAGATATGCCGAACGTAAAGAAACTAATGGAGGACGGAGCTTACACACTGAAAAAGCGTTCTGCCCTCCCCTCTTCCAGCGCCATCAACTGGGCATCCATGTTCATGGGAGCCGGACCGGAACTTCACGGATACACCGAATGGGGATCTAAAACACCGGAACTCCCCTCACGTGTATTAAATAAGAATGGTATCTTCCCTACTGTTTTCCAATTACTGCGCGATGCCCGCCCGGAAGCGGAAATCGGCTGCCTGTATGAATGGGAAGGAATTAAATATTTAGTAGATACGCTGTCTTTAAGTTATCACTATCATGTTGCCGACTGCAACAAGACTCCGAAAGAACTGGGCAATATGGCTTCTTCTTATATTAAGGAGAAACACCCCGCTCTTGTTGCCATCTGCTACGACGGCCCCGACCACACCGGACACACTGCCGGACACGACACACCGGAATATTATGAGAAACTTAAAGAACTGGATATGTATGTCGGCCAAATCGTTCAGGCGGTACAAGACGCAGGAATGCTGGATGATACCATTTTCATATTAACTTCCGACCATGGAGGTATCGATAAAGGTCATGGCGGAAAAACAATGCAAGAAATGGAAACTGCTTTCATCATATCCGGCAAGAATATTAAGAAAGGACTCCGGTTTGACGATGTAAGCATGATGCAATACGATGTGGCTTCCACTATCGCCCGCATCTTTCATTTAGAACAACCACAAGTTTGGATAGGTAGACCCATGGAGATTGTTTTCAAATAATCATTCAGGATGATTAATAGGATGGGAAAAGGAGAAGCTAGTTGTTTTAGCTTCTCCTTTGTAATTTATCTTTTAAGACTTATGATACAGACTGCATAAATACTGTACCCGCCCTTACTTCCAACGAAGCAAAAACTTACGAACGGGCACCTGCTCGATGCCTTGATAGGAAACTCCTTCCACTTCATCCATGGTGACAACTATCTTGGGATAGTTATCCTGAATCGCCAACAGATTGCCAAACTCCCGTTCATGCGTTTTGGAGTCTATAACTGAATATGCAACCTGAACATACAGCTTTTCCCCATTACGTTCGGCTACAAAATCAACTTCCTTATCGCCATCTCTGCCTATATACAGCGCATATCCGCATACCAGCAAATGATGGCACACCACATTCTCCAGTACCTGTCCGATATCAGTCGCCCGGAAAGGACGAATCGCATTACGTATTCCTAAATCTTCAAAATAATATTTCTCTCCGATCTGGAATTGTTTCTTTCCCTGAATATCCATCGGACGGATTCTTCTTACAAAATAAGCACTATTCAAATAAGTAAGATATTCCAATATTGTTTTGGGCAACATATCTACCCTCTGTGATTTCAGATACTCACTTATTTTATTTGCTGAAAACAGATTCCCAATCGTGTCAGCCAAATAAACCGTCAGATCCTGCAATTGCCGTACATTCCTGATACTATATCTATTCACCACATCTTTCAATATAATTGTATTATAGATATTTCTCAGATACTCCATTATAAGGTGCTCTTCAAAAGGCAAACTGGCAAGATAAGGAAGCCCGCCGAACCGGTAAAAACGGCTAAACGCTTCAACGGAATCCTCCAGTTTATGAAACTCCAAAAATTCGGTATAGGTCAGACCGTATACTTTAAATTCAATATATCTACCACTCAGGAAAGTAGCCAGTTCACCCGAAAGCATGGTGGCATTACTTCCCGTACAATAGATGTCATAAGTGTTTTCCGCAAAGAAATGCCTCAGGGCCTTCTCAAAACCTTCAATATCTTGTATCTCATCAATAAACAGATAACACTTATCTTCCGCGCCCTTTCTTGTCGCAGACACATAATTTATCAAGTCGGCATAAGTTTTGATTTGATCAAACTCAAATAACTCCTTATTAATATAGATGATATCTGCTTCCGGAGAACCGTCACGAATGTCATCCATCAGTTGAAACAACAGATAGCTCTTCCCCACACGCCTTTGCCCAACAATCACCTTTATCATCTGTGTATCGACAAAAGGCTTTATACGTTGTACATACAACTCTCTTTTATAATATTCCGGCTTTCTCATCTTTATTTCTTATAAGTAACAGATTTAGCAAATATAGCATTTTTATTTCTTATAAGTAACAGATTTGGCGATTATAACGATTTTATTTCTTATAAGTAATTCCTCCGCTTAAGAAAAACATTAATATATTTGTAATGCCACATTATAGAAAAGTATTAGAATGGGATAAAATAATACTTGTCTGCCATTACATTATCGCCTACTTTTGCATCATCCAATTACTGATTGAGGTTTCCATGGAGCAATCAGCAGTTGAACAGAGTTTATAATCTAATACAATAAATTATGAGAAGAAAAATTCAATTTCTACTATTCCTTTTTCTCTGCTTGGTTAGTATTCCACTAACAGCACAGAACATTGAAGTAAAAGGGATAGTAACAGAAGCAACGACAAACGACCCCTTACCAGGAGTTACAGTAAAAGTAAAAGGGAAAGACACTGGTACAATTACAAGCATAGATGGTAAATATGCCGTTAACATCAATAAAGGCGATATTCTTGTATTCTCAACAGTAGGTATGAAAAGTATAGAGCGTACAATAACTTCAAACGCTCCAATCAATGTCAGTCTGGAAGAAGACAACGTAGCTCTTGAACAGGTTGTAGTCATCGGTTATGGTACAGTAAAGAAAAGCCATCTCTCCGGAGCAGTCAGTTCAGTAGGTACAAAAGAGTTGAACGGCGCTGTCGCAACAAATGTGGGCACAGCTCTTCAAGGAAAAATTGCCGGTGTATCCGTAGCAAGTACAAGTGGTGACCCGAACGAAGGGATGACTATCAACGTACGTGGTATCAGCTCTCTTTCAAATAATGATCCACTCTATGTCATCGATGGTTCCTTCGGAGACCTCAGCATGGTAGACCCGTCGGATATTGCTTCTATCGAAGTGTTGAAAGACGCTGCCGCTGCCGCTATCTATGGTTCTCGTGCTGCCGGTGGTGTAGTATTGGTGACTACGAAGAGCGGGCGCAAAGATATGCCTACCAAACTTGATATAAACTTCTTCACAGGTTTCAGCCAGACTCCAAAAACGTTGAATGTCTTTAATGGTGAAGAATACAGCCGTTTCGCACGTTATTATAATTTAGCAGCAGACGGTTATGGCACAGAAGTTGGTTCTGTTCCTTTTGTAGGTGCAGGTACAGACTGGCAAGACATTATGCTTCGTACTGCCATGACTTACAAAGCCAACGCCAATATTAGCGGCGGTTCTAAAACTGCTTCATACAGTGCGTCCGCAAGCTATTTGAACAAAGAAGGTATTCTTCGCAACACCAGTCACGAATCATATAATATCCGTTTGAAAAGCGATTACTCTTTTCTGGATAATCGCCTGATTATCGGTGAATCGATGATAGTCCGCCTCTCTAAGGGTGAAGGTAACATTAATCAGGATACTATGGGTGAAATTTTGCGTTTCCCTTCAGTAGTTCCAGTCTTTGATCCGACAAACCCGACCGGTTGGGGAACTTCCGCAGACATCAATCTTCCGAATCCGTATGCATATTATAGTACGGTGAACAAAAACAATGAAAAAACTCAGATCTTCTTAAACGCTTATTTACAAGCTGAAGTTATTAAAGGATTGAAATATAAACTGAACTTAGGACTTAGAAAGGACCACACCAAAAGCCGTACATATACGGGTGCCTACGACCTGGGAACTTATGGTAAAAACGATGCCCCTGACCTGAGTGAAGGCTCTGCCGATTACGAATCATGGGTATTGGAGAATACATTGAACTATGATAAGATATTTGGCAAACATAATCTTTCCGCATTGGTCGGCTATTCTGCACAAAAAGACAAGAGCTACGGTCTGAACGGCAGCAATACAGATATCCCTGAGTTCATTGAGACAATGACGGGTAACGTTAAATCAATGACAGCCTCCAGCTCAATAAACGAATTGGCTTTGGTTTCGCTCTTCGGACGTATCATGTATTCTTACGATGACCGTTATCTGCTTTCTGCATCTATCCGCCGCGATGGTTCCTCACGTTTCAAGAAAGGACACCAGTTCGGTAGCTTCCCTTCAGCATCTATCGGATGGAACATCAACCGTGAGAAATTCTTCAAACCATTGGAAAATGTATTTGACCAATTCAAACTTCGCTTCAGCTACGGTAAACTAGGTAATCAGCAGATGGATAAATACTATCCTACCATCAGCGTAGTATCCGATGGCATGAATTACCTGCAAGGCAATAACATTTGGTTCGGTCAGTTGCCTAATGTAACCGCAGTATCCCCCAACGATCTGACTTGGGAAAGTACAGAAACTTTCAATGCAGGTCTGGACCTGAGTCTGTTGAACGGCAAATTAACATTGACAGCCGATGCTTATGTAAAAAATACAAATGATGTATTACTTCCTGTCCCTTATGCTGCTTCTACCGGTATCAGCGGTCTGTCTATCCAGAACGCCGGCCAGGTACGTAACAAAGGATTCGAATTATCCATCAATTGGCGCAGTACTATCGGTGACGACTTCAGCTACTATATCGGTGCAAATGCTACTACTGAAAAGAATGAAGTAACGAAGATTACTGCCGGTGGTAACAACATGGCTATTTCCGGTTACTCAGCTCACGGTGCCGGCGGACGCGGTATTAACAGATTTGAAGAAGGACACCCTATGTCATACTTCAACCTGATTGAAACTGACGGTATTTTCCGCACACAGGAAGAGATTGATAACTACAAGAATAAGGACGGCAAACAAATTCAGCCGGGCGCACAACCGGGTGACGTACGTTACAAAGACTGGAATGGTGACGGTATTATTGATGAGAATGACCAACATGATGTAGGCAATCCGTTCCCTGATTTTACATTCGGCCTGCGCTTAGGCGGTGAATGGAAAGGATTCGACTTCGGTCTGTTCTTTGACGGCATGACAGGTAACAAAATATATAACTATCAGCGTTACTGCCTTGAATCGGGTAAGTTCAACGGCAACTACAGCACTAAGCTGGCTAACTCATGGAGACCGGATAATCAGAACACCGACATTCCTCGTTTCTCTAAAACAGACGGTACAGATAATGGATTGGCATATACCGACAGATGGCTGGAAGACGGCTCTTACTTCCGTCTGAAAACACTGGATATCGGCTATTCACTCCCGAAAAACTTGCTGAAGAAAGTAAAACTGGAAAATGTAAGAATTTACACATCAATGGAGAACCTCTTCACATTGAGTAAATATTCGGGCTATTCTCCCGACCTCGGAGAAAGCGGCAGTGTAGATATCGGCGCATCTTACAGCGTATTCTCAAGAGGAATCGACCAAGGACGTTATCCGCTACCACGTACTATCTCTTTCGGTATTCAGGTTAGCTTATAATACGAAGATAATACACACTAATTGAATTTATAACATGAAAAAGAACTGGTTATCATACATATGCGTGGCGACTCTCCTTTCCGGAGCATTGACCTCGTGCAACGAATCCAACTTTTTGGATCTGTCAGATCCCAATCACTTCACAGAAAATAATTTCTGGAAGAATAAAGCTGATGCAGAGAGCGGTCTTGCTGCCGCCTACTCACCGATTAAATATCAAATGAACGGTTATTACGGTGCATTCGACGGATGGTTGAATCTGAACAGCCGCGGCGACGATATCTTTACGATTCTGAATGAAGAGGCTTCCATGTGGGCCATCGCTACATTCCAAAACTCCAGTACAACAGGAAATGATCCATACGGAGCACTCTATGCAGGTATTCAGCGTGCCAATCTGGTACTGAAGAATATTGATTTGGTTCCGGCAACAGGGATTAGTGAGGAAGACCGTTCCACCATTAAAGGAGAAGCTCTCTTTCTGAGAGGCTTCCAATACTTCCTGTTAGTACACAACTATAAAGAAGTTCCTCTGCGTGTGGTTCCATCCAACGAAGACGAAAGCAACAAACCCGCCGCCAAGGAAGAACAGCTTTGGAAACAGGCAGAAGATGATTTGAAAGATGCTATCAGCTGTAACCTTCCTGTGACCCGTTCCGGTGATGAAAAAGGTCGCATTGAGAAAGGGGCCGCCATCGCTATGCTTGCCAAAGTATATCTGTACCAGCACAAGTATCCTGAAGCAAAAGCACAACTGCAATTATTGATGAACGCTCCTTACTATCCGGGACGTTACAACCTGATAGAGAACTTCGCTGAAAACTTTACTACAGCAAAAGAGAACAATGAAGAATCTGTATTCGAATTGCAATATAGTAGTGATGGTGAATTGACATGGGGTAACGAAAGTGGCATCAGCCTCGGTAACTCTCTTCCCCAGTTTGTAGGTCCGGTTGCCGGCGGTGGTTGGGCTAAATTGATGCCTTCCAGTTTCGCTGTCGGCCAGTTTGTGAAAGAAGAACGTCCTGCCGGATCGGATACAAAGTTTGACAAACGTATGTACGCAAGTTTATTCTTTAATCCGGAATCTATGAATGACGTTGTTAAGAATGAAAAATGGTATGGCGGCAACCGTTCGATGGAAGATCTCTGGGATGGCAACAGTGGTAAAATGACCGGAGGTGCTCCCACATTCAGCCAGGGAGACGGTATGTTTCTGCTGAAAAAGTACACTGCATATTTTGTGAACGCGACTAATGCCGATAATATGGGGCATAAGGAAGGTAAAGCAAACAATCTGCGTGCTATGCGTTTTTCAGAAGTACTGTTGATGTATGCCGAAGCCTGTGCTATGACAAACGATGCCAATGGTGCAAATACAGCATTAAAGATCATTCGCAAAAGAGCCGGATTGGCAGACAAGACTTTTGCCCAAGCTGATTTAATGGCTGAAATCGAACATCAGTGCTTACTTGAATTCTTCGGTGAAGGACACCGTTTTGACGACTTGAAACGTTGGTATACCACTCAAGAGATCAAGACAATCTTCAACGCAAATGAAAAGCAGGGAGCAGATAATTTCCAAGAGAAATACAGATATTATCCGATTCCTTCCGGTGAGTTAAACAATAACAATGCCATGGAACAAACTGAACTGTGGAGATAATACCTTTAAACCCATTTATATTAGAAAATTATGAAAAAGATATATTCATTATTATTTATAGCGCTTTTCCTCTTTTTAGGATACTCTTGCGATGATGGAAGTTTAGATCACAGCGATGTATACATTCCGGACCCTGTAGAAGAAAACTTTGAAGATGACGGAATTGCGCCGGAACCAACCACTACCGCTGTCATAAAGATGAAGATTGGAGAAGAGAACAAACACCAAGTGATTGACGGTTTCGGCTGTGCGTTCTGTGGATGGTCACACCGTATTTGGAATACCATGCAACGTGATGCGGTGATGGAAGACTTGTTCGGTAAATCAGGTTTAGCCCTGAATATTTTCCGTGGCGAAGTATTCCCTTCTTATTGTAATCCGGAAACGGGTGATATTGAATTCAAAATGGACCGCAATTTCATGTTACGCCCCGATGATCCTTCTATGATCAATAACTATTGGCGTAACTACAACGGTGAAGAGTGCGGAGAGCAGACGCAACTGGGACAAATGTGGCTGGTTGACCATATCAACAAAAAATTTAAAGATGTCAAGTTCTTCTTTTCTGTTTGGTGTCCCCCTGTTGTATGGAAAAGCAATGGTAAACTTAATGGTGGAAACTTGAAGGCAGATTACTACGAAGATTATGCAAAATACCTGATGGATTTTGTAGATGCGTATGAAAAAGGATTGGGCATTGATATCTATGCGATGTCCGGATGGAATGAACCGGATGTTCTATCCAGTATGGGAGGATGGGCCAGCTGCTCTTGGAGCGTAGACCAAATGGCTAAGTTCGTACTCGAAAACCTTCGTCCGGAGATGAACAAGAGAGGACATAGTGATATGAAACTGGTATATGGCGAGAATGCCTGGTGGTCATGGGCTACTAAACATATTAATTCAAGCCTTGAAAAGTATCCTGAATTGGCAGACCCGAATTTGATTGTTGCTGGTCACGGCTATTCCACAACAGATGCAAGCATCGCACCTTTCGAACAAGCGGAAAAGCATAATCTCCATATCTGGCAGACAGAGATCAGTGATGATAAGGACCGTAAGGAAACATGGCCGGATGCAATGAAGTGGGCAAAAACCTTCCACAGTTATATGGCAAATGGTAATGTAAGCGGCTTTGTATGGTGGGCAGGTGCACGTCCTTGCAGCACAACGGGCGAAAACCTGATACAGCTGGAAGAGGCATTGCCTAGTACAACCTACTATAGAGTACCCCGCTACTATACTTTCGGACAGTACACTAAGTACATCGAACCTGATGCTGTACGTGTGGATGTAGAAGCTGTTTCTTCAGAGGCCGACAAGCTTCCGGAAGAGTTATTGGTTTCTGCTTATATAAAAGACGATACTTATACCATCGTTCTGGTCAACGCTTCTGAAAAGGAGTCCTTCTCTACTTTAGTGGAGATCGAGGGAGTAGAATTTCAAAATATGAGAACTTATACATCCAGTGAAAATGTGAAATGGCAACAAAAAAAGATCAATCCGTCTTCAAGCGGTTTGCGTGCCATTACTGTTCCTAAATACAGTGTAGTAACTGTGACCGGTAAAATAAAAGGCCACGAAGCTGAATAATGAATTATAAATTAGAGAATACCATGAAAAGAAATATAATATACTTAGCAGGAATCGCACTTTGTGCCATCGGACTATTCTCCGGCTGTGACGAAGACCTACCTAGTTATGCAAATCTGACTGTAAATGCAGAGACTTTAACGATTAATCTGGATGAAACAACCGAAGGAAGTTTCAGTATCGTCGAAGGTAATGGCGGCTACAAAGTGAACAGTTCAGACGCAACAGTAGCAACAGCAGTCATTTCGGGCAATGAAGTAATTGTGACAGGCCTGGAATATGGCACTGCGACATTAACTGTTACCGACTGGACAAAGAAATCAGCAAATGTGAAAATCATTGTAGATCAAGAACAGGAACTGGTAATAAAAACAAGTTCTACTACTATGTTCTTTGGAGAATCCAAAACTCTCGAAGTATATACCGGAAACGGTGGATATAGTATTACTTCTTCCGACGAGTCTGTTGCAACCGCCAAAATCAGCGAAGACGGTAAAATAGATATTACTTCCATCGCTCCGGGTACTACCACGCTTTCTGTAAAAGACAAACATAACAAAACGGCTGATATCTCGGTAAAAGTGATCAGGAAACTTGTTGTAGACAATAGCGCAGATATTACTTATCTGGTAATTGATGAACCTGTCACTATTAAGATTCTGGATGGTAATGGCGAATATACTTGTAAAGGTAATGGATCTGCCACCTATCTGAAATGCTCAATGGCGGAAAACGGGACAGAAGTTATTGTCGAAGGACTGAAAAGATACCGCTATAACAAAACGATAACTATCAGTGATAAAGAGGGACAATCTATTGATATTTATGTTAATACCATTGACGATCCTTATCTGGTGAATCCTTCGTACCGTTATCTGATAGCTGGTTCTTACGCTTATCAGTCTCTTTCTACATCAAAAGCCGGTGAAGCGATCTATTCTCCTGAATTCAATATCTCTCAGTTGATTATAAAGAGTGCAACGACCACTTCAGCGACTGGCTTCGCAGTAGAATTCACAGGTGATCTGAGTGTCGGTACCAAAACGAAACCTATGCTCTATAAAGTGGCAAAAGGTAAAGTAGACAAAAGCAAAGAGTACCCTATAGAAGATTGCCGAATTGATAAAATAGAAGATGGCTGGTATTGGGTCAGCTTCATAGAACCGGGCTATACCGTTCGTTCTTATTTCATTACCAAACAATAATTTGTAAACTTGACACATATCTTTTGAAAGTACCCCCATGCTTTTAAAGTGACGAATATAAAAAGAGATTGTTCTTGCAACGCAGTATATCCTTTGTATTGTCTGTATTGTAACCAGTCTCTTTTTATCTTGTCAAGCAATGCAAAAGAATCGTATATAGACTCTTTATAATTTGAGAATTAATATGAATAGATATGATAACAGACTACATATTCTCACGAAAGAATATGATGAGCTCATCTCACGTGAAAATGAAAAGATACTGCCCGGCAATGGTGTTTTTGAACGATACAAATATCCCATTCTGACAGCAGACCACCCCCCGCTGGAGTGGAGATACGACTTCAATCCGGAAACAAATCCCTATCTGATGGAACGTTTCGGCATTAACGCCGTATTCAATGCAGGCGCTATCAAATTCAACGGGAAATATCTTGTTATGG
>ENA-OPDH01001741-OPDH01001741.1-human-gut-metagenome-genome-assembly--contig:-NODE-1741-length-15160-cov-2.652433_pt1 | contig 15160 bp, 17 predicted proteins | sample MGYA00241260_ERZ501500 | MGnify/ENA primary metagenome ERZ501500 (study PRJEB25962, sample SAMEA2042519) | human gut metagenome | biome: human gut; feature: human-associated habitat; material: faeces...
AAGCCGAAATAGCTCAGTTGGTAGAGCGTTTCACTCGTAATGAAGAGGTCCCGGGTTCAAGTCCCGGTTTCGGCTCAAGCCACCGCTTTCGCGGTGGCTTTTTTGTTGGGCAGACCGCCGCAAATCGAAATAAATAATCCTGTATATCAATGATATGCGGGATTACTTCGTTTTTAGACCACAGCAACGCGAAGCACCCGAAAGCAAGTCCATAAAGTGCTAAACCGTGGTACATTGGGGGCAAGCCGTAAAATGCACCACGGCAAATGTTATAAAGCACTCGTTGGCAAAGTTTTGCACCACCTATTCCTAGCATTTCAATCGTATTATTGTCAACTTAAAAACACGATTGTTATGGAACGCAGAACATTCCACGTATCGTTCTTCCTGCGACGGACAAGAACATCGAAAAAGGGCTTGGCGCCGATCCTCGCCCGCATCTCTACCAACGGCATCTCGAAAGAGGTCTATATCCAATGCCCCGTCTCACCCAAAAAGTGGAGTCAGGACAAAGAGCGTGCGACCGGAAAGGACAAACTATGCCAGCAGGTAAACGCCTATCTGGATGATTACCGGGCACGGATCGTCGAAGTGCAACGGGAATTACAGGCAAAGGAGTATGAGGGTAACTGCATCGAGATCAAGAACCGCCTGCTGAATCCGTCGGCGTTGTCGATGATGTTCTTGACCGAATTTGAAACATACTGCACCAAACGGCAGGGTGAGGTCAGGGTGCGGATCACCCAGCGCACGGCAAACAAGTATCACCGCGTCCTGCGCTATCTGAAGGAGTACACGGCAGCTAAATACCGAAAAGAGGATATCGCGCTATCATCAGTCAATTACGACTATATCGACGGCTTTAACACCTTTATCCAGACGGCCCACAACTGCCAACAACGGAGCGGTCGCCCTGCTGTGCTGTGTGAAAAACTTTACCCTCTACGCCATGCGGAACGAGTGGATCGAGAAAAATCCGTTCAAAAGCTACAAGATGAAGGAGGAACACAACAAGGACAAAGATCACCTGACCAGATCCGAGCTTGAGGTGCTTATCCGCAAAGAACTGCCCAACGAACGGCTGGAGCGTATCCGAGATGTGTTTGCATTCTGCTGCTTCACGGGCTTGGCTTTCACTGACGCCGACCACCTGCGACTGGAGCACATCACGACCGACGAAAGCGGTGCATTATGGGCTCGCAAACCCCGCGAAAAAACAGGCGTGATGAGCCGGATTCCGCTGTTACCCCACCCGATCAAGTTGTTGGGGAAGTATCGAAACGATCCCGCGCTCGCAGCCACAGGCAAGATGCTTCCGATTCCAAGTTATCAGAAGATGAACGCTTATTTGAAGGAAATTGCAGGGATATGCAACATAGACAAGACCTTAACGACCCATTGCGCCCGGCATACATTCGCTTGCCTTGCCGTGGAGTATGGAATGCCTATCGATGTGCTGGCAAAGATTCTCGGACACACCAATACGAACATGACGCGGCATTATGCCAAGTTCTCCGAAAAGCTGATCGGCAAGGAAATGATGAAGATCGGGCAGTGTTCGCCTCCGAAAACTAACGATACTCTACCAAAAACGACACATTCGGGTCTTACACAGCCCGGATGTGTCGTTTTACCTTTCCAGCTTACACACCGCCCCGACCACCCGCCACAGCCCGGAAATCTGTTCCACAGGAACAACCATATCCCCGAAAACACCGGGTTGAATGGTCGAAAGACAGAGTGTTTCGGGATCGAGGTCGTGCCTCTTTACGATCCGAAATAACCGCATTCCCTGCATGTCGACCAAATAGATGCTCCCGCACAGAATCGGGTCTTGTTTCCGGTGCTGTCTCAAAAGCAGGACCGCCCCTCGCAGAAACGGATTCAGAATATCGTCCGAGTAAGACACGGCAAGCTCGGCATCATGCGCAATTGACACGGAAAGAATGAGATAGTCGTCCGGGGCTTCCTGCGGCGGAAACCGATCCGACCAAATATCCTGGTAAAAGGGAATTCGCATCACCGGATCACTCTGCTCGGTAACGACAGCGACATTTTCCTCCCCGCACATCAGCCACGCCACCGAGAATTGGGGATATTTGTTGTTTATCCTCCGCGCCACATCCAGACTGATATTATATTGTTGCCCCGCTTGATCTGGTACAGGTTCTCGCCACGAAGCAAGCCGATTGCCGTGCAAAAGAGTGTGGATTGTGCCCGGTCGCGGCAAGAACCTGCTCCAATCGAAACCATGCTTCGTTCTCTTTTTTCATCGCTGGTCGTTTTCGATTTGCAGTTCTTTGACAATCTCCTCATTGAGCTGCGTGAAGATCGCCTTGACCTCCAAATACTCCGCCTGCGACAAGCGGCACAACTCCGCATATTGTTCGGACGGGGTGAGTACGCGTTGCGCCATTAGACTCCGACGGCACTCGCGGCGCAAAAGCTCCGTATAGAAAAACACAACGATGTCAGCCGTAAAATGATCCTCCGTGCCGACTACAAAGCCGCTATCAAACCCCACGGTAAAGCAATCGTTTTCGTGGAATGTTTGGGCACGGTATAGAAAATACGGGACACAAAAAGAGCACAAAGGATCATCGTCCGCTTCGCCACAACCCCTCTCCGTGCGGAAATCATAGACCAGATTGATGCTCACCACGCGTTGCGGGGCATGGATCAAGAGCGTGTAGAAAGGATGGTAGTTGGCTTTCAAATCGGCGATCACCGAGCAGATATAAGGCGCGGTCAGGCTGGATAAAACCGGATCGTGTTCCATAAATATTTAGGGTTGAGTTAGGGACAAAAAAAGAGGGCGCATTAGCAGCCCTTTAGTGTAGGTCTTGGGAACCCGTTGCTGGTAGCTGTCCTGCGCCCTTGTCTGTCCCACCCCTTTCGGGGTAGGACATAACAAGGACTGACAACTTTTATACCCAGCTAAACAACCTCAAATGAGGCTCCCAAGTTCACACCAAAGATATAAAGAGTTGTTTACCCTTTATTTTATTATGTCCATCGGCTATGCCGAGCTATACGCTTGCAAAGATAACATATTATTCTTATTAAATGGTTTAGTTTCTGCTACTGTTCGACAGCATTGCAAATATAGTAAAATTCATTTACTGACCGATCGATCTTTACAGAAATTTACAGACAGGCGTTTCTTTGTTGTATGAAAGAGCAGGAACGGAATATTGCCCTACTAAAATACATAGCACACAAGTGTAAAGAATTGCGCGCAAAGAAAGGGATTTCCCAGGAGGCGGCCTATGAAGATACGCGCATCAATATCGGGAAAGTAGAGACTGCAAAGAAAAACATTACCGTCAGTACTCTTGCAAAACTATGTAAATACTACGACACAAATCTTATCGATTTCCTAAAAGGATTCAACGAAGAAAACGAATAAAGAGAGTCGCCGATATCGGCAACTCTCTTCTTGTTATAACGCCCCTACTTTTCCAACCACCTCTCCTTATACTCCTTCGTCAGAGCAATACCCTGCTGATTCACGAGGATCAACTCCAGCGTCGCCTGCAGGAGCTTCTGAATCAGCAATCCCGCCTGTCGTTCGCCGAAATTCATCTGCAACGCGCAGACAACTTGATTGTAGTTGTTCCCGATCGACTGAAACTAGCGATAGAAATGCGTCAGGCGAATGTAGTAGTCCATCGTCGCCTTGTTGATCTTCACGACCTTCATCTCGCGACCAAAGATCATCGCCTTGATAAATCGGGCGTGATAGCTCTGTCCCGATTTCTGAAATAAAAGCTCGAATTTTCCATTCTCTTCGGCGTTCAACTTGATCCCATAGCGGTAAGTTGCCGGATCGGCTTTCGGTTTGCGACCAACTTTTGGGCGTTTTTTCGTGGTGTTTACAGTCTTCATCATTCATCTGTTTTTACCGGTTATCACGGATTCACGACTTTGGAGTGAATCCCTCCCGAACCACCCGGCGAGTGGCAAGTAGTTTTGGAATGCCCGAATTATTTCGGGCGGCCGAAAACACAACTTGCCGCAATCGCTTGATTACCCGGTTTGCGTCAATGTAAAGGTATGGGTTACCCACGCAGCAGCCAATACTCACCCATGTGTCATATAATGACATTCGACGACATAGATCGACACCGATACACAGAGGAGCATCCTATTAGACCGTATTGTAATACCGACATATTATAAGAAATGCTTAAAGTTTCGCGGCAAGACATAAATAATGCATTATGTCAAAAAAGCAAAAGGCAATATGTGTAAAACATAAGACATAAATATGTATAAAACACATCACCCTAAGATATGTTTATTGCAATGACATAAGGCGGAGCTTTGATTATGCAGAATTGCGACGAGAACTGGCGGAGTCCCCATATCTTCTTGTCGGCAAAAATAGGAGCGACGGATCGGATAGATAAATTTTGTATATACAGAACGCTTGCGGCTTCCCGCCGCGACTAAACTCTTTGACTATGCGTCATCGGTCGGCTTCACCCCTTGCCATGACATATGATGACATACAGTGTCGTGTTTATCCACCCCAGAATCAACTGCCGATAGAGCCTTTATCGTGCCTTCGATTTCAAGACAAAACGCATGATGAAGTACCTATTGATCGAAGAAAAAGCATGGCAGGAGCTGTTCCGGGTGTTTGCCGGTGAAAAAGAAGATGTGATTCCGGGAAATATCGGAATTTTGGGCATGACACCGCAGGATATCAGTGATCTGCGCGCGGCTGACCGTATCCGGGAGCATTTTGCAGCAGAAGGGAAAACTGCTATTTGCTATGGTATGGGAAATGGATTGGACGATGTGAAATCTGTTTCCAATGTGGAAAAACACATCGTGGTGGCACCGGCGGCACTGGAAGCGGCGAAATATCTGGAGCGGACTTACGGAACTCCGTATGAGATCGGTTATCCGCTGGTGGACGAACTGGTTTCTGATCTGGATTACAACGGTAAAAAAGTGCTGGTTGTACAGCAGCAGGTGATGGGAACCGCCATCCGGGAAGAAATTTTGAAACAGGCGCCGGATGCACAAGTGACGGTGGCAAGCTGGTTTATGATGAAACCGGAGCTGAGACAGGAGGGCGATCTGCATTTACGGGATGAGGATGATTATGTCGAACTGGTGGAAAAGGGCGGTTTTGACGTGATCTATGCGGATCACTGCATGGAGCGGATGACACCGAAGTTTGCGGGAATCTTTGTAGATACGGTGCATTTTGCAGTGTCAGGGCGTCTGGCGTAACAAAATGCTGTGTATCAGGGATATGTGAGAAAAGCAAATTAGGAGAAGAAGAGAGATATGAGCGAGATTACGAAGCGGATCCGGGTGTATGGTATCGTTCAGGGCGTTGGTTTCCGCCCGACGGTGAGCCGCCATGCCACAGCAAACGGGATTCGTGGAAATGTCTGTAATAAAGGGCCGTATGTGGAGATTTATGCACAGGGAGCAGTAGAGCAGGTGGATGGTTTCTTGAAAGATCTGGAGGAACATCCACCGAAACGTGCGGCGATTTTAAAAATAAATACGGAAGAGGTTCCGGCAGAGGAGGTACCGCAGTTTTCGGATTTTGACATTATAGAAAGCGAAAAAACAAAGGGGGAGATCTTTGTTTCGCCGGATATTGCGATCTGTGATGAGTGTAAAGAGGAACTGTATGATCCGAAGAACCGGCGGTATCTGCATCCGTTTATCAACTGTACCTGCTGCGGTCCCCGGCTGACCATACTGGATGCGCTGCCCTATGACCGGGAGCGCACCAGCATGAAAGAATTTCCTATGTGTCCGGATTGTGCGAAAGAATATTATGATCCGGAGACGCGGCGGTATGATGCACAGCCGGTGTGCTGCAACGATTGCGGACCGGAAGTGTATCTGATCGGCAGAAGCGAACGGGGCAGGGATGCCATCACTTATACACGGCAGGTGATCCACGACGGCGGAATTGTGGCGATCAAAGGAATCGGCGGTTTTCATTTGTGCTGTGATGCGACAAACGAAGAAGCAGTCAGCCGTCTGCGCACATTAAAATGCCGTCCGGCGAAACCTTTTGCAATCATGGCAAAGGATGAAACGGTGGTAAAACGGGAATGCATCGTGACACCGGAGCAGGAAGTGATCCTGACCGGGCATCAGAAACCAATTTTACTATTGGACAGACGATCAAAGGAACATAGAAAAGAAAGCCAACCACAGTCGGAAAATATATCTGAAACACGGCTGGCACCTTCTGTGGCACCTGGAAATCCAAAAGTCGGTGTGATGCTTCCGTATGCACCGGTGCAGCTGCTGATTTTTCAGTATGATGATGGGATCGAAATGCCGGATCTGCTGGTAATGACAAGCGGAAATACATCAGGAGCACCAATCTGCCGTGATGATGAGGAAGCGGTTGCCGAATTGTCTCATTTATGTGATGCTATTTTATCACATGATCGGAAAATCCGGATCCGTGCAGACGACACGGTCATGGATTTTTATAAAAATGAGCCGTATATGATCCGGCGTTCCAGAGGTTATGCACCACTGCCTTTTATGACATCTGCGGACTGGAAAGGGCAGGTGCTTGCTGTGGGCGGTGAATTGAAAAATACATTCTGCATCGGCGTGGACAGCCGGTTTTATCCGTCTCCATATGTGGGGGATCTGGAAGATCTTCGGACAGTAAAAGCTTTGCAGGAGACAATTCATCGGTTCCGGACGTTACTGGAAGTGGAACCGCAGGTGGTGGTCTGTGATCTGCATCCGAAATATAATTCCACGGTTGTCGCGGAAAGCCTGGGTTATCCGATGCTTCAGGTGCAGCATCATTATGCACATGTTTTATCCTGTATGACAGAAAATGACTGTCAGGAACCGGTGATTGGTGTTTCCTTTGACGGAACCGGATACGGTACGGACGGTACGATCTGGGGCGGAGAGATTCTGCTGGCGGATTATCAGGATTTTACAAGATTTGGCAGCATTACCCCATTTTTACAGATCGGCGGAGACGCCTCTGCAAAAGAGGGATGGCGTATTGCCGTATCCATGATCTACGGATATACCAAAGACCGGGAAAAAGCGTGGGAGATCATTGAGAAACTGGGACTATGCAGTGAAAAGGAAAGCAAGGTGCAGTTTACAATGGCAGACCGTAAGATCAATGCAGTGATGTCTACCAGTGCAGGCCGGCTTTTCGATGCAGTCAGTGCGATTCTCGGAATCCGGCGGCAGTCGAGTTTTGAAGGTGAGGCATCCACAGCACTGCAGTTTGCGGCAGAAACATTTGAACGCAGGTTGCAAAGCGACTGCATTCATGAGCAGGCAGCGGAAGCGGATTTCGAATGTATGCTTTACCGGAAGCAGACAACGGAGAATTTATCTGTATCGGATGTATCGTGTATTTTGAATACAGAGGCACTGGTTCAGCAGATTGTGACAGCAAAACTGCAAGGCACTGACAGCGGAGCATTGGCTTATCTGTTTCACCGGACGCTGGCGGAACAGATCGTGGCAGCCTGCAAGGCGGCACGTGAGCATTCAGGCAGAGCGAAAGTGGCTTTGAGTGGCGGTGTATTTCAGAACCGATTACTTCTGCGTCTGACAGAAGAAGGTCTGGAGCAGGAAGGTTTTGAAGTGCTGCGGCATCATATGATTCCGCCAAACGACGGTGGAATTGCCATTGGACAGGCGGCTTATGGATTGTATTATTTACAGAATGTGAAAAAAGAGATTTAACATTTGACATAAATTAAGCGAAATGATAGTATAAATTTGAAAGAAAAAGGTGCTACCGATAGACGGTTAGTCACAAAATATACTATTACAAAAAGTAATCGCTTAGTTTTGCAGACTGTGGGCGGTTACTTTTTTGTTTGATTTATATATGCAATCAATATCATTACGATAATATTTAATATCATCATAATAAGGGAAAGCAGTTCGAAATCACTCATAAAGAAAACCCTCTTTCATTAAATTTCCTGATAACAGGATTTCTATGTAATCAGAGAGTTCAGTCCCTCTGTTGAAGGACTAACCGCCTACCGTTTAAGGTAGCACCCAAAGATATTATAACAAACGTGTGTTCTGCACGCAATAACAAATAACTGCATTTTCAGGAGGGAAAAGAAATGTGTGTAGGTTTATCAGCAAAGGTAGTAAAAATCAGTAACGGCACAGCTGTCATTGATGCAGGCGGAGCAAAAAGAGAAGTTTCTTCCCAGCTTCTGGAAGATCTGGAGCCGGGAGATTACGTCATGGTTCATGCCGGTGTGGCAATTGCAAAGATTACCGATGAAGATGACAGCGAGACAGATCAGCTTATGGAGGAATTTTTGTAATGGGAGAGACAAACGGCGATAATAAAAAGAAAACGGCCCGGGAAATCATTGAGAACTATAACGGTCCGAAGGTGCGGATCATGGAAGTGTGCGGTACGCATACCCATGAGATTTTTCGTCTGGGAATCCGCAAATTGCTGCCGGAACAGGTGGAGTTGATCTCCGGTCCGGGATGTCCGGTCTGCGTGACGCCGGTCAGCTTTATCGATGAAGCGATTTATCTGGCATTGGAAAAAGGAGTGACGATCTGTACGTTTGGTGATCTGGTGCGCGTGCCGGGTACAAAGATGAGCCTTGCGGGAGCCAGAGAACAGGGAGGAAAGATCCACATTGTTTATTCTCCGGCAGATGCTGAAAAATATGCGAAAGAACATCCAAAGGAGCAGGTAACCTTTCTGTCGGTGGGATTTGAGACAACGACACCGGCCGGTTGTCTGTCCGTAAAATCGGCAAAAGAGGACGGCCTGGATAATTATTCCCTGCTGGTTGCGAACAAAACCATGCCGCAGGCTTATGAGGCATTAAAGGGCAGTGCGGATGTGTTTTTGTATCCGGGCCATGTCAACGCCATCACCGGAACACGTTTGTGCGAGGCACTGACCGAGGAAGGTGTCAGCGGTGTTGTGGCAGGATTTACCGCAAAAGAACTGATGACAGCGCTGGCAGTTTCCCTGGTGAAGTTTCAGGAGGGCAAACCATTTTTTGTAAACTGTTATCCACGTGTGGTGACACAGGACGGAAGCAGAGAAGCACAGGTGCTGGTGGATGAAATGATGGAAGCCTGCGATTCTGAATGGCGCGGTCTGGGCGTGATTCCGGCATCCGGCATGAAATTGAGACCGGAGTGGCAGGAGTTTGATGCCCGCATCAAATATCAGATGCCAAAGATGGAAGGCAGACCAAATCCGGCCTGTCGCTGCGGAGATGTGCTTCAGGGAAAATGCAGGCCATCAGATTGTAAGGTATTCGGAAAGGTCTGTACCCCGCAACATCCGGTAGGTGCCTGTATGGTATCCAATGAAGGAGCATGTTCCGCATATTTTATGTACGGAAACTGATGTCCGCTTTAATGGATTGCGAAACATGATACATTACATATAGTACAAACGAAGGATCGTATCCGGAAGATCTGACAGGATGAAACCGATATGAAATTCCTTTGACCCAGCATAGAAAGAAGATAATATTATGGAAAATAAAACAGTGACCATGGCACACGGTGCCGGAGGCCGTCAGACCTCAGAACTGATCGATGAAGTATTCAAAGCGCATTTTGCAAACCCGGATCTCACAGCCGATGATGCGGCCGTGCTGGTTCCGCCTGCAGGAAAAATGGCAGTATCCACCGATGGATTTATTGTTTCTCCGGCATTTTTTCCGGGGGGAAATATCGGCAAGCTTTCTATCTGCGGAACCGTTAATGACCTTGCCTGTATGGGAGCAAAACCGATGTATCTTACCTGCGCTTTTGTCATTGAGGAGGGTTTTCCCATGGAGAAGCTGGAGGAGATCGCCGCAGCCATGGAAAAAACAGCAAAAGAAACCGGAGTGCGTATTGTTTCTGGAGATACTAAGGTGGCAGGAAAAGGTCAGGTTGACGGTGTGTTTATCACAACAACCGGAATGGGTGAGATCCAGGAGGGCGTTCAGGTAGGCGGTGAGCTGGCAAAACCGGGAGATGCCATTATCGTGACCGGTGATGTGGGAAGACATGGATGCACCATCCTTCTGGCAAGAGAGGATTTTGGCATTGACGCAGATGTGACAAGTGACTGCGCACCGCTGTGGGGAGCTGTAAAAGAGGTACTGGATGCCACCCATAACATTCATGTGATCCGTGATGCCACAAGAGGTGGTGTCGGAACGGTTCTTTACGAGATCGCCGGACAGAGTAACGTAGGGATCCGCCTGGATGCAGCAGCTGTTCCGGTAGCTCCGGAGGTAAAGGGTGGCTGCGGCATGCTTGGCCTGGAGCCTCTTTATCTGGCATGTGAGGGACGAATGGTGATCATGGCGCCAAAGGAAGAGGCAGGAAGGATCGTGGAAGCACTGCGTAAATGTCCTTATTCCAGGGACGCAGCCATTATCGGTGAAGTTACGGAAGACCAGCCAGGAAAGGTTGTCATGACTACGGAGATCGGAACGCAGGCACTTCTTCCGCAGCCGGGAGGAGAGCTTCTGCCGAGGATCTGCTGATAATATCGGAAAGGAGAGTCAGATCTTATGGAGACAAGAGTGGCATTGATCTCGATCATTGTGGAAAACAATGACGTGATCGATGATATCAACCGTTTTCTTCATGAAGCGGGAAAATATATTATCGGGAGAATGGGGATCCCTTACCGGGAAAAAGGCATCAATATCATCAGTATTGCCATTGACGCACCACAGGATGTGATCAGCTCCTTATCCGGAAAGATCGGACGCCTCAGTGGAGTTTCCGCCAAAACGGCATATTCCAATGTGATCACAAAAGCGGAGGACAGAAAATGATAAAAGTTGCGGTATACGGAAAGGGCGGCATCGGAAAATCTACTACGGTTTCCAATGTGGCAGTAGCCCTTGCGGAAAAAGGAATGAAAGTGATGCAGATCGGCTGTGATCCCAAGGCAGATTCCACGATCCTTCTCAGGCATGGAAAAAAAGTTCCCACTGTGCTGGAGCTTTATAACGAAAAACGCCAGGAGCTGAAGCTTACGGATATGGTGCAGATCGGATATGGGGGTGTAGTCTGTGTGGAAGCCGGCGGTCCTGCACCGGGGCTTGGATGTGCGGGAAGAGGTATCATTACTGCTCTCGAGAAGCTTAAGGAAAACGGAGCCTATGAGACCTATAAACCGGACATTGTTTTTTATGACGTACTGGGAGATGTTGTCTGCGGTGGATTTTCCATGCCCATGCGAAATGGGTATGCAGATAAGGTATTTATCATCACCTCCGGAGAAAACATGGCCATCCATGCAGGGGCAAATATTGCCATGGCAGTGGATAATTTTAGAAACAGAGGATATGCATCTCTTGGCGGCGTGATCCTGAACCGGCGGAACGTGCCGGGAGAGGAAGAAAAAGTCCGGGAGCTGGCAGAGGATTTTCATACGCGGGTAGTGGGAACGCTTTCCAGAAGTGCTCTGGTTCTGGAAGCAGAGAATCGAGGAAAAACTCTTCTGGAAGCTTATCCGGATTGTGAGATGGCAGAGGAGTACCGGACACTGGCCGAGCAGATTCTGAATGCATGCAGGGAGGAAGGCTCATGTTAAAAAGAGTTGGTAACAGAGAGCTTTCGGGAAAAACAGAAATATTTATAAAGGAAGCCTCTTTTCCGGTTCCCTTTCAGCCGGGGCTGGAATTTAATTCACCGGTCCATGGAAACTGGAATATCGTACATACGGGAATGCTGGTTCCGGAAGCAAGGCAGATCTACGTCTGTGCGGATAACTGCATGCGTGGCGTTGTGCTGACTGCCGCAGAGATGAATGCGGCAGACCGTTTTTCCTTTGTGATCGTGGAGGAAAAGGATCTTCTGGGCGGAAATCTGGAGGATGTGACCATTGAAGGAGTGACGGACATTCTGAACCGGCTGGATGAGAAGCCAAAGGCAGTCTTGCTTTTTACCGTGTGTCTTCATCATTTTCTGGGAAGTGATCTGGACCGCATCTACGGCGAACTGGAAGAAAGATTTCCGGAGATCTTTTTTATGCGATGCTTTATGGATCCTGTCATGCAGAAAACAGGTCCGACTCCGGATCAGAAGCTGCGCCGTGCCATGTATGATGCAGTACCGGAGAGGAAAGCAGATCCGGAATGTGTCACAGTCCTGGGCAGTGATTTTGTGCTGGATGAGAGTGCAGATATCTGCCGGATCCTGAAAAAGAACGGAATCCGTCTCCGGGAAGCACCGGCCTGTAAGAACTGGGAGGATTATCAGAGCCTGGGAGAGGGAAGCCTGATCCTTAACTGCTATCCGGCAGGAAAATTCGGAGTACAGCAGCAGGCGGAGAGACTTGGAAGGCCGTTTTTATATCTGCCCGGAAGCTTTGACTATGAGGAGATAGAGACGCAGGAAAAGTATTTGCTGGAGCTGCTGGATCAGCACAGCTGCGGTAAAAATGGCCTGGATATCAAAACGGAGATCCGAAAATGCGAGGAGGCTCTTTCCCATGCACACCAGATCATCGGTGACACTCCCATAGCTGTGGATTATCTTTTTCATCCAAGACCTCTGGGACTTGCAAAGCTTCTCCTTACCCATGGATTTCAGGTACAGTCCGTTTTTCTGGACAGTATCAGCCCGGAAGAAAAAGAAGTATTTTTCTGGCTGAAGGAGAATTATCCGGAACTCAGGCTGATTTCGACTGTTCGCCCGGAGATGAGAGTGCGGCCACGGCAGCATTTCGGAAAAATCCTTGCCGTCGGACAAAAAGCAGCCTGGTTTACCGGAAGCCGGAATTTTGTCAATATGGTACAGGGCGGCGGGCTCTGGGGCTTTGACGGGATTAGACGTACTGCACAGCTGATGCTGGAGGCATTTAATGAGGAAAAAGCTCCGGAGGATCTGATCGTTCGAAAGGGATGGGGGTGCGAAAGCTGCATATGAGACAGGCATATCGGATCATACCAATCTACACGGCAGACGTGTCGGGTGTCTGCTCCGCGTTGTATGAGCTTGGAGGAATGACAGTGATGCATGATCCCTCCGGCTGTAATTCTACCTATAATACCCATGATGAGATCCGGTGGTACGACCAGGACAGTCTGATCTTTATCTCAGGTCTTACGGATATCGATGCCATTATGGGAAATGATGAGAAATTTCTTCAGGATATCGAAGAGGCGGAAAAGGAGCTGAAACCGAAATTTATTGCACTTGCAAGTTCACCGATCCCCTTTATGAACGGAACAGATTTTCAGGGACTGGCCCGTGCACTTACAGCAAGGACCGAAATTCCGGTATTTTCGGTTCCGACCAGCGGCATGCACGACTATGTATACGGAGCAGGGCTGGCACTGGCGGAAATCGCCGGACATTTCACAGGAGCAGCAGAGAAAACCGGAAGGTGTTTAGAAGTACCGACGGGATCTGCGGAAAGATCTACAGAGAAGAGAAGCAGGAAATTAAATCTTCTTGGAGCAACACCCCTCGATCTTGGCCCGCAGTCTGCAGTAGATGCAATGAAAAAACGTCTGAAAAACTATGGCTGGGAGATACTTTCCACCTGGGCTATGGGGGATACGCTGGAAGCTTTGTCCCGTGCCGGTGAAGCAGCGGTAAACCTTGTGGTATCCTCTGTGGGGATCCCGGCGGCCAATGTGCTGAAAGAAAAATTCGGTACGCCATTTCTCGTGGGGACTCCTGTGGAAGGCTATGAGGGACAGATTTCAGATGCACTTGAGCGGATCGCGGATAGATCCTGTGGAGAGTGGGTAAATAAGAAGGATGACTCCGCAGAGGAAAGCGGAGGGCAGATCTTAGGAAAACAGGAGGAACTGTGGAAAGTAACTCCGGAGCAGGTAATCTATTTTCAGGGAAGGAACAGTCTGTCAGCAGTATCTGACCCTTCAGGAGAAAGCAGGGAAATGCCCGACAAAGATGAGATATTTTTTTCCGTACCGGACATTACCATCATCGGAGAACCGGTTACCATGGGCTCCCTGGCAGCAGTCATAGAGCAGAAATACGGAAAAAAGGTTCAGCTGCTCTGTCCGCTGGAGATCACAGAGGGACTTTTGCGCAAGGGAGATGAAACCATCTGTGGCGAGGAAGCCATGGAAGAAAAGCTGAAAACAGCCAGGATCATTGTGGCAGACCCACTCTATCGTCCAATCTGTCCGAAAACAGCCATTTTTTATGAGATGCCGCATATTGCGTTTTCCGGAAGGATATATCTCAGAAAATATTTTCCGGAATAAAGAGCGTTTCGTGATCATGTATATAAATATTATGCGGATGAGAAAACAGAGCAGCAGTGTGTATAATTGCAGGAAAATCACATAAACTAAATTATAAGAAACCGTAAAGGCGTTGCAGAAATATGCAGCGCCTTTTTCCAACAGTAATATCGGAAATGGAGCATATATGGAGGGATTTTTATGTGGGGATTTTTGTCAGCACTGATCTCAGGTGCACTGATGAGTATTCAAGGGGTATTTAACACAAATGTAACAAAACAGACCAGTCTGTGGGTTTCAACCGGCTGGGTACAGTTTTCTGCATTTCTGGTCTGTGTGGCAGCATGGTTTTTTACAGGCAGAGAAAGTATCGGTATGCTGTGGCAGGTAGAGGATAAATATAATTTACTCGGAGGAGTGATCGGTGCATTTATCACTATCACAGTGATCCGGAGTATGGGAAGTCTGGGGCCTGCGCGGGCGGTTATGCTTATTGTCATTTCTCAGCTTGCGGTGGCTTATCTTATAGAATTGCTGGGGATTTTCGGTGTGGAAAGAGCAGATTTTCAGTGGAGAAAGCTGTTGGGAATGCTGATCTGTATTGCAGGTGTGGTTATTTTCAAATGGAAATAGAAATAAAAGTATTGTAATATTTGTAATACTTCGTTAAAATAAGGTATGGTTTTGCATGAGTAACGGGGCACCTGCCGCCACATCGGCGGAAAGGAGTGAACCGCCTACCTATGAAAATAAGATCACATATCAGAAGTGTTCGGCTTGTTTTTTCCATATTTTTGTTACAGATCCTGGCAGGGCTGACAGGCTGTAAGGATGACGGAACAGAATTTCTGGAGAAAGAACTGGTGCAGGAAGAAAGTACGGAAGCATCCGGAATGGATGCAGAGCAGGAAGAACCGAAGGATACGGAAAGTGAAGTATCCGGGAAG
>ENA-OPDH01001743-OPDH01001743.1-human-gut-metagenome-genome-assembly--contig:-NODE-1743-length-15125-cov-3.132117_pt1 | contig 15125 bp, 9 predicted proteins | sample MGYA00241260_ERZ501500 | MGnify/ENA primary metagenome ERZ501500 (study PRJEB25962, sample SAMEA2042519) | human gut metagenome | biome: human gut; feature: human-associated habitat; material: faeces...
CGGCTGGCCTTTCTCCACCGGGGCCTCCAGCTGGTGCTGGAGCTCCGTGCGTACCGTCATCGCCGCCAGCTTCTCCTTAGGGGCCAGGATGCCGGTCTCGCCGCAGACGGTCTGGGTCAGCACCGTGCCCAAGCCCTGACCGATACAGGAGGCACCAGCGAAAATGTGGAGTTTTCCATCCCGTACTGTCAGCCGCGTCCGGCCGGTGTCGGGGATGCCCACGCCCACACCCGCGTTCTTCATGGCGCAGGCCAGACCCACGGGGTCGCCGTTCTTCACAGCCTCGTCATAATAGGGCTTCACCGCCTCCAGCGTCTCCACCAGGCCGGTGGAGTTGTCTACGATCTGGCCGTTGGGCAGCACACCGCCGGGGCGGATGGCGTTGCGGTAGCGGATCTCCCACGGACTGATGCCCACCAGATCCGCCATCTCGTTGAGCAGCGTCTCCGTGCAGAAGCAGGTCTGGGTGACACCGAAGCCCCGGAAGGCCCCGGCAGGGGGGTTGTTGGTATAGTAGGCGCGGCCCTCGATCTCGAAATTCTCATAGGCGTAGGGGCCGGCGGCGTGGGTGCAGGCCCGCTCCAGCACCGGCCCGCCCAGAGAGGCAAAGGCACCGGTATCGGATACCACGCTGGCCTTGACGCCCTGAATGATGCCGTTTTCGTCGCAGCCCATCGTGAAGTCCATCCACATCGGATGGCGCTTGGGATGGACGAGCAGCGATTCCTGCCGTGTGAGCTTCACCTTGACCGGCACGCGCGCGATGTATGCGATGAGCGCCGCGTGGTGCTGCACGGACATGTCCTCTTTCCCGCCGAAGCCGCCGCCGACAAGCATATTTTCGACCTGGCAGTGGGCAAAGTCGACGCCGAGCATCGCCGAGCACTCGTGCTGGGTGGTGTGCGCGCTCTGGTCGGTCGTCAGCAGCTTCACGCCGCCGTTTTCAAGCGGGAGCGCCACGCAGCACTCGGGTTCCAAAAAGGCGTGCTCCGTCCACGGAGTCTCAAACTTCTCGTGTAAGACGTATTTGGAATGTTTGATGGCCTCGTCTGCATTGCCGCGCACAACGTGGCGGTGCGCCTGCAAATTGCCGCGGTTGCCCATGATGACCTCGGGCGCACCGGGGGCGGACGCCTCCTCAGGCCCGTAGACCGCGGGAAGCTCTTCGTAAACGACACGTACAAGCTTTTTTGCCTGCTCGAGTGTTTCTAAGTCGCGCGCACAGACAAGCGCCACCGCGTCGCCGAGATACTGCGTGATTTCCCCCTCGCCGATGAGCGTCGGCTGGTCCTTCTGGATGTGGCCGACGTTCTGCTGGCCCGGGATGTCCTTTGCCGTCAGCACGCATACGACGCCAGGAAGCGCTTCCGCCTCTTTCGTGCGGATATAGAGCACGCGGGCGCGCGGGTACTGGCTGCGCACCGCGCCGCCATAGCACATGCCGTCAACATAGATGTCATCGGGGTACTTGCCATAGCCCTGTACCTTTTCGGCGACGTCGATACGGTGCACGCGCGAGCCAACCTGAAAGTCTTCCTTCTTTTCGGGAATTTTCCCCTCGCGTAAAATCTTCGCCGCAAGCAGGATGCCGTCGATGATCTTGACATAGCCCGTGCAGCGGCAGATATTGTTGCGGATGGCAAAGGCCGCCTCTTCGCGCGTGGGGTCTGGATTCTGGTCGATAAGCCCCTTGGCCGAGATGACCATGCCTGGAATGCAGAAGCCGCACTGCACGGCTCCGGCCTCGCCGAAAGCGTAGGTAAAGGCCTCCTTTTCAAAGGCGGAAAGGCCCTCGACCGTGACGATATGTTTCCCCTCCAGCTTGTCTGTCTGAGGGATGCAGGCTTTCGTCGGCTTGCCGTCGATGAGGACATGGCACGTGCCGCACGCGCCCTCACTGCACCCGTCTTTGACGCTGGTCAGATGCAGCTCGTCGCGAAGATAGCGGATGAGTTTTTGATTTTTCTCCACCGTGACCGGTGTACCGTTGACAACGAATGCAGCCATTTCAGATCTCCTGTTCACGAGAAAATCACAAATATCACAATTATTTTGGTTGCCTAACTAATTTTATTGTAGCACAAGCACAACAAAGACGCAACACAAATTCTAAATTCCGATATTCTATTTTCGGAATCACGCTTTTTGCCTCAAATCCTTGACAAATTTTGAACATTGGACTAAGATGTCGCCATACCTGCAAGGGGCGCTGGCGCAAGCCGGCTGTGATGCGGCGTATCGCCGTCGCTGTCCCTCAGACCTGATCCGGGTAATGCCGGCGTAGGAATGCAAAGATGATCTTGCCTGAGCTTTGCACCGTGACGTCGACGCCGCGGTGCTTTTTTGTGCCGCGGCGCGGACAGGGACCATATCTTTAGGAGGAATCCCTTATGAGCAACACGTCCACCCATTCCAGCACCCGCCGCCTGACCGAGGGCGGCATCTGCATCGCGCTTGCCCTTGTGCTGAGCTATCTCAAAATTCCCATCGGTCTGTCGTTTGGCGGCTTCGGCGGCTCGATCACCCTTGTGATGGTCCCGCTCATCCTCTTCGCCGTGCGCTATGGCGCGCCCTGGGGCATCCTCGCGGGCGTCGCGTTCGGCACGCTCAAGTATTTCTTCGCCGAGGGCTTCGCCGTGAGCTGGGTGTCCATCATCTTCGACTATTCCGTCGCCTACGGCGCGGTCGGCCTTGCGGGCCTTTTCCGCGTGAAGGGCAACGACTATTCCAAGCTCCCGCTCGCCGCGTTCGTCGGCTGCCTCGGCCGCTTTGTCATCCACTTTATCTCCGGTGTGACGGTCTACGCGCAGTATATGCCCGAGGAATTCATGGGCATGACCATGACGTCTCCCGTGTTCTACTCCGTGCTGTACAACGGCACGTATATGCTGCCGAACACGATCCTCGCGATCGTCATCTGCGCGTTGCTGATGAAGCCCGCAGCGAAGCTGCCGAGCGCAGAGTAAAAAAATAATATGGCAGCGCGACAGCGCTGCATTTGTTCCCTGCGCCGCGCAGGGGTACGATAATAAGGGAGGGGTATCTCTTTTTGAAAAAGAGATACCCCTCCCTTACACCCTCCCAGAGAAAATTTTCATTGCAAGCGAGCAGCTCGGAGAGGTGCGATGCTTGCCGATTGCACTTCCCTGCGCGCGGCGAAGCCGCGTTAGCATTGCTATACGATTTGGCCTACTTCTATCATCCGCTGCCGCTCTGCTCATCTTGTTTTGGTGCAGCCTAATCATCTGACAATGCATATCGTCTTGGTAGTGCGTACTGCGGCGAGCGCCAGCAAAGCCGCCTCGGCAGGCAATAGCAAATCTGTACAAGTCCAAAGTAGGCGGAAATTGCGTAAGGCTACCGAATCGCAGGCAAAGCGACAGCGAAGATAGAAGCAAACCAAGTCGTTTAGATACAACACCCGGCAGGCACCTGATTCCGCAGGCCGCGCAGCTCTTCAAGTGCCAATCTGCCAATGCAAAGCCTTTCTCTTGGGGTTCCAAAGGGGCCATTCTCTTTTGCGAAAGAGAATGACCCCTTTGTCCCGTTTCCCTGCGGAGTGCAGGGGAAACACGCTCCCCGCGCAGCGGGAATGCTGTATTTACTTCTTGCGCTCCACCAATTTCTGGTATTGTTCTGAGATCTTTTTTCGAATATTTTCGATCTCGCGGCTTCCTTCCTCCTGCGTGTCGAGGACGAAGTTCTTCGTGCCGAGTTTGAAAAACAGCATGAACGCCTCAGTCACCATGCGGCGGGTCTCGCGGTCGAGGTTTTTATAGGTCTTGAGCATCGCTGCGGCGCTTTTGAGCTTTTCCTCGGTGAGCTCGCTGAGCGTTTTTGCGCCCGAGGCGGTGAAGACGCTGTACAGCGCGTCGGCCAGCGCTTCGCGCTGCTGGGTGTTGAGCGAATCGGCCCAGGACGAGAGCGTTTCATCGACGAGCTTTCCCTCGCGGGAGAAGTCGTCGAGGTGGACAAACTGCGTACCCAGCACCTGCCAGGAAAACCCGTCATGCTGGTAAAGGCCGTCATAGGTCGAATGCACGACCTGATAGCGCTTTTCATGCTCCATCAGCATGCCGACAACAGACGTCTGCGGCAGGATGGTATGGATGCGGCTTGCGATGCGCTTGTGGCCCGGCGTCTCGCTGATGTCCCAGGCGAAGCCGGGGCCGTCGTTATTATGGACAGCGACGATACGCTCTTGGATCTCGCCGCTGCTCTTGGCCGCGCTGTAAACGGCGAGGTTGCCGCCCTTGGAGTGCCCGCCGATACGGATGGTCTTGTCGCTGTACTGCCGCGCGACGCGCGCGACGTATTCGACCGCCTGCTTCTGCGAGGGGATCTCCTCCAAAAAGCCCATGTTGAGGTCTTCCTTCCACCCGACGATCGTATCGTCCGTGCCGCGGAACGAGATATAGATGCTGCCGTTGCCAAGGTCGATCGTCAGCGCCGCAAACTGCTGCTCGATGGAATCGTCAAGCAGCGCTGTGTAGCCGTTAAGCGTCATATTGCGAAAGCGCGGGCTCGTCATCAGCTTGCGCAGCATTTTCGAGATCGTGTCCGGCACGAGGACACCCATAGGGACGTCCTTCCCGCCATGGCGGGCGAAAAACGCCTCCGCCGCCTCATTCAGCGGCAGGCCGCGCCCGAGCTCGGGAGGCGGCACGATGCCGTCAAAGTCGACAAAGCTCAGCTCTGCCAGAATCAGCGCGTCCACCTCGTTGAACGGCGAAATTTCGAGCGTCAGATCCCCGCGCCAGTCCAGATAATCCATCAGATTTGCCATATCGTTAACCTCCGTCAATGGGTCTCGTTTTCTTTCATCGTATGGCGCGCATAGCCGCTGCGCCACAGCCGCACGGCGCGCACTCGCAGCGCCGCAGGGGTATTTTTCAGTTTTTCCGATGCGACCTCATCCAAAAGCCGCGCAAGCACCGCGCCGATCTCACGCCCGTGGTAGCCGAGGGCGGCGAGGTCTTCCCCGCTGATCTTGAGCTCGTGGATTGAGCAGCACGCGCCCTCTGAAATCAGCTCGTCGTAGATTTTCTGCGCTTCGTGCCACAGCGCCTGCGCACGCTCTAATCCCGCGGGCGCTTTCGCGGCATTGTCCGCCTGTTTGGTATAGAGAAGATTCTGCACCGTTTCCGCGCCGAGGCGCGCCATCTCCTTATGGATGGCCGCCCGCTCGGGACGGAACATATCGTCGAAACAGGCGAGCTGCGCGCGTATTCTGTCACGCAGCGCCTTTTCAAAGTGCAGCCGCGCCATGATGTCCTCCGCCATTTGAGCGGAAATCGCCGTGTGGCCGTAAAAATGTCCGATACCTTGCTCGTCAAACGTCCGGCACAGGGGCTTACCGAGGTCATGGAAGAGCATCGTCCATCTCAGCTCCAGCTTTGGCGGCACGGCGGCGACAGCGCGCGCCGTGTGACACCAAACGTCGAAGCAGTGGTGGTAATTGCACTGGTCAAAGCCGACGCAGGGTAAAATCTCCGGAATCGGCACGCCCAGAATGTCGGGAAAGGTCAAAAGCGTTTCCCCCACGTTCTCACCGAGCAGGAGCTTGTTCATCTCCGTGTACACGCGCTCATGCGCAACGTGGGCGAGTAGGCCGCGCGCCTCATGCGCGGCGCGGGCGGTCTCCTTCTCCGCCGAAAAACCGAGCACGGAGCAGAAGCGCACGAGCCGTAAAATGCGCAGCGCGTCTTCCTCAAACCGCCGCTTCGGCTCGCCGACGCAGCGAAGAACGCCTGCTTTCAGGTCTTCCTGCCCGCCGTAGGGGTCGACGAGCGTGCCGTCCGGCGACAAAGCGATGGCGTTGACCGTGAAGTCGCGGCGGGCAAGGTCCTCTTCAATGCTCGTGCCGAACGTGACGGAATCTGGGTGGCGGTTATCCCTGTACGCGCCGTCGCGGCGCATCGTCGTGAGCTCAATGGGCAGTCCCCCGCTCACGACCGTCACCGTGCCGTGCTGTAATCCCGTCGGGTGCGCCCACTCGCCGAAGAGGCGCAGCACCTCCTGCGGCAGGGCGTCGGATGTCATGTCGTAGTCGGACGGCGCTTTGCCTCGCAGCATTTCGCGCACGCAGCCGCCAACCAGGTACGGCGAATAACCCGCGCCTTGCAGCGTGGTGATGACCGTTTCGACTTCCTTCGGTAAAAAGAGCATGGAACCCTCACAAAAAATCAAATTTTTAGCATTGCACTCCGTTCACCGCTATATTATAATAGAAAATCCATAAAAAGTAAATCTCCTGTGCTCCGCACAAGGAAAGGATTTGATACAATGACTAATCAGAAGGATATTTTCTCCTATCTCGTCCCCGGCAAGTGCGCGCATCTGGCCGGCATCGGCGGCGTTTCGATGAGCCCGCTGGCAGAGGTGCTGCACGGCATGGGCCTCAAGGTCCAGGGCAGCGACATGAACGACGGCCCGTCCGTCGAGCATCTGCGCTCGCTCGGCATCCCCGTGGCCATCGGCCATGCAGCGGACAACCTTGGCGAGTGCGACTTTGTCATCCGCACCGCCGCCATCCACGACGATAATCCCGAGATCTCCGGCGCGGTGACGCGCGGCATCCCCGTTTTCGAGCGCGCGCAGGCTTGGGGCGCTATTATGAAGGGCTACAAAAACGCCCTCTGCATCTCCGGCACGCACGGCAAGACGACGACCACTTCGATGGCGACGCACATCTTCATGGCCGCGCAGAAAGACCCGACCGTCATGATTGGCGGCACGTTACAGCTGCTTCATTCCGGTTATCGCGTCGGCAAGGGCGATACGATCATTGCCGAGAGCTGCGAATACTGCAACTCGTTTTTGAGCTTCTTCCCCACCGTCGCGGTCATTTTGAACGTGGAGGCCGACCATCTCGATTTCTTCAAGGACTTAGCGGATGTGGAACACTCGTTCCGCCGCTTTGCAGAGCTCGTCCCCATCGGCGGACACGTCGTCGCCAATATGGACGATCAGGGCGCGCGCGATGCGCTCAGGGGCATCTCCCAGCCGATCTTCTGGTTCAGCTACGATGATCCCGCCGCGCAGTGCCGCGCGGAAAACGTCGTCTGGACGGACGGGCTTCCGAGCTTTGACATCTATATCCGCGGCAGTTACTACGCTCATGTTTCCCTGCGCGTGGGCGGCAAGCACAACGTGATGAACGCACTGGCCGCGGCGAGCGCCGCATATCTTCTCGGCGTCAGCGGCGAGGCCGTCGGTCTCGGCCTTGCAACGTTCACCGGCGCGGGCCGCCGCTTTGAGTACAAGGGCAGCTACCACGGCGCGGACGTCTACGACGACTACGCCCACCACCCCGGCGAGCTGCACGCGCTGCTCGAAATGGCGAAGACGCTTCCCTACAAGCGCATCATCTGCGCATTCCAGCCGCACACCTACACGCGCACGAAGGCGCTGTTTAACGATTTTGTCAAAGAGCTGCGCGTACCCGACGTCGTCGTGCTGGCAGAGATCTACGCCGCGCGCGAGCAGAATGACATCGGCATTTCGTCTATGGACCTGAGCCGCGAGATCCCCGGATCCGTTTACTGCCCTACGCTCGACAAGGTGACCGCCGCGCTTGCGCGCATCGCCTGCCCGGGCGACCTTATTTTGACCGTCGGCGCGGGCGATATATTCAAGGCCGGCGAAAAACTGCTGAAAGAAGAGAAATAAAGCAACATGGAAATCTCCCCGATCTATCACAATTCCCGCCCCGAGGGTGAGCTGCCCGCGCAGGAAGCGTCAGCGTTCGACTTTCTGGATTCCCTCGGCATCGACTATGAGCGCGTGACCCACGAGCTGGCCGACACGATGGAAAAATGCGACGACGTATCCGCTGTGCTCGGCGTAGACGTGTGCAAGAACCTCTTCCTCTGCAACCGGCAGAAGACGAATTTCTACCTTTTATGTATGCCGCCGCACAAGGCGTTTCATACGAAGGACTTGAGCCATCAGATCGGCTCGGCCCGCCTGTCGTTCGCGCCGGAAAAGCAGCTTTGGGACTTGCTGCACTGCACGCCGGGTTCAGCGACGATCCTCGGCCTGATGAACGATGATGAAAACCTCGTGCAGCTGCTCATCGACAAGGAGACCTATGAGGCGGAGTACTTCTCCTGCCACCCGTGCCTCTGCACCTCGACCATCAAGCTCAAAACGAGCGACGTCAAAAATATGCTGCTGCCGAAAGTGCACCACGAGCCCATCGTCGTGGAGCTGTAAGAGGAAAAATCAAGCAAAAAAGGTTCCGAAGAGACTTCTTCGGAACCTTTTATATGAGCTCTTTTACTGTAAGGTATATCGGCTTGTCAACGTCAGCGTCAGAGCAGGTACAGACGCCGGCGATGTAGTCGGGGAACGGTTCGAGCGCGAAAACGCGCTCATTCGGGAAGCTCGGCACTTCCCTGTCCCGCAATGCGACGGCGCTGATCCCCGCGCGCTTGCAGCGGCTCTCCCGCTGCACCCAGAGGCGCCAGAAATCGGCGTCATTTGCCGCGTGAAAGCGCGTGCGCATCGCGCCGCTCACAGGGCGAAGACACTCGATATCCGCGCCGATTGGCTCGTTGTGAATAGCCAGCAGCGCAGCGCCGCGCGTGTGGCTCAGGCTGAAATGAACGTCCGGATGCGAAGCAAAGTACGGCTTGCCGTGCTCGCCGTAGGAAAGCTGCGGTAAGTCCTCCAAGCCGTAAAGTTCATGCAGTGCACGGCAGAACAGCGCGTAGGCGCAGAGGGGTTCCGATGTTTTGATGCGGTCTTGCCGCTCAGGTGGCAGAAAACGCGCGAGCGTGGACCGTTCCGCTTCTGAGAGCGGTCGATCTAATTTTACCGCATACAACCGGATATTCACGATGTTCCGCCCCCTTTGCGCAGCGATTCCTGCGGAAATTATAGGAGAAATGGCACGGTCTGTCAAATTTTCTCCGCGTAGAAAAATTTTTTTGAAATTTCTCCGTCAAAAAAGAGGAAAGTAACTATTTTCGGCGTATATATCCATTGACAACAAAAAGTTCCGTGCGCAGAAGTGAGAAAGGAGGACGCCATGGCCTTTGACCGTCAGTTTTTGGACGAGCTCATCGCCCGCAACGACATTGTCGACGTTGTCAGCAATTATGTCTCGCTCCAGCCGCGCGGCGGGAGCCTGTGGGGCTGCTGCCCCTTTCACAGCGAAAAGACGCCTTCGTTCCACGTGCTGCCGGACAAGCAGCTGTGCTACTGCTTCGGCTGCAAAAAAGGCGGCGGCGTCATCAACTTCATCATGGAGGAGGAGAACCTTTCCTTCCCCGATGCGGTGCGCTTTCTCGCACGGCGCGTGAACATGCCCGTGCCGGAAGAAGAGCACAGCGACGAGAGCCGGCTGCGTTCGCGCATCCTGTCGCTCAACCGCGACGCGGCGCGCTTTTACTACGATCAGCTCTACTCGCCCAAGGGTGCGCCGGTGCTCGAGTATATGAAAAACCGCAAGATCACGCGGCGCAATGCAACGAACTTCGGTCTCGGCGCATCGGCGGACGAGTGGGACGGCTTACTGACCGCGATGCGGAAAAAGGGCTATGGCGACGGCGAGCTGCTTGCCTCGGGTCTTGCCATCCGCGGCAAGAACGGCGGGTTGTACGACAAATTCCGCAAGCGCCTCATCTTCCCCATCATCGACGTGCGCGGCGATGTGCTGGGCTTTGGCGGGCGCATCATCAGCAAGGACGATCCGGGCGCGAAGTATATGAACACGCCCGAGACCATCGTTTACAGCAAGCGGCGCGTTTTATACGGGCTGAACCTGGCCAAAAAGAGCAAGCGCAGCAACATTATTTTGGTCGAGGGCAACATCGACGTCGTGATGCTGCATCAGGCGGGATTCGACAATGCTTGCGCCTCGATGGGCACAGCGCTGACGACGGAGCAGCTGCAATTACTCAGTCGCTACACGAAGGAGATCGTGCTCTGCTACGACAACGACGACGCGGGCAAGGTCGCGACGCAGAAGGCGCTGACGCTTCTCAATAACACCGACTTTCAGGTCAAGGTGCTCGAGCTCCCCAAGCGGCTCGTCGACGGAGAGTACATCAAACAGGACGCGGACGACTTCATCAAGTTCCAGGGTAAGGACGCCTTTGAGCATCTGCTTTCCGGCAGCGAGAGCGGGATGGACTTCCGCATGGCGCAGCTCAAGTCAAAGTTCGACCTCAAAAGCGACGAGGGACGTATCGGCTTTGCCGAAGCGGCAGCAGGATTGCTCTCCACAGTGCCGAACGCGGTTGAGCGCGAAATTTACACCGTGCGCGCGTCCGAGGCCGCAGGCATCACGCCCGACGCGATGAAGCTCGAGGTCGAGCGCGCGCGAAAACGCGCCCGCTACAAGGAAAGGCGCGAGCAGGAGCGGCGGGACCTGAATCCCGCGGCGTCCGCCCAGCCGCGCGAGCGGTCGATCCGCTACACCGACCTTCGCTCGGCGCTCGCCGAAGAAGGCGTGCTGCGGCTTTTGACGCTGGACGATTCCCTCTTTGGCGAGAATCCGCCGATTCGGGAAGAGGACTTCTCCTCCCCCCTCCTAGGCCGGTTCTTCACGGCGCTGCGCGCGCAGCTGCGCGAGAGCGGGCAGGTGAACATCCCAGCGCTGGCGGAATTTTTCACGTCGGAGGAGATCAGCCACTTGATCGGTATCCTGCAAAAGCCGGAGTCGCTCAAAAACGGCGCGCAGGCGCTCAGCGACTACTGCACTATCATTTTAGACGAAGCTCACAAACGCGCAGCCGTCAACGAAGATCCCCTGATGGCCGCGATGGAAAAGAATAAATATAAGGGTAACGGAGGAAAGCAAACATGGAAGAAAAACAGCTGACCAGCAGAGAGCTGGAGGAACAGGCCAACGCGCTGCTCGCCGAGGCGGATTTTGAGGAGATCAATCTGCCGAAGAAAGCGAAAAAGGCCGCAGCGGCCAAGAAAGCGAACGAGGATACCGCGCAGGCGGAAAAGCCCGCGGAGAAGTATCCCCCGCTGGATGAAAAGCTGGTCGCCTCCCTGCCCGCGGCGGCGCTGCTGCAGGGCAACGAAAAGCTCATGGAGATTTTTGCCAAGGGCAAAGCCAAGGGCAAGCTCAACTCCAGCGACCTGATGGAGACCATCGACGAGATGAACCTTGAGAGCGAGCAGCTCGACCAGATCTACGACTCGCTCGAAACGCTCGGCATCGACATCGGCACCGCCGAGGCCATCGACAGCAGCATTGACGATGTGGAGCCGCCGATGGAGGAGATCGCCGAGATCGAAGAGGAAGAGCTCGTCGACCCGAACGAGCTGGTCGACAGCTTCTCGACTGACGACCCCGTGCGCATGTACCTCAAGGAGATCGGTAAGGTGTCGCTGCTGTCGGCGGACGAGGAAATTTCGCTCGCGACCGCGATGTCCGCGGGCGTGGAGGCCAAGCAGAAGCTCGAAGAGGCCGAAAAGAACGGCACGGAGCTGAGCGAAGAGGAAATGAAGGCACTCAAATCTGCCGTCAAGAAGGGAGAGCGCTCCAAGCAGCGCCTGGCCGAGGCAAACCTGCGTCTCGTCGTGTCCATCGCTAAGCGCTACGTGGGCCGCGGCATGCTGTTCCTCGACCTCATTCAGGAGGGCAACCTCGGCCTCATCAAGGCCGTCGAAAAGTTCAACTACACCAAGGGCTACAAGTTCTCGACCTACGCGACGTGGTGGATCCGTCAGGCCATCACTCGCGCCATTGCTGACCAGGCGCGCACCATCCGTATCCCCGTTCATATGGTCGAGACCATCAACAAGGTCATCCGCGTGTCCCGTCAGCTCTTGCAGGAGCTCGGCCACGACCCCTCTCCCGAAGAGATCGCCGCCGAGATGGACATGCCCGTCGACAAGGTGCGCGAGATCCTGAAGATCGCGCAGGAGCCCGTCTCCCTCGAAACGCCGATCGGCGAAGAGGAAGACAGCCACCTTGGCGACTTCATCCCCGACGAGGGTGCGAGCGAGCCGAGCGAGGCCGCGTCGTTCACGCTGCTGCAGGAGCAGCTCGTCGACGTGCTCTCCACCCTCACCCCGCGTGAGGAGAAAGTCTTGAAGCTGCGCTTCGGCATCGAGGACGGCCGTCCCCGCACGCTCGAAGAGGTCGGCAAGGAGTTCAACGTCACGCGCGAGCGCATCCGCCAGATCGAAGCCAAGGCGCTGCGCAAGCTCCGTCACCCCAGCCGCAGCAAGAAGCTCAAGGACTTCCTGAACTGAGCCAATAACGACAAATAGAGGGCACACCCTTCAGGCGTTTACAGCGTCTGGATGGTGTGCCCTTTTTCATGCAAAGCGACGTGCCGTGCATTGCACATACGCATAGTCAGCGGGCAGAATATAAGTTATTCTGTTCAATAATTAAACCTACAAAACAGATTTCATCGTAATGTTTGTGCCTGTTTCAACGCATAAATCATAGAATCGATACCTAATAGTGTCGTATAGCTACTGTTGGTTTTTCTGAAAGCGGGCGTGTAATAAACATTGTTTTCAGCATCAAAACAGAATTTTTCAGCAGTTAGTTCTTCTATCTCACGTGCCAATAGATTACTTCCATAGAAGCGGCGGAGAAAGTCGATTCCCGCACACATGGCAGCGACAGGTTTCTTTTCGCTAATAAAATGTGTGACGCACGTTTTTATCACATTGGAGTCTCTATAATTGTTCAATAAACCAATTCCACCGGGTATGATCAATGCATCGTATTCTGCAAAATCAATCTCACGAACATCTTTTATGCGTCCTCTTCCGACGCGGGCTGCTTCTATAAGGATATTCCGCTTTTCTGCCATCTGTTCTGTCAGGTGGTTAACAGACTGAAAGGAAACATTTTCTGCGACAGGAGTGTAATCACACCCATATTTATCAAGCGCTGCATACGTCAGAATTACTTCTTCTATACATGAACCATCACCGAGGCCACAGCCTGCTAATAAAACTAAATACTTCATTTGTTTTCACCTCCACAACTCACGGTTTGCCAACGACTTCTTACTGATAAGCATAGCATATAAAGCGACTTGCATCAACGCCTTCTTCATGGTAAATCAGCGACCTTTTTATGAACACCGTTCTGTTTTGCCTGTTCACTCGCCGCCCTGCGCCGTTCTCGATAAAGTGGAATGTGATCTCTGCCAGTACCTCTCCGGCGAAGAAAAGTATTCTCAACTCTTCGAATGCTTTGGCCGCGACCGCGACATCCGTCCACTGCTTTCTCAATGCAGAAGGTCTGCCGATCCCGGTAAAGAAATATTTTCCAGCGCTTGACGCGATCTTGCGCCAAAAAGACCCGCCTCAGTAAGGCGGGTCTTTTTGATTGAGCTCTGTCAAAAACCGTCCCAGTGCGGGGTTCTGGTTGCCGCTCTGCCAGGCGGCGATGATCTCTTCCTCCTCCCCTTCGCCCACGAGCGGGACGAAGACGAGGTTGTCGGCATTGTAAAGGCGGTCGGTGCAGTAGTCGGGCAGGAGCGAGATCCCCTCCTCCGCCGCGACCATCATCAGGATGCTTTCGGTGTCCGCCGAGCGGAAGAGAATGTTCGGCTTGTAGCCCGCCTCGGCGTAGCGCTGCATGAAAAAGGCGTCGCCGTAGGAATCGGGCGCGGCGTCGGGCGACATATATAAGATGTTCTCCCCGCGCAGCTCTTGCCGCGTGAGCTGGCGGCGCTGCGTGAGCGGATGGCCCGCATAGAGCGCGACAACGAGCCGAGCCTTTTCGACCGTCTGAAACGTGACGCCCTCCTGTGTGCGCAGGTTTGTCGAGTCCCAGGTGAAGACGATGTCATACTCCTGATGGAGTAACCCCGCGGCCAGCACATCCGTCGAGCAGCGGTAGAAGGTGATGAGAACGTTGCTGTTCTTCTGGTGGAAGTGGCGCATCAGGACCGAGAGGTCGCTGCGCTCGTAGCCGCGCACGTAGCCGACGCGCAGCGTGCCGGTCAGGCCCGTCGCCGCGTCGTGCACGCGCTCCTGCGCGCGGCTCATGCGCTCTAAGATCGCTTTTGCGTCCAAAAGGAACGACTTTCCCGCGCTCGTCAGGCTTACAGGGCGTGTGCTGCGGTCGAAGAGCTCGCAGCCGAGCGTCTGCTCAAGCTGCTGGATCTGCTGCGTCACCGCGGTCTGCGAGATGTAATACTGCTCCGCCGCCTTTGTGAAGCTCCGGTGCTCCGCGGCGGAGACAAAATAGCGTAGCTGATTGCGATTCATGTACTCATTTCCTCATAACATAAGTTTTGCTTATTATATCATCCGATAATCGGTCTTGTAAAGCCCATCTTCCTGCGGTAAGATAAGCACATCGTTCATAAATCTTTTACAAATGAGGTCGATCAACATGAAACGCGAATCGTTCCGCTCCCGCCTGGGCTTCCTGCTCGTCAGCGCGGGCTGCGCCATCGGCATCGGCAATGTCTGGCGCTTCCCCTATGTGACGGGCAAAAACGGCGGCGGCTATTTTGTTCTCTTTTACATTCTGTGCCTGCTCATCATGGGCGTTCCCGTGCTGACGATGGAGCTGGCCGTCGGCCGCGCGAGCCACAAGAGCGCGATCCTCGCCTACAAGACGCTCGAAAAGCCCAAGTCCAAGTGGCACATCCACGGCTGGTTATGTATGCTGGGATGCTATCTGTTGATGATGTATTATACCACAGTCTCCGGCTGGATGATCAGCTACTTTTTTAAGTTCCTCACCGGAACCTTTCACGGACTGGACACGGAAGCCGTTTCCGGCGTGTTCGGCTCCCTTCTGGCCGATCCCATGGAGATGGGGCTCTGGATGGCCGTTACCGTCATCGCGGGCTTTCTGATCTGCAGCCTGGGTCTCAGAAACGGCCTGGAGCGGATCACCAAATGGATGATGGGCTGCCTCTTCGTCCTGATCCTGGTGCTGGCCGTCCACAGCATGCTGCTGCCCGGGGCAAAGGAGGGCCTGGCCTTCTACCTGCTCCCAGATTTTGAACGGGCTGCCCAGGTGGGCCTCCCCAACGTCATCACCGCAGCCATGAACCAGTCCTTCTTTACCCTGAGTCTGGGAATCGGGGCCATGGAGATCTTTGGAAGCTACATGGAAGAAAAACGAACTCTGGCCGGTGAATCTGTCAGCATCTGTATCCTGGACACCTTTG
>ENA-OPDH01001745-OPDH01001745.1-human-gut-metagenome-genome-assembly--contig:-NODE-1745-length-15119-cov-2.980882_pt1 | contig 15119 bp, 10 predicted proteins | sample MGYA00241260_ERZ501500 | MGnify/ENA primary metagenome ERZ501500 (study PRJEB25962, sample SAMEA2042519) | human gut metagenome | biome: human gut; feature: human-associated habitat; material: faeces...
GACAGGGGCTCAATATGGCCGGAACATACCTGCTTGCAATGATAATATTATTCTCAATAAATTTAAAACAGCTTCTTAAATCCGTGTCTTATTTTAGCGATAGAAATCTCTCTATGTATTCCGAACCTTTTCGGGCTATTTGTGTGGTGGCAGCGAAATACCAGCACATCGGTACGAAGCAGAAAAAGAATCGTTTTGCCGAATAGGACAATACATTTTGTATGGAATCCCATACGTAGTCCACGTGGTAGACGACGAGCCCGTAGAATACGATGCTCAGTACAATCATTCCCAATAAAGCGAGGTTGTCTTTCCTTTTAATCATGAACCAGCTGTTCCCGAGAATAAAAATGGCGAATACCGAGAATGTCCAGCCATAATATATGGGATTGGTAAACAGAGCCCAAAAGCCGTTTACGATCAATCCGGCTTTTTCCCCGTCCCAGAACAGGCGGGTAATAGCCATGCCTTCGGTATATAAGCCCCCGATTCTCATGTAAATAAACCAGATAATGGCCGGGAGCAAGGACAATCCGGTAAAATACAATCCTTTTCGGTAACTCTTGCGGCGTATGCAATCGATCAGCAATATCACACAAGCCGCGCCGATGAATACGATACCCTCGTTTCGACACCACATATTGGAGCCCAACAATAACGCCCCTGCATACAATTCATCGTCGTTGCGGCTGCGTAGCCAACTGGCGGTATAAGCGATACCCAGCCCTGCGAAAATGGCTTGCATGACGTTGGTGGTCGATAACGACGAGAATGCGAGCATTTCGGGAGCCATCATCATAAACAGAGTAGACAGTGCGGCGACGGTTTTCCCGGTATTTCGTCTCAAAATTCCGTAGAAAGCAATGACAAAGAACAAATACATCAACGCCGGTATCGACTTCGATGTTTCGGCTCCTAATATATAGACGTATGCATAACTCATTTGTACGAAAGGAGCATATGCTATGCTACCTCCGGCGCGGTGTATCGAGGGATTGTAATCGGCGTCGAACAAGCTCATGCGCATATACGTGTGGTCCTGTGCCGCCACGAAACCTAAGGTATCGAATGCCGCAAGGCTGTCCCGGTCGCTGGGAGGGAAAAACATGCATTTCGAGAAATTCATGTATTCGCAATAACCGATGAGTATGATGAGCAATACCCATACCAAGTTGGCTTGTTTCCAGTCATCGAGCATAGCCGAGGTGATACGGAAACTTTCGAATCCTCGGTAGCGGGCTACGATAAACATCAATAGGGCGAATGTTACGGCTCCTGCTGATAAAACCGAAAAACTGGTCAGGGGAATATGCATTAAGTCGAGCAAAGCCATCACGACGGTTTGCAGCGTCATACCCAGAGGGAAAGACAATCCTATGCGTTCGGTCCACGAAAAACGCGTCCCGATGATTCCTGTTAATAAAAGACCCGACAGGCAAGTCAATATGATTCCTGATACTACTAACATGATGGTTACGGTTTTAGATGCATGGGCAATACGGCATGAGGAGCTTTTTGTTCAACCTCGTAGTCGAGGTATTCGTATCCGCGACCGTTGACGATAGCTACATGGGTGATTTTCTCGCTCCAAGGAGTTTTACCCAATTCCGATGGGATAATGACTCGGCGCGGATATAAGAACCGGATAGCCCATAGTTTGTTATAAGGTTCGCCCGAGAATATACGTTCTTCTCCTTCGGGGTAAAAAGCCTCTTTTCCCGGTAACAAGATAACGGCGTTTTCGGGTGTGTTCTCTTTCACGTACCGCAGATACACATGAGAAAGTCCCAGCTTCATTTCAAAGCGGTTGTCTGTCGTCGTACGGGAGTAATGACGTATAGTCTCCAAGTTTTTTTGAAGCATGTTGTATGCCCAGTTGTAACCCGGTTGTACGTCGAGGACGAATTTGTTTAGCAGAAACAATACGATGACAACGGCAAAAATGTTCTTTGCGACCCATGAAAAAGAGATTCCCTCTTTTTGAGGCGTTGCAGTACCCTTCTTGGTGGAAGGTGTGTTTTTTTTGCTTGTGGTGCTATTTTTCATGATTCGGGTATTTTCCAGAAACGATATTTCAACAGCGTGCCTATCGCTTTCAAACCGTCGCTTAGACGCAGTTTTTTCCCCTCTTCGATAGAGCGGGGATAATAACGAATGGGTACTTCTTTGATTTTGTAACCCAGTCTCGAAACTTTTGCCGTCACTTCGGGACAAAATTCGAATCCCTCGCAGTCGAGAGGAATCGATTTCAGCAAATCGGCGGTGAACATTTTGTAACAAGTGGGCTCATCGGTGATGTGCTGACGATAAAGAATGTTGGTCATTACCGATAAAAATTTCCCGCCCAGTTGATAACTGAAATAAGTATGTGAATTTTCCTCTGCTAAAAATCGGGAGCCATATACCACATGGTATTCACCCGATAAAAGGAAAGGAAGCATTTTCTTGAAATCGTTCGGATCGAGTTCGAGGTCGGCATCCTGCATGACGATATAATCGCCCGTTACGGCTCGTATGCCCGTGCGTACGGCCATGCCTTTCCCGTAATTCCTTTCGTGCTTCAAGTAAACGATAGGAGCGTCGGCATGGCGGGCGATAAAATCTTCGACGATTTGTTCTGTCGAATCGGTCGAACAGTCGTTCACCACGATCAACTCCCGTTCGATGCCGGTCCCCAGATCGGCATCGAGTACCCGTTGCAGCAGTTCTGCAATAGTCTTTTCCTCGTTATATGCGGGAATGATAATCGATAAAGTGTGCACGGCTTCGCCCATAATTCGCTATCGGTAAAAATAAGATAAACGAAAATGACGGCTTGGCCGTCTTTTGATGTGACGATAAGCCTATTTTCGCAATCCGTGCAAAAATATTATAATAATTTTGCCTGTGCAAGATTTTATTTCGAAAGGAGTGAGAAAAGATAGTAATCTCGTTGCTGGGTATGTATAGATAGGAAACCATGTCAAATCTTGTTTTGACATGGTTTCCTGAGTGTGATTGTTGAACTATGGCCTATTCCCGTTCATCTCGATTCTGGTTTATGACTCCTCCGAATGGGGAATGAAAGTTATTCGTCCAATGCTGTGAGGTTGACAGGGAAAAAGTATGTAGCTTCATAAAGTTTGCCGGTCAATGTCATCTTTTTTCCATTACGCTTGATTTCAAAAGAGTCATTTTTATTTGCTTTGTGGATAAAATCGGGAAATGAAATTTCAGCATAATCGATATAGGGGTTATTCTCTACTTTTTGATAACTTGGACTCTCTTGGAACGCGTGAGGAAATACATCGGTTTTCTCGGTGAGGAGTTTTCCCAAGCAATATTTCTTGAATTGAACCGACATCGATGTTTTATCCCATACTAATTTCCCGTTGAGCCACATTCGATTGCGTATCCCGATTTTTGATTTTCCGTTTATTTTCAGGATTTCATCACCCGGTTGCAATCCCAATTTTTCGGCGGGACTGTGCTTGTACACGTCTGTGACTATCGGCCGGTTTTCGTCCCAGCAGATACCCGACCAAGCCCTGCAAGGTTGAATGACTGTGCTCGTGCCCGGAAAAGTACGGCAATATTTAAGCACGTTATCGCTGACCGAACGGAGGCTTTGACTATAATCCAATCGTTTGGAATAGCGTAATTGCCACAAGATGGGAGGCACGTTTTGTACCGGATCTAACATTTTCTTTGCATCGAGTATCGTTATCTCCAAAAAATGGGTGTTCGATACGTCTTCATGGGTATAACCGCCTTCGGTTATTCTTTTAGGGGCGCGTTTGAAAGAATTTACATAGATTCCATATTTCCCTTGTGTGACATACGTGTTGCTGCCTTGGTCTATGTAGGTATTTGTCTGTGGAACATAGGTCGAAGTCACCGATTCTTCTTCGTTGAAAGACACTTTGAGTATCAAGTCGGGGTTCTCGTTGTCGATGGTTAATGGGAATCCGCTGTTGGTTAAATGGTCGAGGGCTTTTTGGGCGAATTCTTTTTCCAAAAGAGGATCGGACGAAGATAATACGATGGATATTGTTCTGTATTTGCCCCAGTCGGGTACATCGCGATCGGCTCTGATTTCCACGCCGCTATTTTTAAAAGCGTCTATTGTTGCTTGATTGAAGATAAACAGTCCGTCTAAGTTTTCAAAGGTTTCGTCAAAACCTTCCATGTTCAGGTTTATGGGAGCATATCCCAATTCATAATTGACATCGTGAGCGATGGAGTGCATGAGCAGTTCCACCCGGCCATCGCGCCCGTTGAGTATGGGATATATATCTTCGGTCGCTATGGAGTCTGTCTTTTTTCCGTTTATGGCAATGATGTAGTCCAAACTGGCGGGAATGATATCTTCTTTATCGCAGGTTATATCTTCCATGTAAATGAAGTTGTGGAAACTGATAATCGAGAGTTTGTCCGGATTGTATTTTTTTAGCCAATTAACCCGTATGGCATTGGGCGATCCGTTACTGGCTGCAAAGAGAGGCAATGATAGTATACATATCATCGCTTGGAGAAAAAACTTTTTTAGTTTCATGGTGTTGGTGTTTTGCTGCTGCCGATGCCCCTTCGGACGGCGTTTTAAAATAAGAAAAGCGTAGGGCAATTATTTTCTGTATACATTCATTGAGGCATCGGCAAACACCTTTGTGCGATATACAGTCTACCCCACGCCGTGCCGTTATATCGGTTCCCCATAGGGGGTGGAATATAACACACGCATGAAGCATTTTTCGACTGCTTTTTCCCGCACCTAAAATTTTGCCGATTTTCAATGAAAGGATAAAGCAAAAAACGCTTTTTTAATATGTCTTTTTCTCTATAAGTAATAGAATGTTTTTATATAATCATAGGCAGTAATTTTTTAATAGTCGAGGACGAAGACAGAATAAGCCGAGATAGCAAGTTTATCTGGTTATACAAAGGCGTTAGCCTGTTTTCGCATTTGTGGCAAATATAACGATATTTTTGAAATGTAAAAATAGTTCGTTGGTTTGCCTTTGTGTTTTGCTATGCAAAATATAGGGGAGGTGTCCGTCGGACGGAGGGGTTGGAAAATACCGACAGTGGAGGTGACAGAGTCAGGACTCCTCTCCCTCTGTTCATCGTAGATGTGATAGGAGAGGAGACTTGTAGAGCCGGTGAGGTTAAAGAAACAGGGAAGAGGTGTAAAATTTATCCTTGTGTCGAAATGGGAATTACCATTTTAATCTTTTCTCCTTGTTGTATTGTGGCATTGCTGGATATTTCATACTCCTTCCTTAGAATAGCGAGGGATTGGAATGACATCATTGGTGTGGTATTTAAAACCTCCTCCCTGCCGTGTCCCGTAGCCTTACGGGGTGTTTTGCTATGCAAAATATAGGGGAGGTGTCACGCAGTGACGGAGGGGTTGGAAAATACTGGAAGTGGAGGTGGCAGAAGTCAGGACTCCTCTCCCTCTGCTCATCGTAGATGTGATAGGGGGAGTGCCCGTAGGGCGAGAGGGTTAAAGAAATACCCGCAGAAGAAACAGAGACAGGCATTAACCTCTTTCCCTTTCGAGGTGTCTCCGAAAGAAAAGTGCAATAGTTATTCCCCGGAAAAAAGCTCTTTGTCGGGTCGGTTGGAAACTTTTTGAGCTCCTGTTTCTGCTATCTTTGTATTTGTGTTATCTTTGCAGCCGTAAACTGCTCGGTTCTGTCCGGGCTCAATATGTGAAGCATGAAAGATTTTTTTTCCATACTCCGGCGATTTGTGCCCCCCTATAAATATTACCTTGCCCTCAACATCTTTTTCAATATTTTGGCGTCGGTCTTGACGCTTTTCTCGTTTGCCCTTATCATTCCTATATTGGAAATATTGTTCAAGCTCAAACAGGCCTCTTATACTTTTATGGAATGGGGGTCGGGTTCCATTAAAGATGTGGTGATAAATAATTTCTATTATTACATTACAACCATAATCGATGAAAAAGGAGCCGGTTTCGCCCTGTTGATATTGGGAGTCTTTTTAATGGTGATGACCTTTTTCAAGACGGCCGCTACCTATTTGAGCTCCTATTTCATGATACCGCTTCGGTCGGGAATCGTGCGCGATATTCGTAATTATGTGTATGAAAAAGTAGTAAGTTTGCCTATCGGCTTTTTCACCAGTGAGAAGAAAGGCGATGTCATGGCCCGTATGTCGGGAGATGTAGGAGAGATAGAAAATTCGATAATGGCATCGCTCGATATGATGTTCAAGAATCCCATTATGATTATTGTCTGCCTGGCGACCATGTTCGCCATTAGTTGGCAACTTACTCTTTTTGTCTTGATTCTGCTTCCTACGGCGGGATACATTATGGGACAGGTCGGTAAGAAACTGAAACGTCGTTCTCTCGAAGGGCAGAATCAATGGGGATTGTTGATGTCTATCATAGAGGAGACTTTGGGCGGGTTGCGCATTGTCAAGGCCTTCAATGCCGAGGATAAAATGATAAAATGGTTTCACGACGATAACAATCGTTTTTATCGCATATCCAATCGAATCAACCGCCGGCAGTCGTTGGCGCATCCCATGAGCGAATTTTTAGGCACGTGTACCATTTGTATCGTCCTTTGGTATGGCGGTTCGCTCATCTTGTCGGGAACGAGCAGTATCGATGCCGCTTCGTTCATTTACTATCTGGTTATTTTTTACAGCATTATCAATCCGGCGAAAGATTTGTCCAAAGCCGCTTACTCCATACAGAAAGGGTTAGCCTCTATGGTGAGGGTCGATCTCATTCTGTCGGCGGTGAATCCCATACAAGACCCGAAGAATCCGGTAGAATTGAAGGAAATGAAAGAGGGGATAGAATATCGGGGAGTCTCTTTCCGGTATAGTACCGAAAATGTAGTGAAGCACGTCGACCTTTCCATTAAAAAAGGACAGACGGTCGCTCTCGTGGGACAATCCGGTTCCGGAAAATCTACGATGGCCGACCTTTTACCACGCTTTTACGACGTGAATGAAGGGGGAATTTATATCGACGGAATCAATATCAAAGATTTCAGAGTGCACGATTTGCGGGGATTGATGGGAAATGTCAATCAAGAAGCCATTCTCTTTAACGATTCTTTCTACAACAATATAACCTTCGGGGTGGAAAACGCGACGATGGAGCAAGTCATCGAAGCAGCGAAAATCGCCAATGCGCACGATTTCATCATGGCGACCGAACAAGGATACGATACCTGCATTGGCGACCGGGGAAGCCGTCTTTCGGGAGGGCAGCGACAACGTGTGAGCATAGCCCGTGCTATTCTGAAAAATCCTCCTATCCTTATTCTCGACGAAGCGACCTCGGCTCTCGATACCGAGTCAGAACGGCTGGTACAGGAGGCTTTGGAGAACCTTATGCGTAATCGCACTACGCTGGTAATAGCTCACCGTCTTTCCACGATAAAAGATGCCGATTTAATTTGCGTCATGCACGAAGGCGAAATTGTGGAACGGGGTCGTCATGACGAATTGATAAAACTCGACCGCTATTATAAACGCTTGGTCGATATGCAGAAATTCTGAGACGTTCCGGAAAAGATATGCCGAAGAGCCTCCTCTCGGTAACCTCTTCGGCATCACTCATTTCGAGATTTTTTTGTATGTCCCTTCCGGTAAAGCCGTTTTATCCATAATATTCTGTTGTGGAGTGTCTTGTCGTTTTGTAATACAGGGCAAGTAGAAATTGTGCGTGGGTGGATATGGAACTCGTATGGCTTGTCGTTGATAAAATAAATTCCACAGAAAACTTTTTTTGATTTTTATTCAAAATCTTTATTAAGATTGGCTTTTGAAAAATAATAGCAATATTTATATATTATTATAATGATAAAACTTTCGTTTTCTTTCTTGTATATTAATATTATTTTATATAACTTGCCTCCGCTTATAAAAATAAGATTGGTCGGGCTTTATTCCATAATTTGATATAGGCCGATAAAGTTGTTAGAAATTCGAATATAAAATATTGATATTCAAATTGATGTTGTCTAAAACGCTGGTTGAGAATCGAATAGTTTGTTGAGCTATATTTTTACAAATATTATACATAAACTAAATTTAAATTATGATGAAAAATTTCTACAAAAAGCTATCGTTTGTAATGGTCATGGGCATCTCTTTTTCAAGTTATGCCGCATGGAACGGTGATGCAACTGCTTGGACACAGGGCGATGGTTCGGAACAAAATCCGTTCTTGATAGAGAACGAGGCACAACTGTCGCATTTGCAGCAAACGGTGACAGCCGGTGAGACCTATCAGGGAAAATTCTTCCGCCTGACCGCCGATTTAGACATGGGTGGCAAGCAAATGCCTTCGATTGGTCACTATAATGACTATACGACACAAGAGAATCCCGAGTTGGTCAGAGAGTCGAAAGTGTTCCGTGGCACTTTCGATGGCGATTTCCATACCATCGATAATCTCACAATCGTAAATAATAATGCCGATGTCAATCTCGGTGGGGTGGGACTTTTTGCAGTCTCTTATCCCGAAACCCACATCTGTAATCTCACTCTCGGGCAGGGTGTTACCGTTGAAGGTAGTGAATTCGACAATGTAGGCGGTTTTATCGGTTATAGTTCGGGTGGCAAGGTGGAAAATTGCCGCTTCATGGGTTTGGTGAACGGGGGCAGTATGAACGCTGGGGGTATCGTGGGTGTTGCCGAGGCGACTGTGACAATCTCTGGTTGTGTAAATACCGGTAGGTTGGTAGGGCATTCGTTTGCTGGTGGTATTGCTGGGACTGTCAGTATATCGAAAGTTCAAAACTGTTATTCTTCGGCTACAATTTCGTGCCCATCGGCCTATTGGGTGGCTGGTATTGTTGGTTGGGCCGAGCAATCCACAGTCTACAACTGTTATGCTATCGGTTCCATCGAGGCGGAAGTCGGTTCGTCTTTCTTGCCCGGTAAAAGCCCCATTTGTGCAGAATTGGAAAAATCTTCGGCTTCCGATTGTTACTATGTCGAAGCGCTCACCGGCTGTAAGCCTTTGAGCGAGCAGGCCGGTGTGACCGCTGTTACGGAGGAAGAAATGAAAGCTGCCGATATGATTGCTAAACTTAATGCCAATCTGTCTGCTAATGCGTGGGGTGTAGGGGCCGACGCCTTCCCGGCTCTTCTGTGGGAAATCGATGGAACGGGCAGTATCGAGTCTGTCGGTGCGACAGCCGGAATTGAGATTGTTAAAGAGGGCGACCGTTTGGTGATTGTATCGGCAACAGGTGAAAAAGCTCGCCTTAGTGTTTACGATATTACCGGTAAAATGATCGTGACGGCTGTTGTCACCGATGGCGATTGCATTACGGTGCACGATAAAGGAGTATGTATAGCCTCGCTTGTTACAGACGATGGCAATCGCACGACCCATAAATTTTTGTTCTAAAAAGTAACGAGAAAGTGAAGGGGAATCGCATGCTGTCGGTTCCCCTCGTTTTCTTTGCATTATAATATCATCGACTTATGATAATGCGAAAAAAAATTACATGTATGGTTGCGGCTGCGTTGGCCTTTATGGCTTCGGCGCAGCCGTTTCAATCGGTATATTATCCTTCGAAACTCACCGCTTCCACGATTACCCGTGTTCATCAGAGAGCATCGGCCTTGCGGTCTGCCGATGAGAATATACATGCCATAGTGAGACTTTGCGACGAGGCCGACCTCGATAGGCTTGCTGCGGATTATGGAGTGGCGTTCAATGTGGTGACGGGTAACCTAGCCACAGCGGTAATCCCGATGAGATCGTTGGTGGCTTTTGCGGAAGATGCTGACGTCGAGAATGTTGATGTCGGAAATACGGTGAGAGCTATGACCGACCTCGCGCGTGAGTATTCGCAAGTGGATGCTCTTCACGGAGGTCTTCCCGATTTCCCTCGCAGTTTCACGGGAAAGGGCGTGCTGATAGGGGTGATTGATACGGGTTTTGATTTCATGCACCCTGCATTTCGCGATGCCGAGGGCAATAGTCGCATTGTTCATGTATGGGATCAGAGCGGTAGGAACGGAAACACTCCTTCTATGGGATACGGTGTGGTATTCGATACCCCGGAACTGATTCGCTCTGCGGCTCATGATGTTTCGAGAGACACTCATGGCACTCATGTGGCTGCGATTGCAGCCTCCTCGGCCGATGTGTATAAAGGTATGGCGCCGGAGTCCGACATTGTGGTAGTGGCGACCGACAAGAGCGAATCCGGAATTATAGATGCCCTTGCCTATCTGCTCGATTATGCCGAGAAAGAGAAGAAACCGATAGCTATAAATCTTAGTATGGGTACGGTCATAGGCTTCAAAGATGGGACTGATCCTATCGCGTCGATGATTGACGAGCTGCTCGACAAAAGCGGCAAAAAATGCCTTATGGCGATTGCGGCCGGTAACGAGGGGCATCGCAACTCCACGATTGTGACCGAGGCCACGGGGCAGGGTGAGGTGATTAACACATCGTTTACTCCGCCATCGCACATGCGTGAAAATATCTTTATCGGGTGTTCGACCACATCTGCATTTCAAGTGAGCCTCTCGTTGGTAGGTAGCGATGGAGTCGCTTTTGAAACTTCGATTAGCTCCGATGCTTCCGAGTCGGTAAGTCACGAGAATATAACCGGAGAAAAAGACTATTCGCTTGTCACGCTTTCTCCTATGAAAGATGCCGATGGTTTACAGCGCGGTGTGAGCGTCAACTTGTATGCCCCGTTGAAAGAAGGGCAGAAATGGAAACTCGTTGTGACGGGCGCTGCCGGAAAATACATTGCATGTTGTGATTACGGGGAATTTGATAACGGCTCCAACGCAAGCACGATGGCGGCGACCGCTTGTGGGAAAATCCCCATATCGGTGGGTGCCTATGTGTCGCGAGACAAGTTTACCAATTTGCAGGGTATGGAACGAAGTTCCGATTGGACTGTGGGCGAGAGGTATCCCCTTTCCGGTATGGGACCCACATTTGACGGACGCGATAAGCCCGATGTGCTTGCACCGGGTGCACACATTATTTCGGCGATCAATAATTATGCGGCATCTTATAATGTAAATCGCGAAGACTTGGCTTATACCGAGGTCGATGCCTTGATTCCCGGGCGTACCAATTATTGGGGGGCAATGTGCGGGACATCGATGGCGACGCCGGTAGTCACCGGCATTATGGCATTGTGGTTGCAAGCCAATCCTCGGCTCGACTTCGATCACGTGCGAAAGCTCATCGGCTCCCCCGGATCTCACATCGATGCCAAAACCGGTATGGAGTCGCTGTTGGCAGGAGTGGAGCTACCGAAATGCAAAAACACCGTGCCCTATATTTACAATCCCTTCACACGCAGTATTGTTATTATCGGTGAAGGAGTCGTTTGTGTAGAGGTGTTTGCTGTCGACGGTACTGTTTTAAAGAGGAAAAATCGGCCCGTGGAGCCTGTTCATATCCCCGAAGGAGCTATGCGCATTGTGCGTATAACCACTTCGACAGGCTCGCATATCTTGAAAATATGATGCTGCACGGTGTTGCTCTCTGTCGAGAAGTCTGCTTGCGAGGATATATCGCATGATTATGGGAGAAAATATTCATTGGAGAGGCGAGAAAAGGATATCCTTGCAATGGGGTGAAATTCAATTTTGAAAAGATAACCTTTCGGTTGGGATTTGGGGAGCAGTCTCAAAGTCAATAGAAAGAGCCGTATTAAACTCCGTTTTCTTCCTTTTCGACCATACCGATCGCCCGTTTAGTCATGTCATTTGATTACACGTGCGTTAATGTAAATATATATCATAGAACCGATTCTTGTGAATCTCGAAGATTTTTTATATGTTTGCTGCATGAAAGGTTTCATGAGAAAAATAGTAGTTTTCCTATTTGCCACTATATTCGGGCTTACTTCTGCCATCTTTTTGTCCGCAGGAGGCGAAAATGAGCTTGTGAAACCGCAAGACCCCTCTTATCCTTATAGTCTTATCGATGTTCGGGCACAATCCCTGCCTATACAGAATTTTACAGCGATTATTCCGGTAGAAAGAGGGCTATGCGTGAATGTTTCACGCTTTCCGTCTTCCCCGATAACCGAGGAAGCGAGTGGAAACGCTGCATTTTTGTATGAGCAGCAATTATGTTGTCAGTTAGTAGATCTTCGGGAGAAGATCGTCGGTGATTGTTATGATAAATATAAGGCACAGTTGTGCTACGACGGACATTATCTCTATTCCCTTTGTAAAATGTTGATTTAGCGGAATAACGGTGGGTAGCCGTTATTCACGGGTAGCCGGGAGCCTCGCCCGGTTTTCTTGCTGCATGTATGTGTGTGGCAGGAAAGGACTTGCATATATTGAATAGTTTGGTATTCCCGATGCATGATTCTTTGGCTGTATGGAGTGTGCGTATATTCGTATTCCTGTCTTGCTGTAATGCGATAGAAAAGAGATAGCTCGCAGATTCAGAGACATGGAAATTCGGCAGAGATATCGTCTTTTCGGTTTGATTACATATGCTATCTGGGGCTCGGCACTTAGGACCTATTTTGAGATTTGTCGATTTAAGCAATCAAAATAGTTTCGTGGAATTTTAATTATTAATTATTTTATTACGATTCAATTAGTTTTATCATCAAATGGAAAATATAGAAAAGGAAACTGTTTCTTCTAAATTTATGGAAAATCCTTATATTGAAATGAAAAAGAAAATTTCTGTAAATGGTATTGTTGCACTGGTAATTGCTATACTCGCTTTTGTAGGTTCATCTGCTGTTTCCGATACACAGTCCTCCCTCAAACTTTTTTTGATTGTGTTGGGTGCGGGACTCCTTGTATATGGATTGATAAGAGTTGCAGTGGGGAATAAGATAGCTGTTTGTCGGGCTACTGGAAAAGTGTTGAAAAAATATGAACTACTTTTCGAAAGCGCCGAAGTTTCACGGTTAAAACAAATGGTAGAGTCGGGTAATTTTCAATCTATCGATACGTTACAGCGGGCGGTAGGCCACAAGGCTGGGGCAAAATTGACTTTATTCATCGATGCGGATCATAATTTTGCGACAGCACAAGTTTCTGAATTTATACCGTTTGACTATGAGCCGGTTATGTCTCCGATGAGTTATGAAGGCGAGGTCGTAAAGACAATCGCAACGTTAGTGACTTCTGGGACATAACGGATTTTTACTACTTATACTACTACTTTGTTATTAGAAATTATTGTAAAGTAAACTCTTTGTTTTAAGTTATTTAGAATAATAACCAAGAGATATGCTACTGAATTAATGTATTTTTTAGGCTCCCTCTGTTCGACTTTCATAATTTTCGAATAGGGGGAGTTTTTTTATGATTCGGTTGAATAAATCCGATTTTGGATCAGTAGAAAATCCGTGGGGTAGACCTGAATTTTAGCGATGAAACCTTTGTCGATAACTATATTCCAGCCTTTTCGGAGAGTTTGATTTACAGTTCTGTTACTGTTATCGGGTACTCCCCCTATCTTATCTATGATGAGCAGAGGAAGAGGGTAATACCTTTCGGTGTATCGTGTTTGTTCGTCTTCCCTATATTACACAGAAAGACCCCGTAATGCTGCGGGGCATGGCATGGGAAAGATTTTAATGACTTTCTGTCGCATTGTTTTAGCGAATGAGATGGATTGTATTTAACCTTCTCCCCTGTGTTTTGCGACGCAAAATATAGGGGAGACACAGAGGAGCGAAAGCGCCGAAGAGAGGGGTTAAAAAAAAGACAGCGTATAGGATTTTTTATTGTAAAATCTAACCCCTTAGCCCTGTGGGTACTCTGGCTATTTGCTCCGAAAAATTATTCTGGGAAAGAAATTTGCGATAGAATGTCGTTAATTATTGTCGAATTGGTTTCCTTTACGTATCTTTGCGCAAGAAGCAAAATAGACAGCATTCGGTATGGCCGGATAAATTGGTCACTGTCCATCTTTGCGTTATCTTTGCATAGTGTAACAATATAAAAAATAATTCTCATGAATCAAGTATCCGATCGTTTGGCAGCTCTTGCTCCTTCGCAAACGCTTGCGATGTCACAAAAAAGTAGTGAACTGAAAGCCCAAGGAGTAGATGTGATTAATCTGAGTGTGGGAGAACCCGATTTTAATACACCCCAGCATATTAAAGATGCCGCGAAAAAAGCGATAGACGATAATTTTTCGCACTATTCGCCGGTTCCGGGATATATGGATTTGCGGCAAGCCATTTGTGCGAAGCTCAAAAACGAAAACGGACTCGATTTTACTCCTGAACAGATTGTCGTTTCGAATGGAGCCAAACAATCCATTTGTAACACGATTCTTGCCCTTGTCAATCCGGGAGACGAAGTAATCCTCCCTGCCCCGTATTGGGTAAGTTATGTAGAGATGGTTAAACTCGCCGAAGGAAAGAATGTGATTGTCGAGACGGGCATCGAACAGGATTTTAAGATGACACCAGCCCAACTCGAAGCCGCTATCACGCCCAAGACCAAGCTGCTCATTCTCTGTTCGCCCTCCAACCCTACCGGCAGTGTCTATTCCCGTGAAGAGTTGGAAGCGTTGGCCTCCGTTTTGGAACGCCACCCGCAGGTATTCGTCATTTCCGATGAAATATACGAACACATCAATTATGTGGGAGCCCATCAAAGTCTGGCGCAATTCCCCTCTATTCGAGAGCGGATAGTCATTATCAACGGGGTTTCCAAAGGCTATGCGATGACCGGTTGGCGTATCGGGTTCATCGCTGCTCCGTTGTGGATTGCCAAAGCCTGCAATAAATTGCAAGGACAATACACATCGGGAGCATCATCTATCGCACAGAAAGCCGCAGCTGCCGCTTTTGCCGGAGAGCAAGGTTGCGTAGAAACCATGAGACAAGCATTTCAACACCGTCGCGATTTGGTCGTACGTTTGGCAAAAGAAATACCCGGCTTAAAAGTAAACGATCCGCAAGGAGCATTCTATCTCTTCCCCGAGGTCAGCCACTATTTGGGGAAGTCCGACGGCGAACGCAAGATAAACAACTCTTCCGATTTGGCGATGTATATCCTCGAAGTAGGTCATGTCGCAACGGTGGCGGGCGATGCTTTCGGGGCTCCCAATTATCTTCGTCTGTCTTATGCCACTTCTGAGGAGCATATCACCGAAGCCCTGCGCC
>ENA-OPDH01001755-OPDH01001755.1-human-gut-metagenome-genome-assembly--contig:-NODE-1755-length-15062-cov-4.503032_pt1 | contig 15062 bp, 20 predicted proteins | sample MGYA00241260_ERZ501500 | MGnify/ENA primary metagenome ERZ501500 (study PRJEB25962, sample SAMEA2042519) | human gut metagenome | biome: human gut; feature: human-associated habitat; material: faeces...
AATGGTTTTGCCTTATGGGACATAGACATTCTGTTTGTATTTTCTATCCGTTCTTGTAAAATATGATATAATAGAAAGGGGTGATAAAATTGAGCAAAACAAAAGAGTATTTAGAAAATACAGATTATTTAAAGGACTTAGGTTTTAACATTAATAGTAAAGGCTTTATAATCTGGAATACAGCCTTAATGCTATATACAAAAGGAAAAACAATGTTACCAAAATATACTATGCAAGACCTTTATAAAGAACTTGCCGAATTATATTTTGTAAGTCCAAGGAACATTGAAAATATGATGACAACAGCATTAAAGCCAGCAAAAGAAAATATACAAAAAGAATACAATTTTAATGGTAAAGTAACAAACAAATCATTTTTAAACTTATATTATATGGAAGGGTGAAAAATATGAAGTTATTTAGTAAAAAAAGCAAACATAACGATACAGATAGTATAAACAATTTATTAAAAAATAAGGCAAAATTTAATAGTTTATACGGTAAAAGTTTTGACGAATATAAAAAATTAGAAGAATATTTAGAAGATAACCAAAATAATGTACATAACTTATTAATGGAGCTAACTGATTGTAAAGAAAAATTATTGAAAACAGAACAAAAGAACCAAATTATACAAAGTAAGAATAGAGTAATAAAAGCTATAGAAGACTATATAGTAGATAAAATGTATTTTAATGTAGACTTAATTAAGGTATATTTAGAATTAATAAAGGAGTGAATAAAATGTTAACAAAAACGAAAAAAATTGAAAAAATAATAAAAGTATTAGAAAAAAGAAACTTAATGATTGAAAGTACAGGGTTTAAGGAAAGAATCCCTCAAATGTCAGACGAAATGATAAATAGTTTATATGATTTAGTATCTAATTATATACAAATTGAAAAAAATATATATGATAAATTAATGGACGGATATATGGAAATATTAAATTCACAACCAATATCTGATGTATTTAAATTAAAAATGCAAACATTATCTAAAATATTAAAAGAGAAGGAGTATGATATATAATGATTAAAGCAAAATGGAATGAAAATAAAAAATGTACAGTTTGTGAAATTACTGGTAACATTAAAAGTATTATTAATGAATTAGGAACAATAATTGAAACATTAATGAAAGAAGATTTAGTTGATGTTGATATAGTATTATCAATATTATGTAAAGTTATTAGAGATAATAAATTAGATGACCAAGTAATTTATAGTCATAAAAAGATTATAACTGATTTAATAAAAAATTTATTAAAATAATACAAGGAATTTATCCTTGTATTATTTTTTTATATATTATATAATTATATAGAATGGGGTTATAAATTGAAAAAGTTCAAGAACAATATATCATATATTTTAATTTTTGTAAAGAGGTGATAAAATGACAAAGGGACTAGACTTATCTACACATAATGGAAATGTAGATTTTAATTTATTAAAACAAAATGGAATTGATTTTGTTATCCTTAGATTAGGTTGGATAGGTAACAAAGAAAATCACACCATAGATAGTAAATTTGAAAGTTATTACAATTCAGCTAAAAGGGTAGGTCTTAAAGTAGGTTGCTATGTTTATAGCTATGTTGAAACATCAAAGGCTATGACAAGTGCTATTAATTGGGTAAAAAATAAAATACAAGGTAAAAGTTTTGAATATCCAATATTTTTAGATTTAGAAGACAGTCAAATAAGTTATATTGACAAAAAATCTATGACTAATTTAGCAATTCAATTTTGTCAAAGTTTTGGAAATTCTGGAATATATGCCAATAAGAATTGGTTTACTAATAAATTAGATATAAACCAACTACTTAATTATAAGATATGGCTTGCTGAATGGAATAAAACTAATTATACTGTAGATTTTAGAGTTGATATATGGCAATATACAAGTAATGGTTCAATTAGTGGAATATCTGGTAGAGTTGATATGAACTACAGTTATATTGATGTTTCAAGTTCTAACAATAGTAATTCAAATGATGTTGGGGGTGATTTTGATATGAAGACTTGGAAAAATGGAAGTACAGATGAGCCAGTATATCAAGATTTAGCTTGTACAAAAAAAATTGGTACTATTTATCCTAGAGAATATGCAGACTGTTATGGAATTATTGACGGTAAATATTTAGTTGTTTATTTTCTTACAGATAGTAACGGTAATGTTGTTGGTAGAAAAGCTGGTTTTGTTAAGTATAATGGGGGTATATAAAATATGGCAACAGTAAAAATAAATAATAGTCCTATACATTCAACTTCAATAATAACTTACCCTTTTGGGGTAAAAGATAGTCGCTATTCGTGCGGTTGGCACACTGGAACAGACTTTGCACCATATGGTGATACAGAACGAAACCCTTATTTATATCCAGTTAAAAAAGGTAGAGTAATATATATAAATACATCTACTTCGCACTCATTAGGAGTTCAAGCCCAAATACTTGATGAAGAAGGACATTATTGGAGATATTGTCATATGGTTGAAGGAAGTTTGCAAGTGACGGTAGGTGACAGTGTAGATTTAAATACTATTATAGGAAGAATGGGAGCGACTGGTAATGTAACAGGAATACATCTTCATTTAGAATGCTCTGTTACACAAAGTTGGAATTGTTCAACCTTTTTAAACCCTTGTACAATATTAGGAATTCCAAATGTTGATAATACCATAATAGAATATGACGGAAGTATAATTCCACCCGAACCAATACCAGTACAAGAAGTAACTAGACGTTTTCCTTGGGTAATCTATTATAGAAAATTACGAAATAAAAGACAGTTATTTTAACTGTCTTTTTATTTGACAAAAATAATTTTTTGTGATAATTTTTATGTAAAATTAGCTAGTGAAAGAGAGGTGAATAAAAAATTGGACTTAAAAGTAATAATTGATAGCCTTAATTTTGCTAGTATTTTTTGGGAGTTTTTAACACCAGTGATTTTTAGTGTTGCAGATATTATTACTGGTTTTATTCAAGCAGTAATAAATAATAACGTTGATACTTCTGTAATGAGAAAGGGTCTATTACATAAAATATTAATTTTATTAGTTTTATTTTTATCTTTTCTTTTAGACGCGACTTTTAGTATTAATTTTTGTGCAAAAACAGTATCAATTTATATAATCGTTATGGAAGTATTATCAATTTGCGAAAATTTAACAAAAGCTGGTATTAAACTTGGCAAATTATCAGATATTTTAAAAGTTGGGGGTGATAATAATGAAACTAAGTAAAGATGAATTAAAACAAAAAATTGTCGAAAAAATTACAGATGAGGACACACAAATTGAACTATTAGAAGATATAGAAGATAGTATGGATATAGTAGACAATTCAGAAGTCGAAGCATTAAAAGTAGAAAATGAGGACTTAAAAACAAAATATGACGACATTAAGACTAAATACAAAAATAGATTTTTAGGAACAGAAAAAAAAGAAACAGAAGAAAAAATCGACGAACCTAAAGAAGAGGAAAAAGTCGAGGAAGTTGATATATTTAAAGATACTGACGAGGAGGAATAGAAATGGCAAAAACATTAGCAACTAAAAGTAGTGCCAAACTTTTAAATTATATGGCACAAGTAAGTCCAGAGTTACAAGAAATAATAAACTTACCACAACAAGGAGCAGACATACAAAAAATAGGTGATTTAATTGTATCTAATACAAGATACAAAAATGCTTTTTTAAATGCAGTTAATGTAATTGCATTGACTTTAATAATAAGTGACGCGTGGGCAAACCCTTGGGAAGACTTTACAAACCAAGGACAAATTAGATACGGACAAACAGTTCGTGAGATGATAGTTGATTTAATAGAGGCAGAAGACTATAATCAATATATGAATAACCCTACTCACTTCTTAGAACAACAAGTACCAAATGTTCTAAACTATATGCACGAAATAAATTTCCAAAAATTTTATAAGGCAACAGTAAATGACCAAGAAATAGCATTAGCTTTTTATAATGAAACTGGTGTATATGATTTAATTCAATCCGTATATACAGCATTAAGAAAATCTTATGTATATGATAGATACATAGTTGATAAATACCAAGTTCAAAGACGTTTAATTAATGGTACAATTCCAAGTGTTACAATAGCAGACTTTGACACAAACGACGCAAGGGACAATGTAGCAATAATGAAGGAATATTCTAATAATATGACATTTTTAAGTCCAAACTATAACCCAGCTGGGCTAAGACTTGCAACACCATTTGATAGACAAAGAACTATTGTTTCTACTGGTTTTGAAGCACAAATGTCTACAAAAGTATTAGCTACTTCTTACTTTAGAAATGACGCAGAAATGCGAACAAAATTAGCATTAATAGACGGTTTTGGCGATAATGACTGGGATAGACTAGCAAAATTATTAGGTAATGCTTATATAGCATTTACAGAAAATGAACTTACAAGACTTAAAAATACTATAGGTTTAATCATAAGTGATAATTTCTTCAAAGATTATTACTACGCATTAGACAATACAGCTGACACAATGTCTACAGAATTTAGAAATCCAGAAACACTAGCAAGAACAATGTGGTTACACGCTTGGAGAATATTTGCTACTTCTCCTTTTGAACAATGTTTAGCATTTACAAAAGACGCAAGCACAGTAACAAGTGTTACAGTAAACCCTTCTACAGCTACAGTTACAAAAGGTCAAAGCCTTGTACTTACAGCAGTTGTTGAGGTAACTGGTATTACAAATAAAGCAGTTGCTTGGTCTATAGATGAAGATAGTGCAGGTAAAGGTGTTACTATAAATCAAAACGGTGTATTAGAAGTAGCTAAAGAATCAACAGCAACAACAGTAACAGTTACAGCAACTTCTATATTTGACAATTCTAAAACTGGAACAGCTACTATTACTATTGCAGGATAAAAAATAAAGGTAGCATTTTGCTACCTTTATATTTTAGAAAGGGGAAGGATAAGAAATGCAAAAACGTTTTATAAATAGCCAACTTAATAATTACAAGACGTATCTAATGTATCGAAGACAGCTTTTATCACTTGCTGAAAATGTTTTTGAATTTAAAGGACTTCCAGAATTTATTGACGTATCATATTTAAACGCACAGCTTGTAATTAATGGTAGTATAGCATTTTTCTATGATGACATTTTAGGTTTGCTTGCTTTACCTTATGCTAATTTTGGTGGCTTAGACGTGTACGGTAGACCAAAACAAATACAAGTATATTCAAATACTGGATATAACAAAAAATTAAATTATGGTGAGTTTGTTATAATGTACGATAATAACGGACATTATCCATTATTAGCAGATATTATTCAATATGCAGAACGTATTGCAATGAATACAAGAACATCAGACATAAATATAAGTCAGCAACGTACACCTCGTTTTTGGAAAACAAAAACAGAAAACTTAAAAAGTATACAAGACTTAGTAAATAACGTTGATAGTAATGCTGAAACTGTAATTAGCTATGATAATTTAGACTTAGACGATACAACACTTGTATTAGAGCCAGCACCATTTGTAGCCGATAAAATTGACCAACACCAAGAAAAAATATGGAATGAATTTTTAAGGCTTATAGGTATTTCAAATTTATCATATCAGAAAAAAGAACGTAACATAAAAGATGAAATTAATGCAATGCAAGGCGGTACTATAGCAAGTAGATTTAGTCGTTTTGAGCCTAGACAACGTGCAGTACAGCAAATAAATAACAAATTCAATATGAATATAGAAGTTAGTTATTATGACGGTGTACCTTCTACAATAGAGGAACCCGAAGATGACAAAAATTTTGATATGGAAGGGGTTGACGAATAATGTATCCATTTTTTAATAGTTACTTTTTTGTAAACCCAATATTTACACCTACAGATGATAGACCACCAACTATATATGACATATTAGATTCAATGCTTAATTTTGGTAAAGCAGAAAATGAACAAGTAAAAATAAAAGATTTAGCAAAAGAAGGACACACAAGAGTTTTTGATTTTAATTATCCTTTAAGTTCTAATATTGATAAGGATAAATTTGAAACAAATATATTGAATCATTTTCTTATGCGTCGAATTGGGTACGAAACATTTGTAGCATTTAAAATACAACTAGATGTGAAGTTAAACGAAATAATGCCAATTTATAACAAAATGTTTGACGCACTTCAAAACTGGGATATTTTTAATGATGGCGAAACTTCTAAACGATATGGTGCCGAATATAGAATAAATACAGCAAGTAATACATTAGAAAATAGTTCAAATTCTAATACTAATAATATATCAGATAGAAGAGAGAGCAACACACCTCAAAATCAGCTTGACAATGTTCGCGACGGTAAATATGTAACTAATTATAATTACGATACAAACAATGCAACAAGCACAGATAGTTCTAATTCCAGAGGTAGTAGTAATTCAGAGGATACCAACAAATATAACGAAATAATAGAACGTAGCCCAGCCGATAAAATATCTATATTAAAAGAAATGCAACAAAATATACAAAGTATATATTCATTAATTTACAAAGACTTAGAAAGTTTATTTTATATGATACCTTAAATTTGAAAGGAAGTGAAAAATAAATGATAGGAGCTTTTACCCCAATACCATTAGATTTTATGGGTTGTTGTCAAAATGGTAGTTTTCCTTTTATTGAGGAAAGTTTTGACAGCTTAACAACATATAAAAGACTATGCAAGTTAGCTGGTGTAGTTCTATATATAGAAAATTACCTAAAAGACTTAAATTTTGATACATTTACCGATTATGTCGACGAACAGATAAAACAATTACAAACTTATATAGATAATAAAGACGACGCAATTTATCAATATATAGACAATAACGATAATGAACTAAAGACATTAATTAGTGAAAATCTGGTACAAGCAAAACTATATACAGACCAAGAAATAGCAAAAATAAATAGTACACTTATGAAATATATCGACAATAAAATAACAAATATTAAGGAATATTTAGATAATCAAGATAGTCTACTAAAAATATATATTGATAGTGAAATACAGAAAATACAAGAAGAAATAGACGACATAGCAAAAAATGGTATAAAAGTTTATAACCCAGTAACGGGTACATATGATTATTTACAAGCAACAGTTGATGACTTATATGGTTATTTAAGATACTATGGACTAACTGCACTAGAATATGACAGTTTAGGACTTACAGCAGAAGAATATGACAATAAAAATTTAACTGCAAGAACTTATGATTTATATGCTAGATACTATTTAGGTCACGACCCTAGATTTTATATGATATCCCCATTTACTGGGCAATATACATTAATTACAGACGTAATTATTCAACTTGCTAACTTCCATAAGGAAAATCCTATAACAGCAAGTGAATATGATAGTTTAAGCTTAACAGCTCAAAACTACGACGACAAAGACATAACAGCATACAACTATGATTTTACTGGCAAATCAATTTTAATGCCATAAAATAAATTAATTTGAAAGGAGATTTTTATTATGAGTTCAACAAATAAAACACCAAATTACGAGCTACCACAATTTGTAGCCAATGACGTACCTTCTTGGTTAGGTGATTTTAATCAAGCAATGTCTAAAATTGACACACAAATGAAAGCAAATGATAGTAAAGCACAGAGTGCAGAAACAAACGCAGAAAATGCAAATAGTTCAGCAACACAAGCATTAGAAACAGCAAATCAAGCAAATACTACAGCAAATGGAGCAAATACAAATTCAACAAATGCTTTAAGTTTAGCAACAACAGCAAATGACAACGCAAGTACAGCAAAACAAAATGCAGAAACAGCTGTACAAACAGCAAATTCTGCGAGCGGTAACGCAAGTTCTGCTTTATCTATGGCACAAAATGCTAATACAAATGCAAATAAAGCACTAAATGGTTTAGATAAATTTAATTTGAAAAATTCTATGATTTTTAATTCTAGTACAGGAAATATTGTAAATGGTCAAAATTGCGGGAATGATTTTGGAAATAGTGGATTGACACTTGCATATGATGATACTAATTCAATATTTAAGCTTTATGGAATACTAAGAATTAACAATCCAGATATTGGTTCACTAAATAGAACAGTTAAATTACTTAATACACCATTAAGACCAACAAAAGATATTACCTTAGTTTGTTGCGGTCTTACAGCGTACGGACAAAATCTTGAAAAGGTTGACCAGTGTAGTATTACAGTTAAAACAGACGGTACATTAGAATTAACTACTTGGTTTAATGTAGATAATTCAGCTAAACAAGTTAGAATATTCTTCTGGAATTCTTTGTATTTATTACAAGCTTTTAAACAAGCAGAAATTACACCTGAGCAATAATTATTTGACAAAAATAAAAAATTATGATAATATTTAATCATTCCAAGCTACTATTATTCAAATTTTATATTTACTTTTTTTAACAACTAAAAAACTAGAGGTGTTCACCTCTAGTTTATTTTTATACTATAGAATTATCCAAATTAAAATTTCCTAAATTGTCGTGATTATGCCAAATAGTAACACCTTTTCTACACGCATTATTTATTTCTTCCATATACTGACTTGGTACTGTTCCATATCCAATACTTTCGGAACTTGGTATTTCGATATAGTTCCAATTTCTTCTACCTATAATATTAGGCATTGTTATATCATTAATTTTATATCCGAAACGGGTAAAATAATCATCAATAACTTTTAAAAACTGGTCTTTTACTTTATATTCATATATCAAAACATTATTTGCATTACTAACGAAATTTACATCACCTGTATTGTTACCACCTTGAATACTAGGAAGTAAAGACGCAGAATAAAATTGTCCTATTATATTTGCAATATTTCCAGCAACATTTATAATATTACTTGCTATAGAACCAGCAGTTGAATCTATACCACCATTTTGAAATTGACTACTTAAATTATTAGTAAATCCTATAATTTGATTAGGAATATTTACAGCATTAGCAGATAACCAATTAATATATGCGTCGCAATTCCATTCACATATTGGATATTTAGCAAGTGGTAAGCTCTCGTCAATATTATCCGATATACCTTTATAATTTTGTGGAATTACTCTACCAGAACACCCAGGCATCATTATCAAATTTATTTGAAATTCTGGACTAAAAAAGTTTGAAAAATTTTCATATTTGTATATATTATTATTACCATTATTGTTAGTAACAAATAGATAATGATATGGATAAATAAAACATTTATTATTTTTCGGTTTATATCCTCTATAATTTGTAGTACAAGTTGCTTGTAATTTTGAACTAGGTATATCTACTCCATTATTTAAAGTATAATATGTACAAGTATATTCTCCTGTAGTTTTTTCGTGTAATTGTAAGTCGGCTGGACTTATACAAAAATTAGGTACTATATATACATTTCTTATGTCGGCTAAGTGTCCGTCCTCAGCAGATTGAAAAATAAATAGTTGTAAATTTTTAACAGCGTCTACAATAGTTGAACCTAGACTTGCTGGAATTACAAAAAGTTTTTCAGCAGATATTAAACCGTTATATAAACTAGAACCAACTATCTGTTTAGATGGGTTGCTATTATCCCCTATATCCCACGTAGAACCAACAACAATATAATATCCATATGTATTGTCTAGACTGTCGTCTTTTACTACGTTTATTGCCTCAACTTCCCCAACGTTTAAATTTTCATCTATTAAATTTGCACCTATTGAGTCATCGTTTACGTGTTGTCTTGTTATATAACAAGGTTGTTTTTGCCAATCATCAAAAAATGTAGACCAAGCGTCAATAGTATAACGAATTTCTGTGTTCATTTCACCAGAATAATTTACTTCATCAATAAATGCAAAAAACCATTTATTACTATAATCTTTATTTTGAAAAGCTATATAATTTGCTTGCAAGCATTGTTCATATGTGAATCCAGTGAATATATTATTATTATGTTGTCTTATAAAAGAATAATCACTAGCGGTTGCTATTGCATTACGTCTACATAAATCAAGCATTTGTTCTGTAGAATAACTTAATACATTTATGTAATTTTTATCAAGTTTAATATTTCTACATAATATTATTTCACTATGTAATGTTGCCATTTTTATCACCCTTTCTCATTTCTTAATTTTAATAAAATATCAATAGCTGTTTCCAAAGCAAAAGATTTTTGCTTTTGTTCTTTAATATCAATATGTTGTATATCTTGTAATAATTCTTTTAAATATTCAAGCATAGTTTATCACCTCTTAATATTAAAATCAATTACTTGTTTAAAGTCCGTACCACACATATCAGAACTGAAAAAAATTTTATCTTCCCTAAAACTTTGAAATAAATGTTTAAGTTTTTCGTTTTTTATTGTAACATTATATATATCACGTTGCCAATAAGGACTTATTTTTATTTCATCAGAAAAAACAATAAAGTTATCCTCAAAATTTTTATTGTATGGATATATAAACCAACAAGGATATTTATTTTCTTGTTTGTCTACTAAATACTCACATATAAATTTAAAACTTTGATACTGAAAACCAAACCTAAATAATATATCATAAGCCTTATAACTTTTAGGAAGTTTTGGTTGTATGTCTGTTTGCCATTCGCCTTTGTCTATCATATTCTTTGCTTGTCCTATAGCCATTGTTTTACCACCAGATGACCTACAATATTCTACAGCAATTTTTACGTCGTTTTCTTCATTATGTATAATAGTAGTGTTTATATCACCTTGCTTTTGATTTTTCATTATATCATATAAACCCCATTCTTTAAGATACGGACATACTCTACTTACAGTATTACCAACAAGCCATAGTTTAGTAGTTCCTCTTTTTCTATCAACTGTACTATAAAATGTCATTAATTTGCTTGGCTCATTTACAATATAAATACCTCTACTCATAAACTCTTCGACAATTATATCGTCTACGTCTAAAAAACTTGCTCCAGAATAACGTTGTTCAAGCGAAATAGGTATTGCATATCCTATTTTTTCCCCTCTTTTTTTCTTATAATCTTCGGTCATTGTAGTGAGATATAATTCATTTCTAAATTTAGTTACACAATTATATTTATTGTTAGTTAGCTTTTGTATATCTACATCCGAAAAATAACTTTCTATCCAAGCAGATGTAAGGTCGCTTTCCCACCTTCTCATTAAGATGAATCTTCTACCAGTTTTTAAGTATTTTTCAATACCTTTTTTGTGCTTAACTTGATAACTTTTTCCGTTAGATTTTTCACCATATATCAAATTATAATTGGCATTTAAATTATCAATTTTATCCAAATTATAATGTATTTGTGTTCTACTCATTGTCATCACCTTGTAAATACAATTTAGCAAATTCTTTTTGTACTTCTTCTTTTACTTTTGCTAAATTTTTTTCGGATGCAGTTCCAGAAAAAATATTTTGTTTACATATATTATTTTTTTCGCATATACTAGTTATGGATATTTTACTAAAACCTTGAATAAATTGTAAATCTTTTTGCTTACTCATATTTATCACTCCTCATACATTGCTCTTGCACTACTTTCATCAGAAAGTAAATTTGCGTATTCCTCAGATTTTCCTAAAACATAAGTCGTAGGAATTAAAACACAACTATATTTATCTGTAACTGTTCTTGTTTTTCCTTTATAATCGGTTAGCTCAAACGGTTTCATTTCATCATTATATATTAATAAATTTTTATTTGTATATTTAAAATCAAAAACAAAATCGTCCTTAAAATCTTTTAAACTTTTTAGTGCCTTAGCTCCTTGTTTTGGAACTCCAGCGACTGTTATTTCAAGTATTAATGCCTTATCATCTTTTACTTTTAATACATTCATACTATCCTTAATTTTAGATTTATCTATATATTTTGTATATGCGTATTTTTTAGCCCCTTGTGTTATAAATTCTTCATAGTGTCCGTCAAAATCAAATAAGCCTATAATATGTTCTTTTCCTTTACTATCTTTTGGCTTAAATTTGTCTATGTCTATTTCTAATTCTTTACTTGCTACTTTTATTTTTTCTATTACTTTTTTGTTATATTCGTCTATATAGCTTATGTCAAAACCTTTTTTTAGTTTCATACTATCAGTATCACAATAAACACAGAACTTATCTTGTTTTATTACGTTAGTTAATAGATTATATCTAGCCCAAGCAGTAACCCATACACCATAACTAAAAGACAAAAAACCGTCCTTTTTTTCTTTTTCTAATTTTGATATTATTTCATCATTTGTCATTTGTATCTCAGACCAGCCAGTTTCATTGTCAAAAACTACTATATCTTTAATATTATTAGTAACTGTCATACCATATAAGCTATTAAATTTAGCTTTTTCTAAATTATATTCTAGCTTTTTTTCTTCAATTCCTTTATATTTTGTTTTAGTAACATATTTATCTAAAATAAAATTAATATAATCTTTAGGTAAATAATCATATTTAGAATAATAACTTTCTATAATTTCGTATTCACAACTATAAGTAGCTAAAATAAAATAAAAATCAACATCAGTTAGTACGATTTCTATTTCTTTTGCTCCAATAATTCTACCATTATCAAATTTAGCACCCCTAATTTTTGTACATTTATTTTGACTAATAAAATTATTAAAATACTTACAACTTATATCTGTAAAACGAACTACTAATAAATATGCCATAGATTTTAACATTTGACTTCTATTTTTTATATTGCATTTTCTAAAAGCTCGACTTGGGAACTTATGTGTTACCATTACGTAAGGATAAGAACTCGTAAAATCAAAACTTGTAATGTCTTTTACTATCTCATTTGTATATAACCAATTTGCGTGCGTATAACCCCCCGCAAATGCCTTAATAAGTAAATTATAAATATGTCCGTCGGTATTTATACTTTTTCTAACTTTATTTCTATATGGATAGTTTGTTCGAACTGTATCTTTAAGTTCTCGTCTTACGTGTCCAGTTGATGTTAAAGGAATATTTTTTACTGTTTCGTATTGTTCAAGCTCTTTTTTAATATATTCATATACAACTAGACAGTCATTCTCACAATAATGTAATTCTTCATCAGATAATTTTGTTTCATAATGTCTAATTTTATTGTAATCTAAATCACCTACTAATTTTTCTACTGGTAAATTATAAACATCTGGTAGTTTTTTAAGTTGTAAATTCGTCATAAATAAACTACATCTAAATTCAAAATTAAATTCATTCATAGTAGCTTTAATTACTTTATGACTTTTTCTTGCAAATACATCAGAAAAAGTAAAATAATTTCTTAAAAACTGAAATTCAAAACCTAAATTATGTACAAATACATATTTTTTAACATCTGTAGCAAACCATTCAATACGTTCTAAAAAATGATATAATTCATCCCAAGTTCTTCCGAAATAAACTTTATCGTCTATTCCGAATTGCCAAATATACATACAAGCGTAAAATTTGCATTGTTCTTTTTCTTTATCAGATAACTTCAAATATTTTTTAGTATTCATTTGTTTACCATTTAGTATAATATAAGAAGTAGTTTCAATATCAAATGTATATATCGTATTATCAAACCTATTACGTTTTCCTTTGATTTTTGGTATGTGACCTTCATATTCTAACCAAGGTATCAAATTTTTGTATCCCTCGTATACGTATATAAGTTTTCAAGCTTTAATCTCATTTCTTCATCAACTACCATTTCTTTACTTGCATTAGCTGGTATTTTATTCAACCAGTCGTCAAGTGACCAATTTTCAACAACACTCTCTCTTGCAATATCCCAAAAATCACTATCGTAATATTCATATATCCATTTATAATTAGTATCAATTTGATATATTGTATTAGCTCTTTCAATATCAATAGGCTTTCCTATACGTTCCGAATATTCTTTGGTTAATTTTCTTACTTGAGGCGTAGTAGATACATCATTCATAAAATCTTTTAAGGCTTTTATAATTGAATTCATTTCATCTATAGAATAAGATTTTTTTACAGCTACTCTACCCTTTGGTGTAATTGCTTGTAATACCCCATTGTCTAAATAGTCATATAATTGTTTAGTAGCAAATGAACCAGTCATACCAGTAAGTCGTTCTAGTCTTACCATACGTTGATTAGCTCTTTTTGCTAACTTCTTCATTTCATTAAACAATGACACCTTTGCAGGTGTCATTGGAATTTTTTTATTAGCCATTTACTGTCAACTCCCTACAAATTAAAAAGGTAATTCGTCGTTTGTTGTTTCTTCTTCCTTCTTTGTAGTTTCTTTGTTTGTTGTTTTCTTATCTAAAATTGGAACAGCTTTATATGTCTTACCTTTTTTAGTTTTAACTTCTGTAAGTCTTACCTCGTCTACTTCTTCAAAATAGTCTTTTACACTCTCAAAAAATATCTCGCTACCAGAACTTATTAGTCCAAATTCTTCTGTATCAAAATAATTAATATCGAAAGTTTTATCTTCTGTTGTAATAGTACAACTTGCATATCCTGAAATATGTACTACTTGTCCTAATACTTCAGATAGTTTTGTTGCAGTAATATCCCCTTTCATTGCCATTTTTTCGAAAAGTGCATTATCACAACTTCCTTTTTTTTCGTTAACTTTTACCTCATACTTATTAGCCATTTGTATTACTTCCCTTCTTGTGTTCGGTCACAACCCTATATATTTTTGATTAGGTTACCCTATCAACTATATCTATATTATAACAAAAAATGATAAAAGTCAATAAAAATATAAAAATAAATATTACATTTGTAATACATTGGATTACATAATATACTTTACGTAAACTTTAGTTTACATAAAATAATATTATGTAAACTTCTTATTTGTATTTTGTTAACTTGCTCTATCCCTTGGGGCTCTAGGCTTTTAGGCTTTTTGTAAAAATAATAATATATTATGTTAACTTGAGTTATTTCCAATTATTGTAAGCCTTGTACCCGTTGCAGGACAAGGGTTTCCAGTTTGCGTATGTTTGTTCGGTTTACATAATTGGGGAACATAATAAGTTTATATAATGAACTCTTATTTA
>ENA-OPDH01001766-OPDH01001766.1-human-gut-metagenome-genome-assembly--contig:-NODE-1766-length-15016-cov-2.577368_pt1 | contig 15016 bp, 13 predicted proteins | sample MGYA00241260_ERZ501500 | MGnify/ENA primary metagenome ERZ501500 (study PRJEB25962, sample SAMEA2042519) | human gut metagenome | biome: human gut; feature: human-associated habitat; material: faeces...
TTTCCCTTCTTTCTTGCTCAAAACGCTATCTGCAACAAAGAGCAATGGTCATAGCTATTATTTTTTACTTTCTTTATTTGCAGTGTATTTTTCTTATAATTTTCAATAACGCCACCAGCATAGTGATCCCAAGAAATCCCAGGCTCACCAGCTCATACAGCTGTACACTTTTTTCATAAGACGGGCTTACGCACGCCGCAGCACTTGCTGCCGCTGCCATCAGCCACCACTTCCACTTCTTCTTTTTTCCGGGCAGAAGTCGTTCACTGCAAGTCCCAAGAACGGTGAATCCTGATATCAATGCCCCACAGACCATGCCAAGAAAGAACACTGCAAATAAAACATCCCACCGCTGCAAAAAAATCCCCTTAATTTTGGAATTGCTCATCGCAGTAATGACAGAAAATGGCAGGGCACGGATGCCGCCGGCTCCAAAAACAGCCTGTAAAAGAAACAAAAGCAACAGACTTCCGATCAGCATGCTACCTGTTGTTTTCTCGAAAACACTTCTGCTTTGCTGCTCTTTGGTTGCTCTTTGCAGAAATACATCAGATCCCAGACCTGCAAAAACAGACAGCATGGCGATACCTGCGATCCATATGCTACCCGGAGCAGATGGCCGCATCATTTCTCCAAGTGTCCCAAACTGTCCGCCTCGGATCGTAAGCACCGCCAGAACCAGAAGAAGCAACATTACCGGAAAGGTCAGGATCGGACAGAGCACTTCCAGAAATTTTGCCCGGACTTCCAGTCTGTGATCTGCCGCAAAACTGCAGACGGCTGCCGCCGGCAAAATCAGCATCCATATTTTCTGTTCCGGCAGAAGGAAACACTGTGCCACTTCAGCAAACAGACAAAGTAAAAAAAATACATCTGCCAAACCGTAGATCCCATATACAACGGTCAGGATTGCGATTTCCGCCTGGCCTGTGCCATCCTTTCTGTTTTCTGCTGCTTTATTCTCCATTCCTTTTTTTCTGTCTGTGGCAGGATACTCCGGCAGTTTTTTACTAAAATCCAGCATGATTTTCAGATAGAGAAAGGTCAAAGCCGCCGTCAGAATCCATGACCAGATGGAAAATCCGCCCTCCGGGATCTGTGCCGGCAAAGGCAGCAGTAAACCAATCTTCGCAGACTGCTCCAGGATCAGGATTCTTCTGATCTGTCTTTTTGAAATTTTTCCATTTCTGCCAAACATAATCCCTTCCCCTTCTGACATTTTCTATATTTTGCATCCGGATATTTTACATCCAAAATGCCAGTGGCATTCTTGAATTTCTGTATTTCAGGATTTTCTGCGAAACCGGATGCGATTTCCCCATTTTGCAAAGATCGGTCTGCGTTTCCGTTTCCTCGCTGCTGCCAGAAACATGGAATCTTTTTCATCTGCCCTTTCATTGAGATTGCCGCCCACATAAGGATAAAGCCAGGGAATTCCGTAACTTTCCTGCTCTGCCATCAGCATCAGCAGAAGAAAACAGCCAAGCATCACGCCCAGAATCCCAAAGCAGCTGCCCAAAAGCAGGATTCCATATTTCCAGAGCCGGAATACTTCGGAGAGCTCTTCGTTTGGTATGGAAAAGGAGCCAAGAGCCGTCAGAGCCGCCACCGTCACCGTGATCGGACTGACCAGATTGGCACTGACCGCCGCCTGTCCGACGATCAGGCCGCCTACGATGCCGATCGTATTGCCCGCCGGTCCCGGCATGCGAAGCCCGGCTTCCCGCAGAAGTTCAAAGGACAGTTCCATCAGAAGGACTTCCGCTGCCGTCGGAAACGGCACGCCGCTTCTTGCCTCCGCCATGGAGCGAATCAAATTGCCCGGCAGAAGCTGCGGGTGAAACGTTGCCGCCGCCACATAAAGCCCCGGAAGAGCAAGTGCCAGAAAAGCCGCCACGTAACGGATCAGCCGCAGAAAAGTGACGATCCGTTCATTACGGTAGTAATCGTCCGCCGTCTGAAACAGGCTGTTTAACGTTGCCGGAAAGATCAGGGCTTCCGGCGAATTGTCCGTCAGCAGTACCACGCGTCCTTCCAGAATTGCCTGAGCTGCCCTGTCCGGGCGTTCCGTTGTCTGATAAACCGGAAATCGCCCTTCTTTCTTTTTCCTTGTCAGATATTCGATCATTCCGCCATCCTCGATGCCATCCACCTCAAATGCATCCAGCCGCTTTCTCATCTCTTCACAGATTGGCAGATAAACGACACCGTCCAGATACAAAAGTGCCGTTGTAGTGGCAGAGTAACGCCCCACCTGTTTTTCTTCCGCTTTCATTTTTGCATTGCGTATTCGTTTTCTTATCAGCGCCGTATTCATCTTTACAGACTCAGAAAATGCTTCTTTGGAGCCTCGCAGACCTTTTTCTGAATCCGTTTTCTGGACACCGCTTCCCGGATAGCCTCTGCTTCCGATCTTGATCGCCCGGTCGTAACCATCCACAAACAGTACTGCATTCCCGGCAAACATGGCCTCCATTGCTTCTTCCAGCGTAAAAAGCTCTTTTGTATCAGAAATCCCGAGGCTGTTGTTTTCCAGCGTGCCGTAGATTTCTTTTGTATCCATCGAAAGCAGTCGGTTTAAAAGTTTTCCGATGACCGAATCCTCCAGCATCAGATTGCTGACCGCCACCTCGATGTAAATCAGAAAGGCTTCCGTTTTCTCCTTTTCTCCAATCAGCAAAGGGCGGAAAAGGATGTCGGCACAGTTTTCGATCTGCTTTTGCACCTCATTTTGATTTTCCGAAAGATGTAGTGAAATTCGCATCCGCCTATCCTCCTGGCTCATGTTTGACTTCTCTTTTTTCACACAAATTGATGCATATACTATTTTGATGTCCTACAGCAGGCAAGAATGACATTCTGACCTTTCAACCCTGGACATCATATTTGATACCTACGGATTGTTTCGTACTCCGTACTCTCACAATCCTTCCAAAAAAATAGGAAAGAGTGTTTTCCTGTTCACTCTTTCCTATTATTTACCAGTTTTCTTTTTTTATACCTGTTCTGTGATTCTTCCCGCATCTCGAAGGCTGCTGATGATCGAACGTCTCTGGTTTTCGATATGAATACGGATCGCACTGCCCGCCTCTGCCTTGTCGTGCTTTTTAAGTGCACTGTAAATCGCCTCGTGCTCTTTTAAAAGCAATTTATGTGTGCCTGGCTCTTTGAGATATTCCATGCGGTAACGATACATCTGCTCCCTTAAATTATTCAGGATCTGCAAAAGACGTTTGTTGTTGGTCGCACTGTAAATGATCTCATGGAATGCCATATCGGTTTCCGCACATTTTACCAGGTCATCGGATTCCAGAGCTGCCTGAAAGTTATCTGCTGCTTCTTTTAATGCCAGTATCTGCTCTTCTGTGATATTCTCACAGGCATCGCAGACTGCCAGTTCTTCCAGTGCGGCACGCACTTCCAGTACATCTTCCAGATCTTTGATCGTGATCTCTGCAACTTCCGCACCTTTTCGCGGAATCATCAGCACCAGACCTTCCAGCTCCAGCTTGCGGATTGCCTCTCGCACCGGAGTGCGGCTCACGCCCAGTTTCTGTGCCAGCTGGATCTCCATCAGTCGCTCAACCGGTTTTAGTTCTCCTTTTAAAATCGCCTGCCGCAAAGTCTGGAACACAACATCCCGAAGTGGAAGGTATTCATTCATCTCCAGTTGAAAATCACCTGTCATTTATTTTCCTCCGTATCTTTCTGATTTTTCCATATCTTTTATCTGGATACCCTGCGAATTGTTTCCTGTGCCCACAATCCAGCCATCTTTACATAGCTGTGGTTACGAACATCTGTCGGATCTTGTCTTCTTCACGCAGAAGTTCGGCCGCCCTTTCTGCCTGCTCACGCTCGTTAAAAATGCCGAATACTGTCGGACCGCTGCCGCTCATCATGGCGTTTACCGCACCGCACTGCATCATTTTATCTTTGATTGTCTGGATGATCGGATAAGCCGGTATGGTAACCGTTTCCAGCACATTTCCCATTTTTTTACAGACTGCTTCCAGGTCTCCATCCTGCAAAGCCCGGATCTGTCCGTCGATATCCGGATGACAGGTAAGCTCGTTGGCTCTCAGGTTGGTGTAAACAAACTTTGTGGACACGTTGATCGGCGGTTTTGCGATCAGAACAAAACATTTCGGCAGAGACGGAAGCGGGGTTAAAATCTCACCGATTCCTTCCGCAAGTGCCGTTCCACGCAGCACACAGAACGGTACATCCGCACCGATCGCCACAGAACGCTCCATCAGTTCCCGTTTGGTCAGTCCAAGCTGAAACATACGGTTCACACCGACCAGAACCGCTGCCGCATCCGAACTTCCGCCACCCATTCCGGCTGCAGTCGGAATGAATTTTCGAAGGTCGATCTCCACACCGGAAGTGACCTGAAATTCATCCATCAGAAGCTTCGCTGCTTTGTAAACCAGATTGTCTTCATTGACCGGCAGAAAACTGACATTGGTCTTCACACGAATCTGCGGTTCTTCCAAAGGACTGAGCCTGATCTGGTCATACATGTTAATGCTCTGCATGATCATGCGGACTTCATGGTAGCCATCTTCCCTTTTTCTTGTGACATCCAGTCCAAGATTGATTTTTGCCATTGCTTTCAGTTTGATTTCTTTCATTTGCACCTCTGTATCTCTCTGAATTACTTTTATTTTCATGATGCTAGATTCAAAGGAATGTTCTGTTTTTCCATAAAATGCGTATCTGAATTTGATTCTTAGCATCATTTTTTGCATTTTGTATACAATTTCCTCTATATTGTATCACTAAAAATACAAAATCGTCAATAGGATGTTTTGCTGTTCTTTTCTCAGGAGGCCGTATGAAGGACCGCTGATTTCACGATCAGCAGTTTCTGTCCTGCCCGGATTTCTTCTGTCAGATGGTTCATGTTTCTGATATGTTCGGATGTGGTGTAATACTTTTTCGCAATGTCCCACAGGGTATCCTCCGGCTGTACCACATAGCAGACGATCCCCGGGCGTTCCTGCAGTTTTTTCAGATCCAACTCTTTCTCTTCGATATCCAGAATACAGTTCTGGTGCATGATCCGAACAGCAAACAGATTCAGACTCAGGGTTCCTTTGATCTCCACTTCTTCCCCTGACATGGATGCGGAAAGCTGCTCGATCTGCGGATGCAGATGGAAACGGCATTCACTGGTGATGCCTTCTGCTTCCATCAGATGTGAAAACGGGATCATACCGGTCACGAGTGCAAAGGGATGCTCGTCGTCCGCTGTGATATACAGAACGGAAATCTCGATGGCTCCCTCCATTTTGATGCCCTGTTCAGTCTTTGCGATTTCATCCACTTTGACCTCTCCGCGGCAATGGCAGATCTGCAACAGACGTGGACTGTTCTCTGAAATACGGATTCGATCTGAAATTCTGCTCTTTGCATAATTTCGGATCAGCAGGCTTTCATAAGATTCTTCCCCGAAGACCGGCGTCAGCTCTTTTGACGGTGCATAGACATCTTCTAAAATCTGCACGGTATCTTCTTCATAAATGCGGATGTCAAGCTCCAGAACGGCATCGAGCTGCAGGATTCTTTCCTCTCCATCGTAATCCGGCCGCACTTCCAGCGTCCGTTCTGCAAGCGTCACCTCGATATCCGGCACCATCTCCGGCCGACAGCCGGTACAATCAATCTGTCCCTGAAACGGAAGGGCGGATTCGATCCACTGTCTGCTTCCATTTTCATCATCCGCAGCATAAAGTACGAACACGAACAATTCTCCCCGAATATCCAGCACGCCGTCTCCCGGTCTTACATCCCACGACCGAAGCTGCACGCTGTCCCATAAAATCTCACCGATGTTCGGTTTGTTGGAAGATAAGCTGATCTCTTCTTTGATCCGGAAAATGTCTTTTTTCTGTACTGCCATGGAGAGCGGCTCAATCTTCTTTGTACGCACACTGACATCCGGCATCTCTTTCACTTCCACGGCCGCCTGCGTATCATAAAGCTCCTCAACGGATGCTTCAAACGTCACGAGTGCCTGGATACTGATCTTTCTGGAATTGATCAGACTGATCCGAATATCCTCGGTTTTCCATTTCAGACTGACATTATCTCCCGGCTTTGCCCCTTCCAGGTTCAGCTTTTCCGAAAACGGCAGTTTTGCCTGAAGACGGTAAACGGGATGCTGTTCTCCTTCCGCCAGGCAGAGCATCCACACTTCCAGATTTCCGCTTACCAGAATCTGATTTTCCATGATCTTGCTCTCTTCTACCCGAACTTTTGCACGGTGCTGGATGATTCCTGTGACATCTGCTTTACTGTCCGGGACATTCAGATCTTCTTCCAGCGTGATCTGATTCATTGCCTGACTTCTCTGACGGCTCATCCGAATTTTCTTTTTGACGATTTCCATAAAAAACTCCTCTCGCATCATCTCAAATCAATGTATGCGAAAGGAGTTCCCCTTATTACGCTTTATGGTTCAAACGTGACCTCCTGATCCATGTTCTCGATCAACAGGATGATGCATGGATACGATGCCTCCGCTGCCGCCTGCTCTTTCTGTGGCGGGATCAGTGTGGTCGTCACATGCAGCCCGTCGCCCATAAGCTCCACGGCATCGGCACGGATGCTGTATCCGCCGGTCGGCTGCTCGCCGTATCCCCGGATGATGTATCTGCCTTCATCGCCCTCCCAGGTCATTTTGATCTCTTCTTTTTTATGCTCTTCGATGATCTCCTGTAACTTCTGCGGTGCTTTGTCAAAAGCAACCACCTGAAATGCAACGGAAATCCGCTCTTCCTGTGCTCCACCCGAGAGGCATCCGCTCATCCCGGCAAAAAGAAGTATCCAGCATAACAATACGATGACCTTTTTTGCTGTTCTGATCATTTTTTGCCCTTTTCGCTTCCTTGGAACAGTATACGGTCTGTCTTTTTTATTTATGCCTGAACGAAATATTTCCGCTTTGATCTGCCCGGAATATTATTTGCATGCCTCAACTTCGATGGATTCACCGAAAATCTCGATCGCCTTTACCTGACTGATGTCGATCGGCACGCGAAAGTCAAAATTGAGTTCTCTGGAAACTTTCACAGCATCTGCTGCTTCGTCATCACCGGAAAGTTCACAGTCCGCAATCCCCATTTCATAGTATTCTTCGGATAACAGACTGCCGTTTTTCAGGCGGATATGGACGTTGTCAAAATACTTGCCGGAATCTTTCTGCGACTGCGGCAGTGTCATATAAATCGAACATCCCATCGGAGAGAGCACTATGCGATTAATCTTGACGTCATCTTCTCCATCAGAGACGGTCTGATCACAGACCTTCTTATAGGAAATATCCTTTGCCTGATCCATATCCACAGTAAACTTCCAGGTTCCGGAACAGATGGAAACCGGATTCTCCAATATCCCGGAATCTTCCGAAGCGGAATAAGCAGATACTTCATCATCGGTACTTTCTGCCTCGTCTTCTGTCCCATCCTCCTGATAGTAACCGAAATCCTCGAAGGTAAATTCATACTGATCGCTGTCAAACCCGGCTTCTGCCGAATAATTTGTCACATAAACAAACTGGTTTGAGGCAAGACTCTTGTCGTCCTCCTGATAATAATAAGTGCCACTTGCCATCAGATCCTGCTCTGCATTCACATCGGTATTCAGAAAGCTGTAAGCATGTTCCTCCTGTGGTCCGCCTGCTGTCACAATCTGATCCTGCTGCTTTAACGTCCCCTCCACGATCATGGAAAAACGGTTGCCGCTCTTGATCAGCCCTTTCAGATCCAGACGGATATTATCGTCCTCGTAGACTGTACCTGCGGTTGTCACAGCCATGTCTGTCAGCTGTTCCAGATCCATCACCGCACTGTCTGCGACATGGTATTCTTTTGCATGTTTTTTAAAGAATGCTTTGAAATTCTCCGCTCCCATAAGTGCATAAGCAGCCGCTCCGACCGTACCGAAGGTAAACAGCAGAAAGCTTGCCGCAACTGCCCCATAGCGTACAAAGCGATATTGCCACCGGCGTTTCTGTTTTTTAACCAGCCCGTCCATTTTCCGGTAAAAATCATCGGACAGCTGAATATCCTGTAACTCTTCTTCTGAAGGCAGAGCATCCATCTCCTCTTTATGGTAGCTGCAAACTGCTTCTTTTAATAATTTCTCAAATTTCCTGTCGCTCTCTTTCATATTGCAGCACCTCCTTCATTTTCTTTTTGGCACGATACAGGCGAATCTCCACGTTCTTTTTGCTGATATCCAGAATTTTTGCAATCTCGCCGTTGCTGTATTCATGAAAATAGCGAAGCTCCAGCACCAGACGAAGCTTCTCCGGCAGAATCTTCATTGCCTCTAAAAGCTCCTTTTCTCCCTCTTCCTGTATCACATTTTCCAGCGGCTGATCCTTCTCGCCATGGAGTGCATAATCCACTTTCTCCAAATCGGACTGGAGACCGCTTTTGGATACACGCAGCATATCCAGACATTTGTTTTTTACAATGATCACACACAAGCTTGTCATCTCCTGCGATGTCAGATGCCGATAAGTGTCATATTTCTCTGCGAGTTTTACAAATGCACCGTGAACGGCATCCTCCGCTTCTTCTTTGTTTTTCAGAATTTTCAGAGCTACATAATACATGGTGCGGTAATTCTTCTCATAAATCTGCCCAAACTCCAGTTTTGTGTTTTCGTCACCAAGCCCGCTTATCAGTAGTAACATTTTTTCTCCCCTTGCAGCCACGCTGCTTCTTATTATTCAAGAGTGCCTCTGGCATTCTTACTGCGAGGTACACGCCATGCATCGCATGAGATATTCTTCTGTGCACCTCTGCAATCCGCCGGAGGCTATATCAGATGGGAGATGGATTCCCGTTACTGATACAAGCTTGCTACCCGCCGCCGACAGAAACGGGAGTCATCTTTCATCTGATATAACGATCCCTGTTCTTATTTTGCTACAAAATTTGTTCTATAAAGTGTAAAACTTTCGCTGTGTCAAACTTTCGTTCTCCAAAACTTGCTGCCGGCATCATGCCAAGCAGTGAATTTGTCACAAAGCATCCGTTAAACTTACTGATATCCTCCGGATACAGTTCTTTTTCTTCCAGAAGTACTCCCCTTCTTCCGGCTTCTTTTATAACATATCTCCGCATCACTCCCGGCAGCATCCCGCTGCTGACGGGCGGTGTGACCAGTTTATCATCCTGAATAAAAAAGATGTTTGTCGTACAGCCCTCGCTGATCTGCCCTTTCTGATTGAGAAAAATCTTTTCATCCAGCCCGCTTTTTTTTGCATTTCGCTTTTCCATAATGTTGTCTGCAATCCCAAGCGTCTTATGGTATGTGAGCGGTGAAGTCTCATTTCGTCTGATTTCGGAAAATCCAAGCCGAAATCCTTTCTGATACTGTTCTTCTGAGTAAGTGTTTTTTCTCAGTCCAAACAACTTATTCTGTGCCGTCACTGTGATCTTGAGTGCTCCGTGCTGCTTTTCTTCCGACTGTGGACAGGCATTCAGATAAGCAAGCACTTCCTGCTCCTCTACGCTCTGGTCAATTCCGAAAAATGCAAGGCTGTCACGCAGCCGCTCCAGATGCCAGGCAAGAAGCTGCGGTATGCCTTCTTCCACAGCGATCGTCTCAAAGGCTCCGATGCCAAAGTAAAACCCGTCATCCGCTAGAACCGTTGATCCGCTGCTTTTCTTTTCTTCTGTTTTATTCTGCATTTCCTGCCCCTTTCAGATACGCTCCAGAAAAGCTTCGAGGTCTTCGACCGTATCCACGATCCATTTTGCACCGCACGTTTCCAGTTCTTCCCTGCTGCCGTATCCATAGAGTACACCGACACAGGAAATCCCGAATTTGCCGGAGCCGAGGACATCGTGTTTGCGATCCCCGATCATCAGCACTTCCTGCATATCCGTGATCTGATTGTCCGAAAGTGCCGACTGTATCACATCTTCTTTGTGGATTTTGCTTCCATCCATGGAACTTCCCTGAATATCATCAAAATACTCTGCCAGTTCAAAATGCTTAAGTATCTGTTTTGCGTAAATCTGCGGCTTGGAGGTCGCCAGGATCACTTTTTTGCCCTGTTCTCTGCATTTTTTCAGCAAATGCGTGATTCCCGGATAAACTTTATTTTCGAAAATACCTTTCACGGCATAATATTCACGGTAAAGACGCACGCCTTCCTCTGCTTTTTTTTCATCAAACCCATAAAATTCTTTAAAAGAATCTACAAGAGGAGGACCCACGAAACGGTAAAGATTGCTCTTTTCTTCGGAAATCCCCAGATTTCCAAGTGCATAGGAAACGGAATTCGTGATCCCGTCTGCGGAGTCCGTGATCGTTCCGTCCAGGTCAAACAACAGATATTTTATCACTTTCTTTTCTCCCTTCCAACGCCTGCAGAACAGCTTTTGCTTTCTGAAGCGTCTCTTCGTATTCAAACTCTGTCTCCGATTCGCAGGTGATGCCGCCTCCGACTCCGAGATAGTACTTTCCGTTTTTATGTACTGCTGTGCGGATCACAATATTGAAATCGCAGTCACCGTCGAGCGTCAGATAACCGATCGAGCCGGTATAAAGATTGCGTCGGCTGTGCTCCAGTTCTTCAATGATCTCCATCGCACGCAGTTTCGGTGCCCCGGTGATGGATCCGCCCGGAAAGGCTGCTTCCAGAAGATCCACAACATTTTTATCTTCCGCAAGTCTTCCCTGAACTTCCGATACCAGATGAAAGACCGTCGCATACGTCTCGATGCTGTACATTTCCGTCACTTTGACGCTGCCCGGCATACAGACACGGTTCAGATCATTTCGCTCCAGATCAACGATCATAAGAAGTTCGCTCTTATCCTTATCGGACTCTTCCAGTTCTTTTCTCATCGCCGCATCTTCTTCTCTGGTGGCTCCGCGTTTTCTGGTACCTTTGATCGGTCTGGTCGCCACAACACCGTCACGCATCTGCAAGAAACGCTCCGGAGATGCACTGACGATCTGCAGATCCCCATAATTTAAATAGCCGCCAAACGGAGAAGGATTGTCTCTGCGAAGTGAGCAGAAAACATCGTAAGGTGTACGCGTACTTTCCACAGTAAGATGCTGCGTCATATTTGCAATATAGATATCACCCTCGACGATATAGTCGATCATATCCTGCACCGCCTGCTTATAGTCTTCTTTTGTGAAATTTGGCGTGACTCTGATCTCACCGTGATCATCCTTTGTTCCCGGAATCTGACCGTTTTTCCACAGAGTATACGTTTCTGCAACTGTGTTTTCCACATCGTCAAGCAGCGTATCCACCTCTTTGGTCTGACCGTTTGCCACAAGATAAAAACGTTTTTCCTGATGATCCTCAATGATAAAATTATCATAAAAACAGAGGATCACATCTGGCATATCCACCTCTTTTGGATGTCTGGCCGCTACGTTTTCTTTCTCTCTTCCGTAATCATATGAAACATAGCCCATCGCACCGGAAACGATCGGCAGGTCACTCTCATTGCTGTCCGGATGTTCCTTCAAATAAGTGCGAAGATAATTCTCAAAAGTCATTTTCTGCTTTTCGTCATTCACACAAAAGCTATCTCCGTCCTGTACCAGCTTCTGATATGGCAGACGCCCGATGATGGAGTAGCGCCCCAGCCTGTTTTCCAGAGAAGAATCCAAAAAAACGATGTCCTTTTCCTCTTTCCATCTGGAAAATAAAACATGGATCGGCGGATATTCTCTGATTTCCCGGATCTTATGCATAACACACCTCCGTTCTTTCCTGCTGCCACTGCTGACAGATGCAGTGGAAATTCTCCAGAAGTTCGTGACCGTACTGTGTCAGCACCGCCTCCGGATGAAACTGCACGCCGTAGATCGGATACGTGCGGTGAGAAATCGCCATCACAGCCTGATCTTCTGTCCTTGCATCCACCTGGTACTCCTGCGGCAGCGTCGCCTCATCGATCACCAGCGAATGATATCTTGTCACCATGAAATCCTGCGGCAGTCCCCGAAAAAGCCTCTCCCCTGAGTGTGTCAGAGGGCTTAATTTGCCGTGCATCGGGCGTGTCCCCTTTTTCACAGTCGCACCTGCCACGTAGCCGATCGTCTGATGACCGAGACAGACGCCAAGGATCGGGATCTCACCTGCAAACTTTCGGATCACCTCTGCTGAAATGCCCACATCCTTCGGTGTTTTCGGTCCCGGGGAGATGATGATCCCCTCCGGTTTCATCTGACGGATCTGACCGGTCGTAATGCCGTCATTTTCCACAACAAGAATCTCATGTCCAGCCTCCTCAAAATAGGCTCTGAGATTGTACACAAAAGAATCATAATTATCAATCATTAAGTACATAGACCTTACCTGCTTTCCGCGCAGTCGTTATCCCCGCCGAAAAGGAGAGGTCCGTAACTCGCTGTTAATTTTTATTTTCTATATTTCTGATGTCCGTCCAGTATATCATATCTCCCCCTAAAAGAAAAGAATCCTTTGTGCATTTTCACAAATTCTACCTTGCACTTCTCTATACCATACGGTATACTGGATACATAGGTTTCCAAGCACAGGCATCGTTCCTGCTCGCAGGATAAGATGACTGAATTTGGAAACCGTAAAAACATGAGGAAGTAACGATTTACGCAGTAAATCCGTGGATTCCGAATGTTTGCAGGATTGCGAAAGCTGCATGGCATCTTTTTATAAAAAACTATTATATCTTAAAGAGAGGGCATACCAATGAATACACTGCACACAAGACTTTCGGGTGTACTTGTTCACCCGACTTCCTTCCCTTCCCCATATGGTATCGGAGATCTCGGCCAGGGGGCTTATGACTTTATCGACTTTCTGAAAGCTTCCGGTCAGAGTTTATGGCAGGTTCTGCCACTTGGACCGACCGGTTTCGGCGATTCTCCTTATCAGAGCTTTTCTGCCTTTGCCGGACAGTCTCTGCTGATCAGCCCGGATGACCTGGTTGATCTGGAACTGATCACAAAGGACGATCTCTATCCGATCCCGGAGTTTGATGCAGCGAAAGTCGATTACGGTGCTGTACTGAACTACAAGAACGGTCTGTTTAAAAAGGCTTTCCAGACCTTCCATCACACACCGAACAAATTCCTGCTGGAAGAGTTCGATGATTTCTGTCTGGAAAACAAAAAATGGCTGAGCGATTATGCCGTATTTATGGCATGTAAAGATGCTCATGAGGGAAAATCATGGCAGGAATGGGATGACGAGATGACCACTCCGACCGCAAAGGTGCGTCTTGCTTTTGAGACAGAATACAAAGAACAGATCAAATACTATAAATTCATCCAGTTCCTGTTCTTCCGTGAATGGATGAAACTGAAAAAATATGCAAATGAAGCTGACATCGAGATCATCGGCGATATTCCGTTTTTCGTATCTTTCGACAGTGCCGATGTCTGGGCAAATAAAGAGCTCTATCAGCTCGATACGAAAGGTCATCCGCTTCAGGTTGCCGGAGTTCCGCCAGACTATTTCAGTGCAACCGGACAGCTCTGGGGCAATCCGCTCTACGACTGGAAACACCATGAAGCTGACGGCTATTCCTGGTGGATCGACCGTATCAAAATGCAGATGAAGCTGACTGACTACCTGCGTATCGACCATTTCCGCGGCTTCGAAGCTTACTGGTCCGTACCGGCTGATGAAGAGACTGCTGTAAACGGTAAATGGAAAAAAGGCCCGGGCAAAAAACTGTTCGAGGCTATCCAGAAAGAGCTCGGTGAGGATATTCCGATCTGGGCAGCAGATCTTGGTGTGATCACTCCGGAAGTGGAAGAACTGCGTGATGAGTTTTCTTTCCCTGGTATGAAGATCCTTCAGTTTGCTTTTGAGGGACTGGATGAGAGTGATTATCATCCGCACAATCTTACAACAACCAACTGTATCTGCTACACCGGAACACATGACAACGACACGACAACCGGCTGGTATCAGAATCTTCCAGAACCGCAGAAAGACAAAATCCGCCGCTACTGCAACTGCGACGGCGGCATCATCAGTCTGGATTTCATCCGGATGTGCATGGGCAGCATTGCAAAATATGCGATCTTCCCAATCCAGGATCTGTTTATGCAGGATTCTTCCTGCCGCATGAACACACCGGGTTCTGCTTTCGCAAACTGGGCTTATCGCTATGAAGCATCCGCTCTTACGCAGGATCGTGTGGACTGGCTGAAAAGTACTACTGAATTATTCGGTCGCGGAAGGAGCACAAGTTTATGATCCGTTCTCTGCTCATTGTAATTCTGATCGTTGCCTTTCTGATCCTGTCCATCCCGATTCTGATCGTTGAGTGGATCATCGGAAAGTTCAACCCTTACGCCCGTGATATTTCTTCACTGCGTATTGTTCAGTTTATGTTTAAACTGATCTTATTTATTGCCGGTACGAAAGTAACTGTGATCGGCGAAGATCGTATTCCAAAAGATACACCTGTTCTGTACGTTGGCAACCACAGAAGCTATTTTGACGTGGTTCTGACTTACGCAAGATGCCCGGGACTGACCGGTTACGTTGCAAAAGACAGTATGAAAAAAATCCCGCTTCTTTCCAGCTGGATGAAACGGCTGCATTGTTTATTCCTGAACAGATCTGATATCAAAGAAGGGCTGAAGACGATCTTACAAGGAATCGATCAGATGAAAAATGGTGTTTCCATGTGTATCTTCCCGGAAGGCACACGCAACGAAGCATCGGATGATACACTGCTTCTTCCATTTAAAGAAGGAAGTCTGAAAATGGCAGAAAAGACCGGATATCCGATCATTCCAATGTCAATCAACAATACGAGAAATATTTTCGAAGCCCATAGACCGTTTATCCGTTCTGCACATGTGGTTCTGGAATACGGCGAGCCGATCTATCCGGATCAGTTGGATAAAGAAGAGAAAAAACATATCGGATCTTATGTTCAGAAGATTGTACAGGATACGATCAATAAAAATGCAGAATTAATCTGATTTAAAAAAGGAGATTTTTTATGAGAGCAGATAA
>ENA-OPDH01001771-OPDH01001771.1-human-gut-metagenome-genome-assembly--contig:-NODE-1771-length-14986-cov-2.866385_pt1 | contig 14986 bp, 11 predicted proteins | sample MGYA00241260_ERZ501500 | MGnify/ENA primary metagenome ERZ501500 (study PRJEB25962, sample SAMEA2042519) | human gut metagenome | biome: human gut; feature: human-associated habitat; material: faeces...
AGGACGGGACCGTCAAGAAGGGCGCGCACAAATGGATTTGCTCCAAGCACTACCTCGCTCTGCAGGCAAAGTTCGCCGACCTGAAGCGCAGAAATGTTGAGACGCGAAAGAACATTCATGGCCGGGTCATCCGCATTCTTGTCGGATCGGCTGGGACCATCAAGGTGGAGGAAAACAACTGGAAGGCACTCCAAAAAGGCCGCTACGGGAAATCTGTGTTGAGCGGCGCCCCCTCAGAATTCATTGAACGACTTCGAAGAACGGCTGAAAGCGCTGGATCGAAGGTGATTTTGGTGAATCCGAGAAAGCTCAAACCCTCTCAGCACGATCCGATGAGCGGCACTTTTGTGAAGCACGAACTTTGGGAAAGACGTTGCCGTCTCGGCGACACGTCTTTCTTTGTGGATCGTGACGTCATGGCTGCATTGAACTTGCTTCATGCAGATGTGACGACGAACACTTACGACTCGGAGGCGCTCGCGAGGGCGCTTCAAACCTCGAAACAGTATTGGTTGGATGCCGGTGTCGTAGTGGAACTCAAAACTGCGAACAGGACGTCGGAGCGTGAGCAACGGCGATTCCTGCGGAGGGGGCTCAAATCCGTCTCCGTGGAGCGGTTGCATCCGCATTCGTTTCTGAGAGGCGTGGGTCCCCATTCGCTTGCGAATGGTGTGATTGTATCCGACGCCTGTCCGGAGGAAGCGTCGTCAGACGCGGATGCCGGGCAGGAGAGGCCGCCGACCTCAGAAACCCTCTGAATTTATTCAGGGGTTGTTTAGCGCATGACGAGCGCGCGGGTCCTCGACTTTCCCGCGGACCGCCCGAAGGACTTTGAACTTGACCGGTACGTGAAGGACCGCCACTTCAACTACAGCAACGGACGCAAGATTCACCTCGTCCTGGAGTTTACGAATTCTGTGACCGCCAACAACCTCAAGGAAACGCCCTTCAACGAGACGCAGACGCTCGAGCTTCAGCACAACGGCGTCTGGCGGCTTGAGGCGGACATGGACGACACGGTGCTTCTCGACGGATGGATCGCCGCCTGGCGGGATGCCGCGGGAATTAGGCTTGTCGAGAAGACCGTTCTTGCGGAATAACCCATTGACCAATACCGGTTTGTGCCGCATGCGGCACATTTTCTGAAGACTGCGCGCACCGAACGCACCGTTTTGCGTACGGGGTCGTGCCTTACGGTGAAGCCTTTTTAACCAGGAAAGGAACGGCTCCGCTTTTCCGAAGCAGGGAAAGCGGAACCGGCCGAATCATGCAGAACAGAAAGGCAATCATCAGCAAACCGGTAAAAGCGTTCTTCGTGACCTTCGGGAACCGCCCGCACGTCTCAAACGAAATCGATCCCCATCAATGGAGCCGCGACCGGTACTACGACTTGCAGGACTGGCCCGAAGGCCTTGAAGAAATTCTGGAAGACGCCGAATGGCTTTCCGAGTACGATCCCGACATCGACGCCCTGGTGACCGAATATGAATATCGGTTGAAACAGCGGAATCGCTTCTCCGGCTCGATCCCGACATCAACGCCCTGGTGACCGAATGTCGATTGACCGGAGGGGAACCCGACGAACGGGACCGAGTGCCGTTCACCCTCTCGGACGAAGAAGCATGCGGTGTTGCCGGTCCGTCCGGCACCCCGCGCGGATCCGTCGGAGCGGGAAATCCTCATTCAGGGAACGGGCGATCGACCGTTTCCGGAGGGCGAACCATCTCAACAACCTCAACTCGGACGGGACCATGACTGAAGGGACCGCCGATCCGGAAAACAGGTTCGGCGCCAAGTTCCTTCGTCCCCGGTCGCAGCGGGCCTTCGTTTCCTCGACACAACATTTTTCTTTCGAAGACGAGCGAAACGAAGCGTCCCAGGCTTCCGATCTCTAACCCCGACGGCGGACGACGGCCCTCACCGTCGTCCCTGTCGTCCTCATCACTACAATGATCGGAAACGGTAGCCGCGCCGTTTCCCCTCTCGGCTTGCCTCACTCGCTCGACGGCACGCCTTCCCAGACGACACGCCGATAGTTCCCCTGGTCCGTATCGGCCTCGGTCGAGAAGCAGAGCACCACGGCGTCCTCGTCCAACCCCACCGTCTTCCTCCATTCTTTGGGCGAACCTTCGCGCACGAGCTCAACGAACGCCCCGAACCCCGACGCGCCGCTCTCGCCCGACACGATGCGGTCGTCCCCGGGCAAGGGATTGCCGAGCATCCGCATCGCGCGGGCCGACACCCGGTCCGTAATCGTCACGAAGTTCTCCGCCGTCTCTTCAAGCATCGAAAGCGCCGTACGGCAGGGTTCTCCGCAGGCAAGCCCCGCCATCATGGTGGCGAGATCCCCTTCGGTGATGTGAATCTTTCCGTCCTGCGCGGCCACGGTCTTGTGCAGACAATCCGCCGCTTCGGCCTCCACGATCACAAACTTGGGCGGACAATCCTTGAAGACGTTCGTCAAGTACGCCGCCACGGCCGCCGCCATGGAACCCACGCCCGCCTGCAGGAAAACGTGCGTCGGACGAACGCCCTGCTTCCGTATTTCTTCGACGGCTTCCGCGGCCATCGTCATGTATCCCGCCATCAAACGCTTCGGAATGTCGGTATAGCCCGGGCGGTCGGTGTCCTGCACGTAGGTCCAGCCGTTTTCCGCCGCCGTTGCCTTTGCGAGTTCCACCGTCGCGTCGTAGTTGACGTCGGTGACGTGCACCGCGGCGCCCGTCTTCCGAATGCGCTCGACGCGTTCCCGGGAACTCCCTTTGGGCATGTAGATCACGGCCTTTTGTCCGAGCTTCATCGCCGTCCAGGCGACGCCCATCCCGTGGTTGCCGTCGGTCGCCGTGCTGAAGGTGCGAACGCCGAGACGTTTCAGGGTTTCGGGCGAGGTCAAGACCGTGAAGTCCGGCCGTTCCATCCCGAGCTCCTCAGCAAGGAGCGACGCGATGCACCAGCTTCCGCCCAGGGCCTTGAAGGCCTTGAGGCCGAAGCGCTTGCCCTCGTCCTTCACAAAAATGTCCTTTACGCCGAGTTCGCGGGCGAGCGAAGGCAAATGCGCTAGCGGCGTGGGCACATAGTCGGGCATCGTCCGGTGAAAGGCCCGCACGGCCGCCGCCGTTTCGGCGTTGTAGAGGGGAACGTCGGGATTCTTCGGGTTGGTCGGGAGCGTATTGTGGAAGAGTTGCAGGTCGGTCATGGAAAGTCTCTCCAAATGGTCGGGCACACCGAGCGCGGGCGGAACCGACTCAAGCACGGTTCCGCGCTCCAATGATTTTTCCATTATGTACAAGACTTCGGTCAGATCAGGAGAGCGGTTACTCCGATGTTACAGGAATACAAATCCTCTTGGACTTTGCGGCGCATCACAATGCACTCGGTTCCGGTTTTCTTATCCGTGACTGCGACACGACGAGTTTTGACGGGATGAAACCCGGAGAGCTTCAGCGGGAAGAATTACCTCGTCGCACAAGGGCCGAACGCGTGAAGAAGCGCCGGGCGGCGGAAAGACGGCTCGAAAACCGTCCTCCCGCCACCGGATCCAAATCACCGGCACAAGGCGCCCACGTCAACATGTCGGTGGGAGCCGCAACGAATTCCGATCAATCGGCGGATGCCGCCGGTTTCTCGAACACCAGTTCCACACGGCGATTCATCCTGCGCCCGTCTTTCGTGCTGTTGTCGTACTCGAAAGACTTGCCGCGACCCTGCGCTTGCATGCGCTCCGCCGCCACGCCGTTTTCTTCAAAGAACGCCTTGACCGCTTCGGCGCGCCGTTGAGAAAGATCGGCGTTGTAGGCGTCGGAACCGGTCCAGTCCGTCCATCCGACGATCGTGAAGCGTTCGGACGGCGCCCGAGACTCCACGACCTTCAGGGCTTTGCGCAGGACCGACTTTCCTTCCGCCGTCAGTTCGGCCTTGTCGAAGTCAAACAGCACATCCTGAAGTTCCACCACGGCCGCCTTCGAGCAGTCCTTGTAAAACACGTTCTCGGCAAAGTCCGCAAACTGCGCGTCGTCCGTCATGAGCGCTTCGAGTTCGAAGGTCTTCGTGCAGGGGAGGACTTGTGCGAGCTCGGCCACGGCCTTCTTTTCGGCCGGCAGATAGGCCGCCGACACGATGTGCACGCAGGACCCGGGATTGGCGGCGCCGTAGGCGCGCAATGCTTCGACAGGAGACCGCTTTCCTTCCGTCCGCACGTCGAAATCTCCGTCCGTGATCAGAACGGCGACCTCCTTTCCCGTGCGCGGGGCGGAGAAGTGCTTGAAGCCGCGCTCACCGAGCCAGGTCGGACGCCCGAACACTTCCATCTTGTTGTGGAAGCGCTCCCGCACAACCTTGCCGTATGCTTCGGCGGTCCTCTTTTCCGGAGGAACCAAGACGGCGAACGGGGCCACGGCGTAAAGCGAAGAGGTCATGCCGGCCTTGTCGGCAGCGACTCCCGCGCTTTTGAGGACAAGCGACTCGGCAAGTTCCGCGCGACGCAGTCCGTCCGTCTTGTCGTTGGCGGGCGGCACGGGACGCTCGCGCGTCTGCGCCCCACCCTCCGAAGCGAGCTTTTCATACTCTTCCTGCGCCTTTTCCTTGACGTCGCCGATCGTTTCCATCATGGAGCCGGAGGCGTCAAGATAAAAAGAGAAGGCCTCGGCTGCGGGGCCGCACTCTTCGATGCGGTAGGTTTGGGCCGCCTGAACGGCAAACGCAGTCATTGCGGCGGCAAAGGCGGCCACGAAGAAAGATTGTTTCATCATCAATAAGTCCTTTTAGAAGCTGTACTTGAAGCCGACGTTGACGCCGTAGTCCTTCGTGTAGTGCTCGCCTTCCTCCCGATCAAGCTCGGCATAAAAACGCACCCGATCGGAAACCTGCCAGTCGGCCGTAAGCCCGTAGTAGTAGGACGTGCCGCCCAACCCGTGCCCCTCGACGCGCAGTTTCGTTCCTTCGATCCCGGTGAACTCGACGGACTGCTCGCCCATAAATTCGTGGGTGAGGCCGCCGATCAACCCGATCTGGAAGTAACGACGATCGAGATCGTCCAACGTGCCGCAAGAGAATTTCTTTCCGAGCACGAACCCGAGACGCCCCGTCAGAAACTCGCCGTCCTCCTGATCGACCTGCATGCCGGTTGAGAGCCGGAAATGCTGTCCGTCAATGCGGAAGTAGGAGAGCTCCACCTGGGGTTCGAAAAACACGTGGTTGTGCCAGCGCCGATCGTCCGCGCCGTTTCGGAGCGTGAGCATGTGACCGAGTTCGATCGAAGCCCCCATGCCCCAACTCCCGTAACCGGCAGACCAGGTACCCGTGCGGTCGTTCGTGATGCCTTGAATGTCCTGGTCGTAGTAGCCGAGCTGAACGAGCATGTCGGCGTATGCGCCCGAATCGTGCATCCAGGTCGCGTAAAGCTTTCCGGAGTATTCGTTCATGTCGCCGTCGCCGCCGTTGGCGGTTTCCAGTCCTTCCTGTTCGGAGCGGGCGTAACGGAACGTGGCGCCGACAAGCCAGGCACTGTCTTCATTCTTTGAGGCGAAAGTATCGAAACCGACGTGAACCCCGGAACTCTTCTGCTTGAAACCGCCATGTCGGAAACCACCGGCATGGTCCTGACGATTGAACACCTTGGCCCATACGCCCGCCTGCGAGCCGTAACGCACTTCACCAAGACGACGGCGAAGGTCATTCTTTTCAGAAAGCCAGCTGATTGCCTGAGCTACAGTAGAACCGACATTGACAACCTGATCGGACTCGGGAGTATCCGAACCGCCGTGATCTGGGTCTTCGGGTGCTTCGGTTCGGACCAGATACCAGTCGCCTGCCCCGACGCCTTCTTCCGACAACTTGTCCCAGGCATCTTCGTCAACAAGATCCGTTCCCTGTGGAGCAAACTTCAGCGCCCAATAGGTAAGCGAACCGTTGGGAGCAAACTGATTGCCGCCATCCGGAGCCTTCAAAGTCATTTGGCTCCCTTCGCCCTGTCGGACCAGCCAGTTCACGCTGTGCAGTTTTTCCGTTGCCGCACCGTCGATCGTGATGGCGGCCGTATGCGTCCCTTGGGCGGCCCCGGTGATTTCCAACTGATCGAGAAGCTTCCTCTCTTCGGACTCCTCGGCCAGATTGATGTGCATGAGAAGCGTATTGCCGCTTCCCTCAAACGTATCGGTTCTGAGCGACCGGTATATTCTTGCGTCCGTCTGAGCGTCGGAAGACCAGTCGGAAAAATCGATCGTTGCATTGGTAAGCGTCAGACTGGAGACGGAGGAATCGTGGCGAAGACCACCCTCACTCTCCCAGTCGGCAAGCTGCCAGCGGGAACCGTCGCCGAGAGTCAAACGGATCGTGCCCTGCTTGGCGGAGTCGTCGCCTTCGTTCGTCGACTCCACAGATGCGCCGCCCGTCACGGTCGAAGCGGTCCCCGCCCGAATCTCGACGGCGCCTCCGTCGTACGCATGAATGAACCCTTGAAGCTCGACGCTGCCGGGCTGTACGGCCTCGTCGGCATTGATGGAAACGACGGAGCCCGAACCCTGAGATTCGACAATTTGTTTCTGAACGTCCGACTTGAGCGTAAAAGCATCGGCGGCGACAAAACTGATTTTTCCGCCCGTACCGTTTTCTTCCGTGTCCGAAAGCGCACGAACGTCGTCCTTTACCACGATTTTGGCCGCGCCAACGTCAATCCGGGCATCTTCGGCGTAAACCGATGCGTTCAATTCAGCAAGACCGGAAACATCAGCGAAAAATTCCGCGCCGGACATGGATACGATGGACCAACCTTCAGAATTTGCCGACAACGAATCCGCTTCGACTTTCGCGATGGCGTTGGAAGAGAGCGAAAAACCGTATTTTCCCTCACTCTCGACAACTACGGATCCGGCACGAATCTTGGCATCGGCTTTGTTCGCAAGATAAACACCGCGGTCTTGCGCGCGGACGATCACATTGTCGGCAAAATCCTTGCCGTTATTCAAACAAATCTTTGCGTTGTCGGCTTGAATCCCGTAAGTGCCGGAAACTTCTATTTGCTTGGCGGAAAGCTTGACGACGTTGATGTTTTGATCAAAATGCCCTTTTGCGTAAATGCCCTGCTTTTCTTCCGAGCTCAGCAAAATGGATCCGTTGGCGGCACTCAGACTCACCGGCGTATTGCCATAAGCGTAAACGGCATAGCCCTGCGCTTTGATTTCGACATTTCCATTGGTCGATACCAGTTCAGCCGTCGATTCACTGTCTTGCGCGTAGTAGGCCATTGCGTAAAGTCCCGCGCCGCGGTACCCGCTGGCAGAGACCCCGTCGGAGCGTGAAGCATGTATGGTGATGTCGTCGTTCGCGCGAATACTTACACTGGCCGAAGTGCCTGCGCCCTGGGTCTGCAGGGCGATGCCCATATCGACGTTTTCCGCCATAAAGCCCTTCTCCAGAGTGATGTCGACGACATTGCTGTCGCCCGCCATGCTGATGGCGCCGACATTGTGACGGTCCTCGGTCCGCTTGTTGCCCATCCACATGGATTCGGCTTTAACGACGATCTTTCCGGAACTCTCCATGTGAATGGAAGAGTCCGTATTGTCCATTCCGTCCGTAGACTCAATGCCGGCTTCGAGAACAACGTTTCCGCCGACGACTTCGAGCGTGGCGCCCTCTTCCGCGTTCAGCGTGCCATAACCGCCTGAATAACTTTTGACGACAAATTCCTTTCCGGAACCGATATGAAAGATCTCTGCAGTCTCTTCGCTGAAGCCACCCCAGTTGTGCGCAAGAACGGCCGCGTTATGTCCTCCGTTTGACGCATCGAGCGTGGCGCCCGCATTGAAACAATAATGATGCTGGACTCCCTCTTCAGAACCCTGCAATGAAAACTTTTTCGTGCCGCCGGCATCGTAATACAAATACTCGTCATATTTTTTTCCTGCAACCGGCTTTTCATTAACAAATCCATAAGAAGAAGAGGAAAATAATCCGCAAACAAAAAGAGCGATTACCGTTAGAGCAAAAGGATATCCGGAAGCCCCAATCACAGAACCAAAACCAACGGGACTTACGATCCCTTTCTCACCATTCAAACCAAACATTTTCATTCCATAACAAAAGAACGCCATTCAAAGAGAATTCGGTCCTTTCACATGTACAAAACCAAACTAGACGAATACGGAACGGAAATCCGCGCGATAAAATGAAAAAGCACCGGTGCAAAGCCCCCCGGCAATGCACCGGCTTGAAAAGGAAGGATCAGAAGCGGTACTTCGCGCCGACGTTGAAGACCCAGGTGTTCCACAGGTCGTTGCCGAAGCGGTACTCGACGTCGCCGTAGGCGTAGAAGTCCTTCGACACCGCCGCCTGGAAGCCCGCGCCCACGTCGAACCACGTGCCGTGGTTGCTGATCGAAACGTCCTCGCCGCCCGTGCGGGTCGTGACGTCCGTAACGCGGATCTTCTGTTCGCCCATGAATTCACGGAGAACGTCCGCCTTGAAGTACACGGTCTGAGCCTTGTCGTCGGAGAGGAACTTCCCGACGCGGAAGCCCGCACGACCGATGAGGGAGTCGATCGCGTCCTGTTCGACCTTCGTCTGGGCGGTCGAATAGTCGCCGCTCGCGATGCGCAGGTACTGCATCTGCACCTGCGGTTCGACAAACCAGCCCGTACCGTTCTCAAGCTGCCGTCCCGTTTCGAAGGACAGGCCGTAGAACCAGTTGTCGTAGTCGGCGTCAAGCGCCGTGCCGGACGGAGTCAGCATGTCGAAATCGCTCTTCAACTTCCCGCCGCGCAAGACGAGGTCGCCGTAGAAGCCGTTGTTACCGAGATACGTGGCGTAGAGCGAGAGTTCCGTGCGGTCCGTGCCGCCGTCGCCCTCGATCGACTTGTAGTCGGTGCGGCCGTCCATGTAGTCGAAGGCGGCGCCCCAGATCATCTTTCCGTTCTCGGTCGGCTTCGCATAGTCGTAGCCGAACTGATACATGGTGTTGTAGGAGCGGAAGTCGCCCGTGCCCGAGTCGGTGCCGAGACGCTCGTGCTTCACCCGCGCCCAGACGCCGCTGCGGTTTTCGTCGTAGGTGCGTTCGCCGTAGCGCTGATTCCAGCGGTCGAGAATGACGGCGTTCCAGTAGGTGGCGCGGGCCGTGCCGAGGATCGTCTGACCAGCATCGGAAACGGCGACGTCGCCGCCTTCCTCGCGAGCGGAACCTATGTACCAGTTCGTTCCGCCGTTCTGAAACAGCTCGTTGACCACGTCCTCACCGGGCTTGAACGCTTCCCCGGCCTCAATTTCGGAAGCGGCTCCGTCGTAGGCCGCATCAAGGGACGAATCGTCCTCCGCGCGTTCAACGGTCTTCGTGGCGTATTCCAGATTGAAGAAACCCTGATCCCGGACCACGGCGCGCAAAGTACCGATGCCGGAGGCATCCTTGTGATCCGCCGTGGCGAAGCGAATCCATTCGCCTTCTTCGATCTGCTCGCCGTTGACCCAATCCACGTCGACGAAGATTTCCCCTTCGGAGGCGTCGCGGATATAGAGCATGTCGCCGTCGGAGTGATCCTCGCTCGCAGCGTCAAGCCGCATCTTGACGGTGCCCGAACCCGTGACCTTGCCGATGGTGAGCGCGGAGCGTTTCTCCTTCGACATGTCGATGACGTTTTTCGTCGGATCCGAACCCTCAAAGGCAAGCGTCGTGAGGAAGCTGTTGCCACGCGCCGTCCAGAGGGCGTTGTTCATCGTCATCGAAACAGTGCCCTTTTCGGTCACGTCGATTTCAAACTCGCCGGGGCGGAACACTTCGTTCTTCAGTTCGGTGTCGGCGTAGTCGTCGGTACGGCCCTCAAAGACGGCGCCGTCCTGAAGCTTCAGTTCGACACTGCCGGTGTTGCCGCCGAGAACGTCGCCGACAAGGACCGAGCCGGAACCGCCGAAGCGAATGACGCCGCCCTGCTGATCGTAATCGTTCTGGCCTCGGCCCGCGACAAGGTTGCCGTAGACCTCGTAGCGGGATCCCTCGGTATTGAGATTGACGACGGAAAGCCAGTTCGCACGCACGGCGGCATAGTCGAATTCGCCCGGACGGTAGATCCGATAGTCGGAGTCGCCCTCGGTGGAGAGCCCTTCGGCCGAAATAAGCGTGTCCGTTTCAAAAGAGATCACGGGACTGTGGCTGAGAGTGTGAGGACCGTCCGTCGGCATCCCGACCACGGCGTTCGCCTGTTCGGTGGCGACGATGACTTTGGTCGATTCGAAGCGGTTGTCCCGCTTGAAGGAGATTTGGGTTCCGTCGTAAGCCTCGATGCGCCCGAGAAGCGTGAGTTCTCCGCCGGAAATGTCCAGAGTGGTATCCGCGTCCTGAGAGGAAATCGCAACGTCGGCGTCAATGACAAACGTCTCGGCCGCGATCGTCGCGGCATTTCCTCCGGCCGTGATCAGCCCGTAGGAGAAGCGCTCGCCGGTTTCCGAATTCGAAATGCGGAATTCGCCGGTCTCGATTTCGGCATAACCGCCGTTGAAGTGCGCGGCCTGAATGTAGTCGGAAGGCGTTTCGATCTGACTTTCGATCACGAAGGATTCGTTCTGAACCCTGAGACCGCCCGCGTCCCACTTGGAACCGCCACCCGCAACGATGGCGTTGCTGTTGACGTCGAGGACGTACTCGTCGTACATGCACTTGTGATCGCCCACCGCTTCGATCTTGACGGCGCCGCCCGTGAAGGTCAGCACGCCTTCGTCTTCGGCGCCGACGCCGCGGCGCCCATAATCGTTCGGGCGATAGCCGATCGTGAGCGTCTTACCCTGCGCCACGTCCAAGGTCAGCTTGCGGCCGTAATTTGCGAGAACGGTGGCGTTGTAGGAATATTCGTTCTGAGCCCCGAATTCCGCATCGACATTGAAGTGCAGCTTGTAATGGGGAATGTTCGTGTCGGGCGTCGATCCGTCTTCGGCGTGAAGGACGACGTAATCGCCGCTTTTGACCTTCTCCATCGGATTGAAGTTGATGTCGATGTCGGCGACGAGTTCTCCGCTTTCGTCGACGTAGGTATGACCTTCCGTCCCTTCAATCGTGTTCTTGATGATGTAGCCGCCGTTTTCTTTGTCGGCGTTCAGGCGAATGAAGCCTTTCGATTCGTAGTTGATGAATTGCGTTGTTGCGGCATTGGAAAGAGCGGAAAAAGCTCCGAGAACCGCAACCGCCAACAAATTGGCGGCAAAGTGAGGAGTGGAGGAGCCGCGTTTGCGATTTACGGTTTTCTCATCGCATGCTGTGTGATGGTATGGGGGGGGTAATCGATTTATAGCGCATGATAGGTTTTAGCTATGTAGCTAAGAATGAGCAGAATACAGTGCAGACAATCCTAGCCTACGGAGATCAGCCTTGCAACCCGCCCTCCCTTATTGTTCGGAACATTTGTAGTTCGGAAGGAAAACCCGCGAACCTCAACACTCCCTTCGCCGTGGAATGGAACGGAACCGAAATCCTCCCCCCTTGTCAGGGGAGAAGTTCCGGCCCCGTTCTCTCTCGTTTGTTGTCAGAACGTGCATCCGACCTTCGCCATGAAGGCGCGGCCTTCGTAGTCACGTCCACCCGTGGCACCGCGGTAGGAGAGTTCTCCCGTCCAGGCGCCCTTCGTCTCCTTGATGGAAAACGCTCCTTCCAATAGGTTCTAGGACAGAGTGCGGAGGTCGTACGCATCGGTGTCGCCCGTGCTACAAACATACGCGACCTCAAAGGACGGAATGATCGTCCTGCCGCCCGTGGAGAGCATTCCGCTCAGCGTTACGGCGATCGGCAACGAAAACACGCTCGGCGAATCCATCCCGTCGAATGCCCCGGACATCCCCCGGGCACCCATGAACGAAGTGGTACCGAAATGTCGTTTCAGCCCGAATGCCGACGTGCCGCACGTGGACGTCACAGTCTTCGGCGCTTTCATGCGCCGGCGGTGCGCCAAACCGCCCGTCGGCCGTGCCGCTCAACGCCACGCTCAGAGGTAACGAGAACGCGGCCTGAGACCCCGCCTCGTCGAACGCCCCGGACCGCCCCCGTCTGCGAGTTGACGCGGAAGCGTCAAGGCAAAGAACCTCGCGGCTTCACCCTCCGGGAGTCGTCACGCGAGGGACGAATCGTCCCGCTTCTTCTCCGCCGCCATGACAAACAGATCGAAATCGGAACGGCTGTTCTTCAACAGTTCTTTTCGATAAAGCTGATATTCCTGGATGGCAAACGCTTCTGCGATCGCACGGGAGACCTTGCCGCCTTCGTCGGTCAGGAGCTCCTCCTCATTGAACCGCAGGAAGGCATCGAGTCGTGCCGCCCAGTCGGCCATTGTCATCGGGATCTTCTTCTTTGCCTGATTCTCCGCGTAATCGAGGTACATGTCGACGAGTCGGTTGAGATGCGACAGCTCCTCTTTGTTCAGATAATTCTTTGCGATGAGAACATCAGACTGGTAGATCCGGCCGGCCCGTATTTCCAGGTCGTCAGCCCCATGTTCGGCTTCTTGTGGTCAGCACGGGAATAAATGATCTCGGCGGCCGTCTTCTTGGAGATGGCCCAAATGAAGCTTGTTCTGAACCTGAGCAAAGAATCGTCGCGTGATCGACGAATTCTTGTCGTAGTCCACCGAGCACTGCGAGTAAATGTCGGTGATCTGTTGATAGAACCTGCGCTCGCTCGAACGAATGTCTTTGATGCACTCGAGCATTTCGTCGAAGCAGTCCTCGCCGAGGAAGTAATCGGGATTCTTCAAACGCTCGTCGTCCATCGCGAATCCCTTGATGATGTATTCGCGAAGAATGTTGGTCGCCCAGATGCGGAAGGCCGTGGCCTTCTTGGAATTCACGCGGTAGCCTACCGCGATCACCATATCGAGGTTATAAAAGGCGACCTTGCGGTTGACGGTGCGGTTGCCTTCCCGGCGAACCTGTTCCATTTTGGAACAAGTTGCCGCTTCGACAAGCTCGCCATCCTCATAGATGTTCTTGATGTGCTTGGTAACAGCCTGCGTGTTGACGTCTAACAACGCCGCAATCTGCGCTTGCGTCATCCAAAGGGTCTCGTCCTTGAGCAACGCACTCACACGGACTTTGTCCGCATCATCGCGATAGAGGACAATCGTCCCCATTTGTTCGTTGAGAATGGTTGGTACCTTAGTCATTGCTCGGTCCCTCTTGGCTCATTGTCATTTTGCGGAATGACCGTCTACGGAGCTCGTTGATTTGGCCCGGTGTACGGCGCTTTGGTTCGTTCGGCTTTTTTGATCATAGAACTTTCCCCGCACGAACGGCCCGTCCGACGACCTGCAGGGCCGAGGGATCGGAAACCTCCTCCATCGTGTCGGCATCGGACCACACGCGAAAACCTCCCGTGACCGTCTGTGAGATTTTTCGGATTGCCGTTTGTTCTCCGATCTTGAGGAGGTAGAAACCGTCCCTGGTGAACGAACGGACGCCCGTGTCGATGATGAGGAGAGTTCCGGACGGCAAGGCGGGGAAGCGGGAGTCGTCCACAACGACGGCGCGCAACTTCGTTATGTCCTTGCAAATACCGGAGAGGAACTTCATCAGGAACGAAAGGGCGGGTTCCCCGCTGATCGGATCACTGCATTCCGGACCATTGTTCGTCCCCGGCGGCGTGGTCCCGAGTTCCGGCAAGGGAACTTCTTCTGCGCTCTCGTGGGGGCGATCCATCCAGCCTTCGTCAAGCCGAAGCTTCTCTTCGAGTTCCCGCGCAATGCGCGTCCCCATCTCGCGGTAATACCCCGTACTGCTGTTGAAGACACGGTTCCGTATCTGCGTGAAAGTCGAGTCCGTACACTTGCGGCCGACGGCGACGTTGACGGCCGACATCGAGCCGGACCGAAAGATCGCCGCAGCGGCCGAAAGCAGAAGAATCGCCGCGCGCAGTGAAACGGGGAAAGATACAGAACGGACAGTCATGACCCGAAGTATAGATTCAGCGCGAACCTTCGGACGAACCCCGCCGACACGGGACGGTGCGTCGCGGCGAACCCCGCACCCGTCCTCGGCAGAAGCCGTCCCTCTCGATTGCAAAACCCGCACGTCGGGCTCATCCCCGCCTCTTTGGTCTCGTCCCGAGATCTCTCAAAATCCCCGCTCGAGAACCGCTTGGGCGTCAACGCCGAAAACTCCGCACCACTTCTCCCAACGCCCGAGACCGTGGCACCGCTCCTCTTCGGCGAATCTCTCCAAAAAGGCCATGCGCGCGGGACTGCGGCGAATCGCCTTCGACACGACGATGACGTTGTGCAACAGCAGTCTGCGCCAGTGCGGCAGGACAACGACGAGACGCCCCGTCCGAAGATCGTCCTCGAGAAGGCGAAGCGGCAGATCGACGGCGATGCCGTCGCCGTTGACGGCTGCCTGATAACAGCTCAGGACGTTCGCTTCGCGGATGCGCGGATTGCGGGCAAGCTCGGTCGCGTTGCGCTCCCTCGCCTCGGCTTCCGAGACGGGCAGAGGCTCGGTTTTCCCTGTTTCCAGCGAATAGGCTTCGCTTTCGGAAAAGAGCATCGTCGCCTTCGGGTAGAAACGGCCGGCACGGCGATAAAGCGTATGGCGGGAGAGATCCTTCACCGAAGCGGGCGCTCCGAACTTCATCAGGTATTCGGGCGCCGCCACGAGAAAGGTTCCGACGGAAAAAGCGGGGATGAGGGCGAGGTCGTCGTCCTCCCGCAGCTTCGGAACGTAACAGAGGTAGGCGGCATCCACTCTGCCCTCGCGAACATCCTCTTCGTCGCGGGGGTCCGTGAGTTCCACGCGAAGCCGGGGATCTCGCCCGGCATGTTCGTCGAGGAGTCTTCCGTAGGAAGCGCGCGAAAAATTGGGTGGCACGCTCAGCCGCAGAGGCGTGCGCAAGGTGTTTCGTCGCTCGACTTCAAGGTGCGCGGTCAGGCGCTCATGGGCTTCAAGCAGGGCGGTCACGTCGGGAAGGATCTTTTGCAGGTCGTCAGAGAGACGGGCTGGCTTGTGCCGGCGGTCAAGCGGCGAGAGTCCG
>ENA-OPDH01001780-OPDH01001780.1-human-gut-metagenome-genome-assembly--contig:-NODE-1780-length-14950-cov-2.254985_pt1 | contig 14950 bp, 12 predicted proteins | sample MGYA00241260_ERZ501500 | MGnify/ENA primary metagenome ERZ501500 (study PRJEB25962, sample SAMEA2042519) | human gut metagenome | biome: human gut; feature: human-associated habitat; material: faeces...
AGAACAACACAAATATAACAGTAATATAGGCTGTGTATTAATATATTTACAAGGATATTTCCGGTTCCTTTTTTAGAATGGGAAGCGGAGAAACAGTAGAGAGGAGAATACTACATTCCTTGATAACTGAATATACAAATGCATACAGGACGTGACGTGCGGAGCCGGAAATGTCACCAAGAGAGTTTATGTGGACGGTAGAATCGTATACCTGATATCTTGGAGACAGATGAAAGGATTGAAATGCCTGCAAAAGCTGAGATCAGAAAAACATTTATGATAAATTAAAAAATGAAAAAGACATTCTTCCATAAATCTTAAAGAATGCTTTAAAATTATGTGTTATAGTGATACCTGTTAAAAAGAAAAATTTGGCAGACAACAAAAGAAAAGCCAGCAGAGATGAAAAGGAGATATCGATTATTATGAAAAAAAGATATGCGTTATTATTGACAGGTTTATTAACATTATCACTTGCAGCAGGATGTGGCGCTAAGACTGACAATGCAGGAGAGACTTCTGCACCGGCGGTTTCTGAATCACAGGCAGCAGAGAGTACGGAGCAGACAGCAGATGTACAGAACACAGCAGATCAGGGAGAGGAAAAGACGATCACAGGAACAATTGATGAGATCAAAGATTTCATGTTTGTTATCACAGATGAGTCTGGCGCAGCATATGAATTCAGCTTTGAGACAGCACCGGAAGGACTGGAAAATGTAGCTGGTGGAGATACTGTAAAGGTTACATATACAGGTGAAATCTCAGAGGTTGATCCATTTAATGGAACTGTTATTTCTGTTGAAAAGCAGTAAGCTTATAAAACCGAAAAGAATGATGAAAGAGCGATACCACAGCGTACCGCTCTTTTTTTTCGGAAACGTACCGATTTATACAAAATACTTTGACATGAGTTATATCAAACCGTATAATAGACAAGGATAAGCAACGCCAGACACAGGTCTGGCTGTCTGAGATAGATGAAAACGGAGGAAAACCAATGGCATTAAGCAAGAAGCCGGTAAACGGCATGAAAGATATTTTACCAGAGGAAATGCAGATTCGTGATTATGTGCAGCAGGTGATCAAAGAGACATACCGGAATTTCGGTTTTACACAGATTGAGACCCCTTGCATGGAAAACATTGCAAATTTAAGCAGCAAGCAGGGTGGTGAGAACGAGAAGTTAATTTTTAAAGTAATGAAGCGTGGCGAGAAGCTAAAGATCGCAGAGGCAAAGGATGAAACAGATTTAGTGGATTTTGGAATGCGTTATGATCTGACGGTTCCATTGGTCCGTTATTATTCGAACAATGCCAATGATCTCCCGTCTCCATTTAAAGCGTTACAGATGGGAAATGTATGGCGTGCAGACCGACCACAGCGTGGACGTTATCGTCAGTTTATGCAGTGTGACATCGATATTATCGGAGAACCGAGTAATCTCGCAGAGATAGAACTGATCCTTGCAACGACTACAACGATCGGAAAATTAGGATTTAAAAATTTTGAAATCCGTATCAACGAGAGACGTATTTTGAAAGCAATGGCTGCCTACAGTGGTTTTGCAGAGGAAGATTACGATACCGTATTCATTATCCTTGATAAAATGGACAAGATCGGTCTTGATGGTGTTGCAGAAGAACTTGCAAAGGAAGGTTATGCAAAAGAATCCATCGACAAGTATCTTGGACTTTTCAAGGGCGTGGAGAAAGCAGGAAATGGAATCGATGGAATCTGTTATATCGCAAAGACTCTGGAAGGCTTTTTAGAGGAAGACGTTGAGAAAAACTTATTAGAGATCATTAACAGTGTCAACGCTGCAAAACAGGCAGATTTCAAACTGGTTTTTGATCCGACTCTGGTTCGTGGAATGAGCTACTACACTGGAACGATTTTTGAGATTGCGATGCCGGAGCTTGGCGCAGCCTGCGGCGGCGGTGGACGTTACGATAAGATGGTTGGCAAGTTCACAGGACAGGATGTACCGGCATGTGGATTTTCCATTGGTTTTGAACGTATTGTACTCTTATTGATGGAGAGCGGATTTACAGTTCCGATGCAGCGTCCGAAAGTTGCATATCTCATCGAGAAAGGCTATCCGGCAGACAAGCTTGTTGATGTGATTGCAAAAGCGCAGGAGGAGCGCCAGGCTGGCAAACAGGTATTAGTTGTCCGCATGAACAAGAACAAGAAGTTCCAGAAGGAAAAACTTGCAGCGGAAGGCTATAAGGATATTGTGGAATTTTTTAATAACTAGATAATTCAGAATGGAAACGCTATAGCAAAAACTATGGCGTTTTTCTTTCTATTGCGAGAAAAAACGTTGAAAAATAGCACTTCATGGTGTAAGATTAAAAAAGTGTCAAAGCAGGATCTGCTGCAATGATAAAACCTATAAAGACAGGCAGTCTGGACAGCCTGAATGATACAAAGGATATTTAACGTCCCGATTGCTGTAAGGAATAAAAAACAAGGAGTTAAGAAAATGATTCAGTCAAGAACTCATAATTGTAACGAGTTACGTCTTTCCGATGCAGGTAAAAACGTAACAATCGTTGGATGGTATGAGAACATCCGTAAAGTAAGTAAAAATCTTGGATTCCTGATTCTTCGTGATTTCTATGGTACAACTCAGGTTGTGATCGAGACCGAAGAGATGATGCAGGTGATCGACAGTGTGAATAAGGAGTCTACGATCTCTGTGACAGGTGTGGTAAGAGAGCGTTCCAGCAAGAACAAAGACCTTGCGACCGGTGAGATCGAAGTTGTTCCGGAGAAGATCGAAATTTTGGGAAAATGTATTTACAATGCACTTCCATTTGAAATCAACCAGTCCAAAGATGCAGATGAGAACACAAGATTAAAATACCGTTATCTTGATCTTCGTAACCCTGCTGTCAAAGGAAACATTGTATTGAGAAGTAAGATCGTTGCCGAACTTCGTCAGAAGATGAACTCCTTAAACTTCATGGAGATCACAACACCGATCCTTACCTGTTCTTCCCCGGAAGGAGCAAGAGATTACCTTGTTCCTGCAAGAAATCATCCGGGAAAATTCTATGCACTGCCACAGGCACCACAGCAGTTCAAACAGATTTTAATGGCATCCGGGTTTGACCGTTATTTCCAGATCGCACCATGCTTCCGTGATGAGGATGCAAGAGCAGACCGTTCTCCGGGAGAGTTTTATCAGCTGGATATGGAGATGGCATTTGCTTCCCAGGAGGACGTATTCTCAGTTGTTGAGGAAGTATTACCACCTGTATTTGAAAAATATGGTGTATACAAGACAGCTTCCAAAGCACCATTTGTCCGTATTCCATATCTGGAGTCTATGGATAAGTATGGAAGTGATAAGCCGGATCTTCGTATTGACCTTGTATTACAGGATGCAACAGAAGTTATGGCAGACTGCGGATTCGGACCATTTGAGGGACAGACTGTAAAAGCAATCGTAGTTGACGGATTTACTGCGACCAGAAAAGTGATCGATGGAATCTGCGCAGAAGTAGAAGTTCAGACTGCAAACAAAGCATTCTGGTTCAAATTAGATGAAAATGGAGAACTTGTCGGAGGAATTTCTAAGTTCTTACAGGATAGAAAAGAAGCTGTGATCGCAGCCCTTGGATTAAAACCGGGTGATTTTGTTGGTCTGACAGCAGGCAAAAAATTAGCCGCACAGAAAACAGCAGGTGTTCTCCGTAAACTTCTCGGTGCAGCAAGCGATAAGCATATGAAGAAAGACTGCTACGAGTTCTGCTGGATCGTTGATTTCCCGATGTATGAAATCGGTGAGGAATCCGGCGAATTAGAGTTTCGTCATAACCCATTCTCTATGCCACAGGGCGGAATGGACGCATTAAACAATCAGGATCCATTAGATATTCTGGCATACCAGTATGACCTTGTATGTAACGGTGTTGAGCTGTCCTCCGGTGCAGTACGTAACCATGATCCTGAGATCATGATCAAAGCTTTTGAGTTAGTGGGACTTGGCGAGGATGATGTGAAAGCAAAATTCCCTGCCATGTACAATGCATTCTGTTATGGAGCACCACCACATGCCGGTATCGCTCCGGGTGTAGACCGTATGATCATGCTTCTTCGCAATGAGGAGAATATCCGTGAGGTTATCCCATTCCCTATGAATGGTAATGCACAGGACGTTATGTGTGGTGCTCCAAATGAAGTTTCCGAAATGCAGCTTCGTGAAGTACACATCAAGGTAAGAAAATAAATTCAAAGTATTTTCAGATATGTTTTCATGCGCTGTAATGTTAATGAATGACGTAACTTTTATCTGGACTTTTAATATATTTCCTCCAACGTGTTTGAAAAATCTGCCAGAACATTTTTTAAACACGTTATAGCAGAGAATTATTAGTATTTATACAAATGAAAATGGGGGTTTATCTTTGGCATAGGGTTAATTATGGAAAAATATCTTTTTATGTTATATTTTTCTGTATTTTAGCGTGCTATAGATGAATCTCCTTTTTTTGTGCGGTTAGTGCAGCCTGCAATGGGCACCTATTCAGAAAAATCAAAAATATCTATAGGCATTAAGTAGTAGTTTGTTTCAGCTTGATGAATATCGTTTACGAAGCGCTTTTGTGCATTTGTTCAGATGAACTTTTCTATAGATTATGATATATATATCTGTTGGAGCAAAAGTTATTTTCGAATGCAGAAATAGAATTTATAAATAAACTTTCTTTTGTATTTATGAAAATATATATAAAGAAAAAATATTTAATAAAACAGTTACTTACGGAAGTTTTGAGCCTGCAGGACAGAGTGGACTTACAGAAGTTTCCCGTAATAAACAAACTGACCGTTGGGATCAATACCGCAACTTGACTGCTAATGTCACAGCTTCTTATGAGAAAACAATCGGTAAACATGATTTCAAGGTAATGGCAGGGGGTTCTTTGGAAACATTTAAGTGGGCTTATACGAAAGCCTCACGAATGGATTTTCCAAATGATGATTTTGGTGAAATCAATGCCGGGGATGCTACTACGGCAGCAGCAGAAGGTAATTCCACTTATTCTGCATTGGCTTCGCTTTTCGGACGTGCTAACTATGTATATGCTGATCGTTACCTGTTTGAATTTACTGCTCGTTATGATGGTTCTTCCAAGTTTGCACGTGGACATCGTTGGGGATTCTTCCCTTCTGTATCTGCTGGCTGGCGTATATCTGAGGAAGCTTTCTTTGAACCTTTGAAGAAACACGTGCAGAATCTAAAACTAAGAGCGTCATGGGGAGAACTCGGTAATCAACGAATCAATGATTATCAGTTTATTTCGAATGTCGGTAATGGTGGAAGTTATCTTTTTGGAGGTACCCCTATTATCGGTTATAAAGAGGCCTTGATGGGGAATGAAATAATTACTTGGGAGTCTTCTCGTAATTTGGATTTCGGTATTGATTTTGCTTTGTTTGATAACAGGCTGCAAACCACTTTTGACTGGTACTGCCGGACAACTTCGGATATTTTGTTAAACTTGGAAGCTCCGGGTGCATTGGGAATTAAACCTGCTATGGAAAACGCTGGTAAAATGGAGAATAAAGGATGGGATTTGACTGTAAGTTGGCGTTCGAACATAGGGAAAGATTTTAAATACAATATAGGATTCAATCTGTCTGATGTAAAGAATAAAGTGATTGATTTGAGAGGATATAAATCTTCAACTACCGAATTGACTGCTAAGATAGAAGGGCAACCGTTGAATGCAATCTTTGGTTTCGAGACTTTAGGTATTTGTGACAATCAAGAGTTATATGACAAATATGCTCCGATGATGCAGAAATACAATCCTAAATGGGGGATGGGTGATATTATTATTAAGGACCGGACGGGAGAAGGTGTAATTAATGATGAAGATAGAACTGTTATTGGAAATTCTATTCCTCGTTTTACTTTTGGATTGAATTTGGGATTTGAGTACAAAGGCTTCGATTTCTCTTGCTTTTTTCAAGGGGTAGGTAAAGCCGATGGATATGTAACAATGGAAGCTATTCAGCCAATGGGGATTAATGGAGCGCGCAAAGAACATTATAAAGAGTCTTTCAATCCGCAGGATCCTAAGCCGGGGGCTTATTTCCCACGTATTCTGTCCAGTGATTATAATTACGCTTACATGTCTCACTGGGTACAGGATGCTTCCTATATTCGTTTAAAGAACCTGCAGATCGGTTACTCTTTCAAAATAAAGGGGCTCAACCAATTGCGTGTATATGCTTCGGGAGAGAATTTGTTCACGGCTACCAAATACCGTACTTGGGACCCTGAAACTCCGGTTGGTGCAAGAGGATTTTATCCTAATGTAGCAGTTTATTCAATGGGAGTGAATCTTAATTTTTAAACCTTAAATGATTTATAGATATGAATAAAATAGCTTATATGACCTGTGTTTTGAGCTTGGCTTTTACTATGCAGGCATGCGATGATTTTCTGGATTCTTTTCCACAGGATACAGTTACAAATGAAAACTTTTGGAAAAGTAAAGAGGATGCAGACAAGGTGTTAGTAGATATTTATGCATCACTACTTCCTAAAGATGCCATCTTTTTTGATGAGGCTATGTCTGATAATGCCTATCTGGTATGGGATTGGTGGGGAGGTGCTCAACAAGTGGCAAATGGTTCTTATACAACAAGTGGCGAGATACCTACTAATAGATGGAATGGTAGCTATGAAGTTATCCGTAAATGTTGGTTTTTACTTGAGGGTATTGAAAAGATTGAGGATATATCAGAGCAAGATAAAAATAAGATAATAGGTGAAACCTACTTTATGTTAGCCTATAATTACTATGTTTTGACAAGTTATTTTGGCGATGTTCCTCTGGTGACTGAAACACTGGCTATTCCTGAAAGCAAACAACTCGTTCGCACTCCCAAAGCGGAAGTAGTGGATTATGCCATTAACAAGTTGAAAGAGGCTGCCGTAATGCTGGAAGGGCTTTCACAAGAGAAAGGTAGAGTTACGGCAGATGCTTGCAGATTTTTGATTGCCCGTATGTATTTGTATAACGGTGACTATTCGAATGTATTGGAAACTGTTAAACTATTGGAGGGTAAATATCAATTATACAGGGAAGGTGATACACCTTATGAAGATTTATTTTCAGGTGTTGCAGAAAATAGTTGTGAAGTAATATTGAGTGTAGTTTGTGATAAAAGAGTTGGAGAAATTTATACTTCCCACGGTGGTAATGGAATCATGCTGTTAAAGGGCATCACCGGTGAGGATCCTTATCGGGGAGTTACGCCTTCAGGTTCGTTGGTTGATGCTTATCCTATGGCAGACGGACGATTGATTCATGAAGCCGGTTCTTCCTATGATCCGAAAAAACCTTATGAAGGTAGGGATCCGCGTTTTTATCAGTCTATTGTATATCCTACCGGACAGATAAAATATCTGGATGTAGAAACTGGTACTGTCAAGGAACGGTTATATGATCCGGAAGATCCTACTACCGTACCTGAACACCAGTATAATTACTCTCAGCCTTCGGCTACCGGATATATGTGGAACAAATACATTGACTACTCTGTCTATGCCATGAACTCCGTGTGGGACTGCACTAATGATATTATTGTGTTCCGTTATGCGGATGTGTTATTGATGAAAGCAGAAGCTTTATTGCAAACGAAAGGAGAAAGTGCAAAAGAGGAAGTATGCAATCTGATAGATCAATTACGTGATCGTTGTTCCTGTGGTAGAGTACACCGTGAAAATTATAACTCAAAAGACGAGTTGATGGAGTTATTGAAAAATGAACGCCGTATTGAGTTAGCCAATGAAGGACTTCGTTATATGGATCTTATCCGTTGGAAAGATGCTGAAAAGAATACGATTGTTACAGGGGTAGGACTAACCGGGCAGATGTATGGTGCATATATGCGTAAAGATGGAGTTGGCAAGGACGACAAAACTGTGGATGTTGACAATACTCCTCGTCGTTATATCGAAACGCGTTATTTTAATGCATCTAAAGGGTATCTGTTCCCAATACCTCAAAAAGAACGAGATCTGAATCCGAACTTAACTCAAAATCCGAATTGGTAACTTCCGTTTTCCGATTTTATTAAATTTTTAGGTTTTCAGGATACAACTACTTATAGAAGTGGTTGGCTGACTATTACGTAGTGGCTCTACAGCCACTACGTGGTAGCTCAGTATCTGTTCCATAGTAGTTTAGAGATTTTTTAAGTAGTTATTAAATTAAACAAATGATCAATGAAGAATTATATATTCACAGCAGTATTACTGTTTTTAACCATCAGTTTATCGGCGCAACCCATCCCTAAATATAAAGATGCCTCACAGCCGATAGAAGTAAGAGTGCAGGACTTGTTGAGTCGTATGACCATAGAAGAAAAGGTTGCCCAATTACGTCATATCCATGAAGGCAGTATCCTGAATGATGACCATACTTTGAATTTGGAAAAGATGAAAAACATCATCGGTACATTGGGCTGGGGGGCTGTCGAAGGACTTACTTTGGAGGGGATCGAGATGGCTCGTTATACCTATCAGATTCAAAAGCACTGTATCGAAAATACCCGCTTGGGTATTCCAATCTTTACTATCTCTGAGTCACTTCATGGGGCCGTGCAGGGTGGGGCTACTATTTTCCCACAAGCTGTAGCGTTAGGGAGTACCTTTAATCCTGATTTGGCTTATCAGATGACAAAAGCTATTTCGGGTGAGTTGAATGCAATGGGTGTGAACCATGTGTTATCCCCTACTATTGATGTGATACGTGAACTGCGTTGGGGACGTGTGGAAGAGAGTTTCGGTGAAGATCCATTCCTGGTATCCCAGATGGGAGTGCATGAGATAAACGGATATATTGACGGGGGAATTTCGCCTATGCTCAAGGTATTCGGTCCCCATGGGGTGCCAACTTCCGGATTGAATTTAGCTTCTACCGAAGCCAACGAAAGAGATTTGAGAGAGGTTTTCCTAAAACCTTATGAAGTAGCCGTTAAGCAAACGGGTGTGAATTCTGTAATGACCGCCTACAATTCTACCAACCGCATACCCAATACAGCATCGAAATGGCTGTTGACAGATTTATTACGTACGGAATGGGGATTCAAAGGATATACCTATTCCGATTGGGGGGCGGTGTCTATGTTATATGGTTTTCATAAAGTAGCTTCCAATGTTAATGAGGCGGTTAAGATGGCACTGATGGCAGGTACCGACTTGGAAGCCTCAAGTGATTGCTATGCCAATATACCTGCTATGGTACGTTTGGGTGAATTGGACGTGAAATATGTGGATTTAGCTTGTTCCAGAGTGCTTTATGCCAAGTTCAAAGCAGGCCTGTTTGAAAACCCTTATGGACTTCCTATCGAAGAATACGAAAAAAAGGTACGTACAAAAGAGAATGTTGCTTTGTCTCGCAGGATATCGGAAGAGAGTGTGGTAATGGTTAAAAATGAAGGAAATCTGTTACCGCTCGATATGAAGAAGCTGAAATCTGTTGCTGTTATCGGCCCTAATGCCAATCAGGTGCAGTTTGGTGACTATACCTGGAGCCGTAATAATAAGGATGGGATTACCCCGTTGCAGGGAATACAGAATCTCGTTGGTAATAAACTGGCTGTTCATCACGCTGTAGGTTGTGATTTGGTATCCGATGATAAGTCGGGGTTTGCAGATGCCGTGGCTACTGCCAAGAAGTCGGATGTGGTATTTTTGTTTGTAGGCTCTGCCAGTGCTTCATTGGCGCGCGATTATAGCAATTGTACTTGTGGTGAAGGGTATGATCTGACTGATTTGAATCTGACCGGTGTGCAGGGTGATTTGGTGAAGGAGATTTATGCGACCGGGAAACCAGTGGTCTTGATTTTGGTAACCGGACGCCCTTTCTCCATTACCTGGGAAAAGGAACATATTCCGGCTATCCTGTTCCAATGGTACGGTGGCGAAAGAGAAGGGGAAGTGATTGCCGATGTGTTGTTTGGCAAAGTCAATCCTTCGGGCAGCCTCTGCTACTCCATACCGCAGAGTGTCGGCCATTTACCTATACATTACAATCGTTTGCCTTCGGATAAGGGTATCTATCGTTCACCGGGTACCATTAACAAGCCGGGCCGTGACTATGTGTTCTCAACTCCCGAACCCTTGTGGCCGTTCGGTTATGGTCTGAGTTATTCCGACTTTGAATACAGTGACTTCTGCTTCAACAAAGAAAATTACGGATTGACTGATACCGTACGTATTCAGGTAAATGTGAAAAACAAGAGTGCCATTGAGGGTAAGTCAACTGTACAGGTATATGTGAGAGACCTGGCCGGCAGTGTGGTCATGCCGATGAAGCAACTGAAAGGCTTTTCCAAGGTTACGGTTCCTGCCTATGGAAGTACGCTTGCCGAAATCTCTGTACCTGTGAGTGAATTGGGGTTGTATGATATGAATATGCGCTATGTGGTAGAACCGGGAGATTTTGACTTTATGATCGGCACTTCTTCTGACAGTATTTGTTTCAAGAAGACTATTCATGTGGGAGAAGTGGACGCTAAGGCAGAAAGAGTTTCTTCCGCAGCTTCTAAGGAAACGCAAACGGTTAGGACCGGCAAGAAGATGATTGTAAAAGGAGTGGTACGTGATGTACAGGCTAAGACATTGGACGGTGTGAAAGTGTCTGTGAAAGGCAGAAAAGGGAGTGTGATAACCAATGGGAAAGGTGAATATTCCATTGAAGCTACTTCTGCAAGTGTATTGGTTTTCAGTAGGAAGGGATATGAAATGCAGGAAGTGGAAGTGAACTCGCAAAAAACACTTAATATAACTTTGTTGAACAAGATTTAAAATCAAGAATATTATGAGTACATCAAGAGATAGAGTCAGACAGGCTCTGAGTCATCAGGGTAGTGATCGTATTCCGGTTGACTTCGGAGCTACAGCCGTAACCGGCATTCACTGCCGGGTAGTGGAGGCTTTACGCAAGCATTACGGATTGTCTTATAAACCGGTAAAGATTGTCGATACCTTCCAGATGTTGGGTGAGGTGGACAGGGATTTGGCCGATGCAATGGGAGTGGATTGTATTGGAGTAGGAGGTACAAGAGATATCTTTGACCATGACACAGAATGCATGCATGAGCAAGTCACACCGTGGGGGCAGAAAGTGTTGGTGCCGATACAACTCGACTTGACTCAGGATAAGGAAGGAGATGTTTATGTATATGCAGGAGGAGATAAAAACTATCCTCCGAGTGCAGTTATGCCGAACGGTTGTTTCTTTATCAATGCCATCGAAAGGCAGCAGCCGATTGATGAAGATAAACTGAATCCTATGGACAATCTGGAAGAGTTTAACTCCATTACCGATGAAGAATTGGATGCCTACAAGAAAAAAGTGAATGAAGCATCTGCCACCGGCAGGGCAGTGGTAGCCAGTTTCGGTGGCACTGCATTGGGAGATGTTGCTTTTGTACCCGGTATGGGGCTAAAAGAACCGAAGGGTATCCGCAGTGTGGTGGAGTGGTATATGTCCACTGTGATGCGTCAGGAATACTTACACGAAATATTTAGAAGACAGACGGACATCGCCATCGCAAACTATGAGAAATTGTGGGCGGTATTGGGTGATAAAGTGGATGTGGTATTAACCTGTGGTACGGACTTCGGTTCTCAAGAGTCGCAATTCTGCTCAGTGGAGGTTTTTAATGAGCTTTGGCTGCCTCATTATCGGCGTATGAACGACTGGATTCATGAACATACTACCTGGAAAGTTTTCAAACATTCCTGTGGTGCTATTGTGCCTATTTTGCCGGGACTGATTGAAGCCGGTTTTGACATTATCAATCCGGTGCAGATTAATGCTAAGGATATGGATTCCGGAATGTTGAAGAGGGAGTTTGGAAGCCATCTTACCTTTTGGGGAGGTGGAGTCGATACTCAGAAGATGTTGCCTTTCGGTACTCCGGATGAGATTCGCAGGCATGTTCTCGGACAATGCGAAATCTTGGGAAAGGATGGCGGTTTTGTATTTAACTCAGTACATAATATTCAGGCTAATGTGCCGGTCGAGAATGTAATAGCAATGCTTGATGCTTTAAAGACTGTATGAACCACTGATAAAAATAAAAGATCATGAACTTGACAGATTTATATGATGCGATTTTAAATGGCAAACTTGACAGAGCCGTTGCAGTAACCAATGAAGCAATCTCCGAAGGAGTACTTCCGAACGAAATTATTACTAATTACATGATTAAGGCAATGGAAGAGATTGGTAATCGCTTTGAGGCGGGAAAAGTGTTTGTTCCTAATTTGCTGATGAGTGCACGTGCCATGAAAGGTGCACTGGATATTCTGAAACCGTTATTACAGGGAGAGACTGATGCCTATGTCGGTAAAATTGTTATTGGAACCGTGAAAGGGGACTTGCATGATATAGGCAAGAATCTTGTGGCTTCTATGTTCGAAGGTTGTGGATTTGAAGTTGTCAATTTGGGAGTGGATGTTTCCAGTGAGAAGTTTGTAGAAGCTGCCCGTACAAACAATGCAGATATCATATGTATGTCTGCACTGCTGACTACTACTATGAATTATATGAAGGTAGTAGTAGATGACTTGAAGACGGCAGGATTGTATGGAAAAGTAAAAGTGATGGTGGGGGGCGCTCCGATCAATGAGGCTTTTGCACACTCGATAGGGGCTGATGCATATACAAGCAATGCTAATGCAGCGGTGATAATGGCGAAGAAACTGATAGGAGCAGCTTGATATGGATTTCCGCTATAAAGAGCTTTCATGGAAAGACATTTGTCTGGACTGGGATGACTTTGTTCTTTCTCTGGGTAAAGGTTACAAGATGGAAGGTGAAGTATTGACCATGTTCTCCGCTCTGGAAAGAGAAGTGACTCAATTTTGTAAACCTCGTTGGGGATATCGTGTCTTTTCATTGGATGCTTCCGATAAATCTCGGATTATATTGAATGGATGCCGGTTACAGACAGGACGCATTATCACTCCTTATCTGGAGAATGCGGAGTTATGTGCCCTGTTTGTGGCTACAGCCGGTGAGGAATTTGAACGATTTCAACAGACTGTCAAGAAATCAGGGCAGATTGTTGAGGAGTTCCTGCTGGATGCATTAGGTTCGGCCATTGCTGAGGCTACTGTGAGGGAGGCGTGCAAAGCAATAGAAAAGGAGTTCGGGGCGAAAGGATTGGGAATAAGCTATCCTTATAGCCCCGGCTATTGTGGATGGAAAGTCTCTGATCAGCAGATTCTCTTTTCATTGCTTCCCAATCAGCCTTGTGGAGTCAGCCTGACTGCCTCTTCATTAATGTGCCCTATTAAATCGGTGAGTGGAGTGGTGGGAATCGGTAGACAGATGACCAGGCAGAAATACGGTTGTGAGTTGTGCGGGAAAAAAGACTGTTATAAAAATAGATTAAATAAATGATGTAAGATATGAATGTAGATGAATGGATAGAGTATATAATAGTGTCGGATAAAAAGGTTGCATTACCTATTATGACCCATCCCGGTATTGAACTGCTAAATAAAAGAGTTCTGGATGCAGTAACCGATGGTGAAGTTCATTTTAAGGCAGTTGAAGCTTTAAATATGAACTATCCGCAGTCGGCAGCTTGTACGGTCATTATGGACCTGACGGTAGAGGCGGAAGCTTTTGGTGCACAGATTCAGTTTAGTGAGAATGAAGTACCCAATGTTATAGGGCGCTTGGTGAATAATTATGAAGAGGTCGTCGGATTGAAAATTCCTACACTGGATATAGCCCGTATTCCGCAATATTTGGAGGCAAACCGTTTAGCTGCGAAAGGATTGGATAAACCGGTTTTTGGAGGTTGCATTGGACCGTATTCTCTTGCAGGTCGCCTGTTTGACATGACGGAAATAATGATGGCTATTTACACAGAGCCTGAAACGGCTTTGCTGTTATTGGATAAATGCACTCAATTCATTACCCAATATTGCCGTGCCATCAAAGATTGTGGCTCTGCCGGAGTCATAATTGCAGAACCGGCGGCAGGGTTGTTGTCCAATGAAGATTGTATGCAGTATTCCTCTGTATTTGTCAAACGAATCGTCGAAGAGGTCCAGGATAGTCATTTTGCAGTTATATTGCATAATTGCGGTAATATGGGGCAATGTACTCAGGCTATGGTTGCTACGGGGGCTAAAGGATATCATTTTGGAAATAAAATAGATATGCTTGCTGCTCTGGAAGAATGTCCTTCGAATGCGTTGGTTATGGGTAATCTGGATCCGGTTGGAATTTTCAAACAAGCCACTGCGGAGGAGGTGTACCGGCAAACCTATACTTTGTTGCAAAAAACCACAGCTTATCCTAATTTCGTGATATCTACAGGTTGCGATGTACCTCCTGAGATTCCATTGGATAATATTCGCGCGTTTTATGAAGCGGTAAAAGATTATAATCAAAAACAATAATAAATAAATCGGTGTATCATGAAAAAACTAATATTTCTTTCATTGATGGCAATATGCTTTTGTGTCCGTCTTTATGCACAAACCAATTTTAAATATAAGAATGCTTCACTACCTGTAGAGGTAAGGGTACAGGATCTGTTAAGCAGGATGACATTAGAGGAAAAAATTGCTCAAATGCGCCATATTCATGCTTATTCAATCATGGAGAATGGAAAACTGAATGAGGAAAAACTGGAGAAAATGATTGGTGGGCAGAACTATGGGTTCATAGAAGGTATTACTTTGCCCGGAAAGGAATGTCTGACCTTGATGAATGAAGTACAGAAATATATGCGCGAGAAGACCCGGTTGGGTATCCCTGTATTCACGTTGACTGAATCTCTACATGGCTCTGTACACGACGGATCTACTATTTTTCCACAAGCCATCGCATTGGGAAGTACATTTAATCCTATACTGGCTTACGAAATGACTTCTGCCATAGCAAAA
>ENA-OPDH01001802-OPDH01001802.1-human-gut-metagenome-genome-assembly--contig:-NODE-1802-length-14863-cov-2.730416_pt1 | contig 14863 bp, 11 predicted proteins | sample MGYA00241260_ERZ501500 | MGnify/ENA primary metagenome ERZ501500 (study PRJEB25962, sample SAMEA2042519) | human gut metagenome | biome: human gut; feature: human-associated habitat; material: faeces...
CTACTTTCCACTTCATTAATATTTTTAATTTTCTTTTCCCATAAATTATTTCTTATAATAGGAACTTCATTATCTTGATCTATATTGCCTCTTAAGATTGCAATTATATCACTTACTACTGCACTTCCTGTAGGTAAATCTCCTGCTCCTCTTCCATAAAACATTAAATCCCCTACTGCATTACCATTAATAAAAATTGCATTAAATGAATCATATACATTAGCTAATGGATGTGTTTCTGGAATCATTGTAGGATGAACTCTTAATTCTAAACTTTCATTATCATCTTTAGCTATTGCTAATAATTTTATAGCCATTCCAAAATCACTAGCATACTTCATATCTATTGGCTTTATTTTTGTTATTCCTTCTCTATATACATCATTAATACTTACTTTTGTTCCAAATGCTAAAGATGCTAATATTGCAAGTTTATATTGAGCATCAAATCCTTCAATATCTGAAGTTGGATCTGCTTCTGCATATCCTTTTTCCTTGGCTTCTTCTAAAACATCATTAAATTCTAAATTTTCTAATTCCATTTTGCTTAAAATATAATTAGTTGTACCATTAACTATACCATATAACTCATTAATTTTATTAGCAGTAAGATTTTCATTAATTCCATTTATAATTGGAATTCCACCTGCAACACTTGCCTCATATTGAAACATAACTCCAATTTCTTCTGCCTTTTCAAATACTTCGTCCCCAGCTGTTGCTAAAAGCATTTTATTAGCTGTTACTATATGTTTTTTAGCTTCCATTGCCTTTAGCATATATTCTTTAGCTGGCTCTACTCCCCCCATTACTTCTACTACAATTTTAACTTCCGGATCGTTTACGATCTGCTCAAAATCATGAACAAGAATCTCTTCTACCGGATCTCCCGGGAACTCACGAAGATCCAGTACATATTTGATCTTAATCTCTTCCCCGGCTCTTTTGTTAATCAATTCATGATTGGTGCGGATGACTTCTACTACACCACTTCCAACTGTGCCATATCCTAACACTGCAATATTTATCATCTGTCCGTTACTCCCTGCCTAAAATTTTTAAATAATGGATTCCTTCCATCTGTTCAATGTCATCCACCATTGCCTCTGCATCCCCTTCTCCCTGAAGGATCTGCACACTTAAGGTAAGAGTGGCAATACCACTGATGGGAATACTCTGATGTATAGTCAGAATATTGCCATGATTTTCCGCAATAGCCCGAAGAACATTGGATAAAATTCCCGGCTCATCATCCATCTGTATAATAAAAGTGATGGTCTTTCCCTTGGCTTCCTCGTGGAAGGGAAAAATATCATCTTTATATTTATAGAAAGAGCTTCGGCTGATTCCCACAGCGTCTGCAGCTTCCTGAACTGTAACTGCCCGCTTTGATTCCAGAAGCTTCTTCGCTGCAACTACATTCAGAAGCACTTCCGGCACAGCCCGCTCTTTTACTACAAAATATTTATTCTTATCTGTTGTCTTTGGCATCCTGCATTTCCTTCCACTTTCACTGCGCCCTGCAAATCTCTGCCATTACAGCCGCTGTATCCAGACATAATCCGGAAACTGGCATTGCCCTGTTACCGTTACTTCGTGAACAGCAGCATGCTTTTACTGCTGCTCTGCAGGTCTCTTCGCAAGTGCGATCCATTTCAGATATGCATTAATAAAGATATCAATGGCACCATCCATAACTGCATCTACATTTCCGGTTTCTTCATTGGTACGGTGATCTTTGACCATGGTATATGGCTGCATAACGTAGGAACGGATCTGGTTGCCCCAGCCGATATCCGTTACTTCGCCTCGGATTCCGGAAAGCTTGGCTTCTGCTTCCTGCTGTTTCAGAAGATATAACTTCGCTTTCAGCATCTGCATAGCCTTATCTTTATTCATATGCTGGGAACGCTCATTCTGACACTGTACCACGATTCCTGTTGGGAAATGAGTGATACGGATAGCGGATGAGGTCTTGTTGATATGCTGTCCGCCGGCACCACTGCTTCGGTAGGTATCAATACGGATGTCCTCATCATTGACCTCTACGTCCAGATCTTTCTCAATATCCGGCATTACATCGCAGGATACGAAAGAGGTCTGGCGCTTTCCAGCCGCATTGAACGGGGAAATACGTACCAGACGGTGAACACCTTTCTCAGACTTCAGAAGTCCGTATGCGTTCTCTCCGTTTACCTGGAACGTAACAGATTTGATACCAGCTTCATCGCCGTCCAGATAGTCCAGAACTTCAATTGAAAAGCCCTTGCGTTCAGCCCAGCGTGTATACATACGATACAGCATACTGCACCAGTCGCAGGCTTCTGTTCCACCAGCTCCTGCGTTCAGTTTGATAATAGCATTCTCGCCGTCATACTCTCCTGAAAGAAGTGTCTTCACGCGGATACTGTCAAACTGTGCCTGGAACTCATCCAGCATTTCCTGGATTTCTTCGATCATGGACGGATCATTTTCCTCATAGCTCATCTCGATCAGGGTCTCCATATCTTCTTTCTGGGTTACCAGATTCTGATAGGTTTCCATGTCGTCCTTCATGCTCTTTAATTCTTTCATTTTCTTCTGGGATACTTCTGCATTGTCCCAGAAATCAGGCGCTTCCATTTCGCGCTCTAATTCTTCAACCCGCTTTTCTTTGTTAGCCAGGTCAAAGTGAATCCCTCACTTCCACTAATGGTTCTGTGTATGTTGCAAGAATGCTCTTGAACTGGTCTAATTCAACCATAGCTTCACCTTCTTTCTAATATTTCTGTGTAACAGTCCAGTGTTTTCTGAATCGTTACATTTCTCCAACAATGCCGCCGGCCTGGAACGTGTTTGAAAAATCATTCCCGCGATCCGCACGGCACACAGACTTTCAAACTATACAATAGCATATTCCGTGGAAAATTACAATAAAAAGCGGTGTGGAAAGGAACAGCCACACGTTACCGTTTTCTTTATGAATAACAGGCATTCTCTCTGTTGCGATTTTTTCTCAAAAATGGATTTTAGAATAGGTTGAAAAATTTCTGTATTTCTTATATCATAAACTAATAGTCCGTTTGTGGGTCATGGTTCTATGATATAATGATTTTGGTTAAAGCGATTAATGAAGAGGTATCATTTTTGAAGAAAAAAGAAGCGGTATTTATTGGTGCACTATTGGTTATTTCAGTGGTGCTTTGTATTTTTGTTTATGCGGTTCCACATGGAACTCATGGGTCGATTCAGATTATGGTGGATGGGGAACTTTATGGGACTTATTCACTGGCGGAGGATCAGGTGATCCAGATTGGGGATACCAATGTGTGTGAAATTAAGGACGGCGAGGTAAAGATGACAGAGGCGGACTGCCCGGATCATCTTTGCATGAAGCAGCCGGCAGTGGGCAGTGCAGGCGGATATATTGTGTGTCTGCCAAACAGAGTAGTCATTCAGGGAGAGGGCGATTCAGATTCACAGGATTCCGAAAGTGGATTTGACGCAGTGGTGTAAGTGATGAATCAGAAAAAGACAGCGTATCTTGGGCTGTTTGCAGCCATTGCCATTATTTTCGGGTATGTGGAATCGTTGATTCCATTTTTTGCGGGAATTCCGGGAATGAAACTAGGGCTTGCAAATCTGGCGGTGCTTTTTGTGCTGGAGAGGTATACGTGGAAAGAAGCAGCGCTGGTTTCCATTGTGAGAATTTTTATTATCGGTTTTATGTTTGGAAGCGGCTCCAGTATTATGTATAGCCTGGCGGGGGCGACCCTTAGTTTGATTGTGATGGTTTTTGTGAAAAATAAGATTGGATTCGGGCAGCTGGGTGTGAGTGTGGCTGTTGGCGTTTCCCATAACATCGGTCAGCTGCTGGTGGCGATTCCGGCAACGCATACGGTGGGACTGTTGTATTATTATGCTCCGGCGCTGATGGTGTCGGGAGTGATTACAGGACTGCTGATTGGAGTGCTGACGAAGGAAGTGCTTAAGAGGATTCCGTAATATGTTACCACCGTACGCATCTGGGCTGGATATATTCCACGCGGGGAGGCGCAACATTCCGCGGAGCTAACTGCTAACTGCGACTAAACATCTCAGAAGAGCCTTCGATGTTAAGTCTTCGTAAGCAGTGGATCTCCGCTCCATTAAGGGCGCGCCTCGAATGCCCCGCTTAGGAATATATCCAGCCCAAATGCTGTTGGTTGAAAAAGAGCTCCAGGCGATAGTTTTTGACTATCCTCTGGAGCTCTTTTCGTTATTCCGTAAGCTATCATTTTCTATGAATCTATCATGGACAACTTATGCTTCATTTACTGTATATCCGTCTTTCATTAATTCGAATTTATCCATCAATCCACTTGTCACATACACATTTTTGCCTTCATCTACGAATACGGCTTCTGCATCATATTTCTCTAAAAGAGGTTTGGCCGCGTCCAGACCCAGGACGAAGCAGGCGGTGGAGAGGCCGTCGGCCAGGTAGCCCTGGTCGCAGACGATGGTGACGGAGGTGAGACCATTCTGTACAGGATAGCCGGTCTTTGGATCCAGAATGTGGTGGTAGCGGATTCCATCTTCTATGAAGTATTTTTCGTAGTCGCCGGAGGTGGAAAGGAACTGGTTGGCGTCCAGGGTAATGGCTCCAAGATAGTCGCCTTCCGTGTCACGGGGATCGGTGAGGGCTACTTTCCAGGAGGAGCCGTCTGGCTTTTCGCCGTAGGTCATGACACTGCTGCCGCCAAGGTTCAGGATCATACCGAAGACATCTGGCTGGGTTTGCAGGTAATCCATGATCAAATCACAGCCCATGCCTTTTCCAACGGCACCAAGATCCAGGGTACAGCCATCAAGAAGGGTTACATTGTTTCCGTCCACCTGAATTTTCTCGTAGCCCACTTCGGGAAGAAGGGTGTCGATTTCGGATTGATCTGGGACATGAGGGTTCTCGCCGTCAATGTCCCACAGGCGGATAATTTTTCCAAGGGTGGGGTCAAAAGCACCGTTGGAATCTTGGGAAAGCTGGCGGATTTTCTCAAGGTCGGCGGCAAGATCATCAGAAACTTCCATGGTCTTGCCATCAGCATTGTTCAGCTGGGAAATCTGGGAGTTTTCCTCTGTCCAGGAAAGGAGAGTGGTTTCCATTTCGCGGAGCTTTTCACCAATCTGGGTATTGATGTCCGCGCCTGAAGTGTAAAGGGTTTCGGAAACTACCGTGTCCATTGCGAAATCTGCGTTGGTGTATTTTTCTATGTCAGATGCATAAACAACTGTAGTTGTTTTTCCCAGTACTGTAGCGGAAATGACAGTGAGAAACAGGCTGCCGCAGAGGATTCCTGCCACACTTCTCTTTCTCAAATGCCTTCTCCCATTAAACATATCCAAGCAGGTAAGTGATTGACCTCTGGACTGCTTTTTATAATGTACCTTAATTAAATCGACTTCATTCTGAAATCTTACTTTACTTCTTTTTTTACTCATATCCTGTTCTTTCTGATTTTATTTTCTCTTACTTTCCAATAGCTTTCGTCCATCTTTTCTCAGCGCGTGTTTAAAAAAGGCTCTCATCTTTCACCTTCGGAATCCCGATCCGGATATTCTTCTTCGGGCAGATTCCCTGGCAGGCATGGCAGCAGATACATTCTCCTGAGAGAGGGGTATCACCGTCAATGTCCAGATGAGCAGGACAGTGCTTTTTGCAGGCTCCGCATTTCGCCGGACAGGTGCTTCTGTCACGGTTGAACAATGCAGAGGGTGCTATAGGCATTATAGCAAAAATTGCGCCCATTGGGCAGAGGAACTGGCAGAAAAATCTTTCCTGGGTGCACATTCCGACCATGATCAGAAGCAGCAGCACAATCCCCACCTTGTAGGCGGCGCCAGGAAGTCTGCCAGCGGTGAGCATGGAAAACACATCCCAGGGGCTCATGCCCTGAAGCTTGCTGTACCAGCCGGTAAGGATAGATACAAGGAGCACCAGAAGCCAGATATATTTCACCTTCTGCAAAATACGGATGGCTTTTTCTGAATATCCGTGACGGCCTTTTTTATGAAAAACCTTCTGGCGGATAAACACAGTCAGCTCGTACAATGCATCCCCAAGGGAACCAAATGCGCAGGCATATCCGCAGAAATGCCGTCCGAACAGACAGGTTACCACAAGCAGCACGGCAGTCACATCCAGAAAGGAATTCCAGCTGATTGTCTGATGTGCTGCGATTGCCTGAAAAACGGACTTCGCGCCTGCGAATGCCGTGGAAAAAAGTGCCGGAGCAAAAATGAAAAACAGAAGCTGGATGCCGGCGCGGATCAGCCGGATTTTTCTCTGTCTCTTTTTCATTGATTTTCCGCCTTTCCAAGTGCATCATTTACAGCGTTGATAATTCCAGTGGAACTGAAGGTTGCGCCGGAAATGGTGTCAACGTCTGTACTCTGGGAAGCCAGAATGGTGCTGATCACGCCCTGTCCCTGGGAGAGGTATGCAGAGTCTTCGCCTGGTGCACTTACCACCTGAATGTCTGTGATCATGTCATTTTCAAGTGTAACCTGAACCTGGATGTTGCCGCCAAAGCCCTGGCCGTCTCCTGTATAGGTTCCGTTTTTATAAACAAGCTCTTCACTGTCTTCATTAGAAGAAATGTCCTCAGCCTCTGTCTCATCTGTATTTTTCTCATCTTTTTTCGCGTCCTCGGAAGCATCCCCGGAAGATGTTTCCTCCGCCTGGGCTTTCTGATTCTTCGCTTCCTCTTCTGCCTTTTTCTTCGCCTCTTCCTGCGCTTTCGCAGCCTCTTCAAGGGCACTTAATATCTCATCCTGCTGTTTTTCCAAGGCCTCCACTCTGGTTGTCAGACTGGCGATCTGCTGGTCTTTTTCGGTATCACTATCTTTTTTCTGCATGGAGTTGTAGCCAAGAACGACACCAACGATCAGAAGCAGACATAAAACTCTCATAATAAAACTCTGGTATTTCATGGGTTATGCTCCTTTTGCCTGATTTAATGCATTTCTAAATGCCTGAATAATTCCCTGGGAGGAATATGTGCATCCAGATACTGTATCTATACTGTCTGCGGACTGCTTTCCCATAACCTGTCCAAGAATTCCCTCCCAGGCTGTATCTGCATATTCTTCATCATCATAGGAAAAATAAGTTGCTCCCACAATCTGTCCTCCGGATATTGTTACGGTAACCTGTACACTGTCTGGTCCGTCATTGCCTTCTCCAATGCCAGTGTAGGTTCCATCTGTATATGCACCAGCAGGCACAGGCGTGGGTTCTGGCGTAGCTGTCGGTTCCGGCGTCACAGAATTCTCCGGTGTATCCGTCGGTTCCGGCGCAGAAGTTGGCGCAGGCGCTTCAGTAGGCTCTGGTACAGCTGTAGGCTCCGGCGCAGTCGTTGGTTCTGGAACAGAAGTCGGCTTTGGCGTATTTGTGGGATTCGGCACCTCAGTGGGTTCCGGCGTTACAGAAGGCTGTACCTCTGTATTTTTTGCCTGCTCCAGTGCTATTTTAGACGCATCCAGAATTCCCATAGAAGAAAATGTTGCACCACTTACAGTGTCAATTCCTTCTGTACTCTGCTTTTCCAGTATTTTAGGCTGTATGGATCTCCATGCCTTATTGAAAAAGCTTCGGGTATCTGAGTTTGTATTGGTTACTTCCGTAATTTTTCCATCTTTAATCGTCAGTGTTATGTTAACCTGTCCGGAATATCCCATTGCAGACCCTGTATAGGTGCCATCTTTCAAAAGATTTACAACCGGCTGCTCATCTGACGGATTATCCGGAGTCTTGGTAGGCTGTGGAATCTCCGTTGGAATTGGTGTTACAGTTTCATCAGGTACAGTAGTCGGGGTTGGAGTTATATCTTCTTCCTTTGAGTCTGTAGTTCCTGATTGATCAGCCTTTGAAAGAGCCTGGGATAAAGCTCCGAGAATTCCATTTGAAGAAAATGTTGCCCCACTTACAGTATCAATTTCAGAAGTACTCTGTCTGGAAATCACATTGGACTTGATTGTTTTCCATGCTTTATTAAAAAATTCAGGTGTATCTGTATTTGTGTTGCTTATTTTTTTGATTTTTCCATTTTTTATTGTAACCTTTACCGTTACGGTTCCATCAAAGCCTTCTGCCTGTCCCTCATATACGCCATCTTTATAGCTGACAGAAGTATCTTTCTTCGGTTTCTTTGCAGGTTTTGGCGTTGGCGTTGGAGTTGGTGTGGCAGAATCACTGTTTCCTGCCTGTGAAAGGGCATTCTGTACTGCCTGGATAATTCCGTTTGAGGAGTAAGTTGCACCGCTGACTGCATCCACATTCGGGGACTGGCTTGATAAAACCTTACTTACAACGCCCTGAGCGGAGGCAAAATAAGAGCCTGTTTCTCCAGAGGCACTCAATATATCAACAGCTGTGATTTTCCCACCTGATACAGTTACCTGTACGGTAATCATTCCCCCAAAGCCAGTACCGCTGCCCTGGTAAGTTCCATCTTTATAGCCGCCTTCCGGAACTTCTGTAGTTGGTGTAGTGGTGGAGCCCTGACCTACCCCTGAAGATGCAGCCGTTTTTACTGGAAGGGTCTTTGAGCTTCCTTTTTTTATACCATTTTTTTTCTTTGAAATTTTGGAAGTTTTTTTCTTTGAAGAAGCTGATGATGTGTTTTTGCCTGTTTTCAGCAGACTCTCCTCTTCTGCCTCGTCATCTGCTGTCTCATAGGAATAGGCTGTTTTCAAAAGCGATTCCAGATCCTGGGATTTTACAACCTCTCTGGTTTCAGCAGTCACTTCTTTTCCACTGTTGCCAGCCTGAGCACCTGCTGCAGCCACAGCAGCAATAACCACTGCTGCCGGAGCAAGTTTCACCAGATTCTTTTTTTCAAAAGGATTCTTATCACTGTCTCGTTTTTTCATGCTGTCTCCTGTTAAAATATGTAGCAAAATAAGTTTCTTTTTACAAGCAAAAGCAGGGGCTGTTAAAAACGGCCCCCGTTCCTTTGCCTTGTTTCACACAAGTCTTATTTGTTACCAGTAAAAACTTTGTAACAATTATTGTAACTGTTCAGTACCTTCTGAATGGTTACCAATTATTTTACTTTTACTTTGAATTTCTTAGATACCCCATTACTTGTAACAGTGATGGTTGCAGTACCTTTCTTCTTACCTTTTACAACACCTTTTGCAGTAACAGTCGCTACTTTCTTGTTGCTGGACTTGTATGTTACTTTTCCGGATGGTGTTGCGGTTGCTTTGATTTTTACTGTTTTGCCTTTCTTGATTGTTGCAGAAGATTTTGCAAGCTTCAGAGAAGGTTTCTTAACCTGGATTACTACTTTCTTAGTGTAATTTCCAACCTTTACAGTAATGGTTGTCTTTCCCGCTTTTTTCGCTTTTACAACGCCTTTGGAAGAAACCGTAGCTACTTTCTTGTTGCTGGATGTAAATTTAACTTTTCCAGTTACATCATTTTTTACAACCGTAATGGTTGTAGAGGTTTTTCCTTTGGTATAAATTGTAGAAGCTTTTGCAGTTGCTGTAATTCCTTTGGCCGGTGCTGCAGTCGGTGAAGGAGTTGCAGTTGGCTGTGCTGGGGCCGGTGTTGCAGTCGGCTGTGCAGGGGCTGGTGTTGCGGTCGGCTGTACAGGTGCCGGTGTTGCGGTCGGCTCTGCCGGCACCGGAGTAGCGGTTGGAGCTGGAGCTTTTACAAGCATGTTAAGAGCTTCTCTTAAATGTCCGATCTGCTCTTCTACGCCATACGTTGTCTGATTCTTAATATTTGCAAGCATTTCCTCACACTCTTCAAGCTCATTTGCAATGCTGTCTTTTGCAGCAGCCCAGCTCTCCGGAGTATAATCAGCCTCATTCAGGGCTTTTGCTTCTGCGATAATGTTTTCCAGTGGTGTGGAATCTGCATCACCTGCAGGTTTTGCAATATTCTCAGCTTTTGCCTGGAATTTTACAACGTAATCCTGGTATCCAAGGGCATGAACAGTAAGGATCCAGTAACCAGTTCCGTCAGTTCCTTCCGGAAGCTTGCATCTTCCGGATTCTGTAAGGCCAAGCTGGATACCCATCATTTTATGCATCCAGTTATCAGCTGCAAATTTTGTTCCATAGTTTGCAAGTCTGTTTGTATAAGTGGAATCATTTCCATAATATGCCCACTCAACAGACTGCATATGTGAACCAAGATCGCCATAGTTTCCAGTCAGGTCAACTCTCAGGAACTCACCATATGAACCATTTCCAGGCTTTACAGTTGCTGTAATTCCGTCTGCCACTTTCAGCTCTGCATCTTTGATACCAGACTCAGTTCCGTTCTGTCTTGCTCCGATTACAAAGCTTCCATCTTCAGCTTTTGTAGCTTTTTTCAAACCATTTGTATTTGCAGTTACATTTGCAACGGCTTCATAGGATTTCAGTTCTTTCTCGCCATAACCGCCGATCAGCTGTCCGCCATTTTTTACAATTGCATGACTTTCTGCAAAAGCAGCAAGGTCAGCTCTCTTAATCTCAACCGGTACATATTTCAGGCCAGTTACGGTATATCCGGTTACATTGTTCCGGTTAAATACTTCTGATGTTCCATCGGCATAATAAACTGTTTTTCCGTCTGCGCTCCAGTGAGAAACTGTTTTTCCATTAAGAACCGCGATTGCCTGGAAGCTTCCTCTGTGAAGCCCATGGTTTGCAGTTGCTCTTGACACAGCATCAAATGCTCCAAGGTCTGACTCACCTCTTCTGTCTTTTTCTTCAGAAGAAGCTGTGGAGCCTGCATTGTATACATCCTCGGAAGACCAGTATTCAGCCCATGTAAGACCTGCGTATACATATACGTTTTCGTTGTAAACAAATGTTACATCTGGGTATCCGGCAGCACTTACAACTACTGTATCTCCATCGTTTACAGCTGTTTTAGAATAATCAAGAGTTCCATCCTCCTGAACAATCTTCACAGCACCTTTTCCGCTTGCAGCATACTCTTGGTCACCAATTTTTACTTTTGAAACTGTTTTGGTAAATGCAACAAACTGCTCAGCGGTAATATCTGCCGCAGCAACCAGTTTTCCTTCATACTCATCATAGGAAGCCATTACAGTATCTGTTGTTGCTGTAAAAGTAGCGCTGACAGGAGCATATTTTCCATTTGCATCGGAAATTGTCAGAGTATGTGTTCCAGGTGTAAGATTTGTAACCTTTACTCCTGTCTCTGTTGTCGCTGCTTCCACATCATCAACTGCATATTTCTTTGAATAATCAGATGGAAGTGCTTCAGATAATTCAACTTTAACCTCTGCATCTGTTACCTTGATGTTGTCAACGGTTGCACTGACACCTGTTTTTACCGGAACATAAGTATCTGGAATATCAAAATTAATTTCCCCCTTATCCGTATAGTACGTTACGCTGGAAATAGTTTTTCCCATCATGGATTTGTAGTGGTCAGAGCTTATTGGGCAACCGTGAGATTCTGTTGTAAAGCCGGTGCTCCATGCAAGTTCTTTTCCTTTCCAGATATTCTCAAGATGACGGAGTGCATAAGTGGTTCCGTCTGTTGTATTGATGATTACACCATAAATCTTATCACCATTAGATGCATTTACTACTGCCTTTACTGCTGTCTCATCCAGCTCAAGCTGATAATCTCCATATTTGGAATTAAGCTTTAATTCAGCATTCACACTAACATTCTGTTCGGACATTCCCTGAACAGCGCCAAAAGAAATATTTTCGTTCTCATCTACGCTCATTTCCTTGTAATATGCAGGAGTTTCTGCCGGAACATAATAAGTATAGCTTGGCTGTTCAATAAGAGCCGCTGCACCAGTATATGTATTAGTACTTACCTGGCCTTTCATGTTCGTAGTAATCTCTATAGTAGTGCTGTCTGTAATCTGTTTAAAATTTTCCAAATCAGAAGCTTTATTCACTTTTACCGGAAAAGTAACACCTGCAAGTTCATTTCCTTCCGCGCTTGTATGATAAGCAGCATTTCCATTCATCACGCCGCTCATCTTTGTTTTTGCTTTCGTCGCGGATGTAAATGCATCTACTTTTACATCATTGTTTTTCAACTCAGATCTGTAAAAAGCTTCATAGGGAATGTTCATCAGTACGATCTGACCATCCTCCACTGTTTTCACAGCTCCCGCTTCATTGTTGGTTTCGCCCTCAGTGTCTGCTAAAAAAACATCTTCTGTGTCTCCGGTTTCGCCGTCCTCAAATCCAGACTCCTCTTCTGCGGCTTCTCCAGATTCAAACCCATCCTCTGTGTCTGTACCAAAATCTGCTGAATCGTCAGCCTCTGATGATTCGTCATAGTCGTCTGAAATCTCATCAGAACCATATGCAGTCTCCTCAGATACCTCAACAGCTGCTTCTCCAGAAGTAAAGTCCTCTGCCATAACTCCAACCGGTGAACTGGTCATCGCTACAGCTGCACTCATAATGATCGGAGCAATTTTTCTTAATAACTTTTTGTCAGCCATCCTCTTCCTCCTTGTTTAACTTTTATTAGTATTTTCTAACCTTTGTTTATTCTACAGAATTGTGTTAGAAATGTCTATCTATTTTTAGTTTAGACATTGCACTTTTTTTATCAACAAGAGGGGCTGTTTCGTATATCAACATGCTGATTCCGTCTCCATATTTTATATAAAAAATACTTTTCTCTCTTTAGGCATAATGATATCGCTTACAGACATCACCCCCCATTTGCAGCAAAAAAGAATCCAGGCACGGAAGTCTTCTTACTTCTATACCTGGATTCTCCTACATTGAAAATTAAGCAACTGCCATATTGACTTGTCTGATTTTTCATCTGCTGCTCCTACGTCAGTCGCCGTAGCTACCGCTACACAGCCCCGGCCGTTGGGATGCGCCATATGCACCATATTTTCTTTCTATGAGAAAAAGCTCTCAGCCACGCTCATCTCCGCAATATATCCGACAGTTCCTGTCATAAAAATAGTTCCGTCTTCTTTAATGTCGATCTGGATCATACCACCTGGCTGGTTTACATTGATTCTGTTTTCCATCAGACCTTTTCGGTAGGCTGCAATGGCTGCCGCACAGCTTCCTGTACCGGAAGCTTTTGTGTAACCGGAGCCACGCTCCCAGATCTCGATATCCAGATTTCCTTTATCAATCTGGCGGCAGATCTGCAGGTTCACTCTTTCCGGGAACTCATCTGCATTTTCCACATATGGCCCCAGCTCTCTTACTTTTTCCTGAGATACCTGATCCATGAAAATAATGCAGTGTGGATTTCCTACTGTGAGACAAGTTGCCTTGTATTCTTTCTTGTTAAATGTAAATGGCTCATCGATCACCTCACGCACCTCGCCAGTTACCGGAATCTCTCTGGAAAGGAAAGAGGCTTTGCCCATGTTTACGCGGAACTCTGTCGCTCTGGCATTCAGACACTCTACTTCGATTGTTCCTGATAAAGTCTCAATGGCAAATTTTTTCTCTGTAACATACTCATTATCCATAAGATATTTTGCAAAAATACAGACACCGTTTCCACTGATTGCAGCTTCACTTCCATCGGAATTAAAAATATGCATTCCCATTTTTCCATTAATGTCAACTGGTCCGTAAAGCACACCATCCGCTCCAAGTCCGAATCCCCGCTGGCAAAGAAGCGCAACTTTTTTGCCCTGCAGCTGAAGCTGGTTTTTCTTCGCATCCAGTACCAGATAATCATTTCCAAAGCCCTGATATTTTGTCATGATAATGCTGTCTCTCATTGTTTTCAATTCCTTTCTGACGAAACGCCCGTGATCTTTTTTCTCAAATCACATCTTATATCCAGTATAGCGTTTATTTTTCCCATGTACATAGAATAACTTGCGAAATATATTGCAAAAAATGCGGTATTTCATTTATAATAAAGTCATATTTCAAGCGCAGAATTGAATTATGACGCTACGCAAACGTAGCTGCAAACAAAGTTTGCGGTTCCATACACACTATAGTTAAAACAGGGGCCATAACATATGAATTCTTTCAATGAACCTACTGAAAAAACCGGCTATCTGGAGCAGGATTTCCGGCTTTTTCACATCAAGGACCAAACCAAGCGGGAATTTTCCTACCATTATCATGATTTTCACAAGGTGATCATCTTTCTTTCCGGAAAGGCTGCCTACCACATTGAGGGAAAGTCCTACTACCTGAAGCCCTGGGACATTCTCCTCGTGAACCGTCACGCCATCCACAAACCGGAAATTGATTTTTCGGTTCCATACGAACGTTTTGTACTATGGATCCGCGACGACATCAAATCCACAGAACTGCTCCGCTGTTTTCAGAAGGCGATTGACCGGAGTTACAATCTGATCCGTCTGGACTCTGACACTCAGGAAAAATTAAAGCAGCTTCTCTACGAACTGGAAGCTGCCCTAAAAGACGAAAAATTTGGCAGCGATCTGCTTGGCTCAGCTCTTTTTACCCAGTTCATGGTTTATGTAAACCGCATTTTTCTGGAAAAGCAGTACATTTACGACACTCGCTCCTACAGCAGTGATTCCCAGATAGAAGAGCTTCTCCGTTATATTAACCACAACCTTACTGAAGATCTTTCCATTGAGACCCTTGCACGGAAATACTACCTGAGCAAGTATCACATGATGCGGAAATTCAAGGAGGAAACCGGTTACACCATCCACAACTACATCATTAGCAAGCGCCTTCTTCTCGCCCGCACAAAAATTTCCGAAGGCACCCCCATCCTGAAGGCCGCCCAGTTAAGCGGCTTCTCCGACTATACCACCTTCTCCCGGGCCTATAAAAAACAATTTGGTATTGCGCCGAGCCAGACAATATAATTGCTATTTAGTTGATTAAAAGTTCTTCAATGCGGACGCATTTGGACAATGTG
>ENA-OPDH01001819-OPDH01001819.1-human-gut-metagenome-genome-assembly--contig:-NODE-1819-length-14763-cov-3.271689_pt1 | contig 14763 bp, 12 predicted proteins | sample MGYA00241260_ERZ501500 | MGnify/ENA primary metagenome ERZ501500 (study PRJEB25962, sample SAMEA2042519) | human gut metagenome | biome: human gut; feature: human-associated habitat; material: faeces...
GGTTCTTCGGCTCTGTGATTCCTGTCTCTGCAACCTGTTTTGCGATCATATCTTTCGCTTCCTGTGGTGTCTTGATATTCCACATTTTGCTGAATGTATTCATGTTGAACGGCAGATTGTAAAGCTCATCCTTGTAAATTGCTACCGGTGAGTTAATGTAATTATTGAACTCTGCGAACTGATTGATGTAATCCCAAACCTTTTTGTTGGATGTGTGGAAAATATGTGCACCATATTTGTGAACATTGATTCCTTCAATATTTTCACAGTAAATATTTCCACCGATATGCGGACGCTTGTCAATTACCAGACAGGTTTTTCCTTTTTTCTTTGCTTCGTGAGCAAATACTGCCCCATATAATCCTGATCCTACTACTAAATAATCATACTTCATAATACTAAATCCTCTCTTTTATTTCTTTGTAATTTTATCTTTTATCATCTTTCCCATTCCGACGACACTTCCCACTCCATAGCTTAAATGAAGTAAAAAGAAGATTCCCGGAAGCAAAAGCTGACATATATGCTTCGCCTCATTTTTTACAGACAGAATTGCCATTCCGATTGCACCGCACCAATAAGTGATCCACATGGCAATCGCCAGAAATGGCTTCTTTAGTGCTACCAAAATGGATGTCACAAGAATCGCAATCACAAAAGCAAACGGCACAAAATGATAAATGCTGAGACATCCAGGACATACGCCAAGAGTTCTTGCTACCCAGTCTCCATTGCCGTATTTCTGCTTCATCATTCCCGGAATCGAACTTCTCACATATTGCCAGGAATGAATCTGCGGATCGTAGCATAAGCGGTATCCTGCCTGCCGGATCCGATAATGCATCTCATTATCTTCCGTTCTTCCCAGATTTTCATTGAAAAGTCCAACCTTTTCAAATACTTTTCTCCGATATGCCGCATGGAACATGGACTTTACATATTTCTTTTCATTCTCTCTCCGGAAACCTGCGATTCCACTTCCGAACATTGAACTTTCTGCACTCAGTAGAAGTCTCTGCCACGGTGTATCCTTCTCTGGAAGATTCGGTCTTGGTCCCCCGGTGACATCCTCTCCGCTTTCCATGCATTCTACGTTCTTGGAAACAAAATCCTCCGGAATGCGCCCATGTGCGTCCAGACGGATAATAATATCTCCGGTTGAACTACGGATTGCCTGATTCCAGCCGGAGGCCTGATTGTTCCCCGGATTTTCCGTAACAAAGCAGTTATGATACTGCGGATTTTCTTCGGCAAAACGTTCCATAATCCGTCTGGTTCCATCTGTTGAACTGCTGTCCACCATCACAACTTCGATCTGCTCTGCCGGGTAATCCTGTTTTGTGATATCCTCCAGCAAGTGTGGAAGATACTCTTCTTCATTGCGCGCAATCGTGCAAACTGATACTAACATACATTTCTCCTATACTGTAGTTCTTATCGTAATACTGCAAATACTGTCATAAACATGGTCATAAAATCTCTCCACAGACTGTATTTGCGCAGATCTTCCAGATTATAACTCATCTTCTCCGGAAGCACTTCATGAATATAAGCATAATCCACATCTTCTACATGCTCCAGCATTTCACCCTCATCTTTGTAGCATACGCTGGCTCTGGAAGTGATTCCTGCCGGTAACAAAAGAGTCGCATACATTTCTTTAGTATATCCTTTTACATACTTCACAACTTCCGGTCTGGTTCCAACAAAACTCATCTCTCCGCGAAGAACATTGATAAGCTGTGGAAATTCATCAATCCTGCAGCCGCGGATCACTTTTCCAACCCGTGTCAGTCTGGAATCCTGACTGATCGTAACCTGTGTTCCCATCTTGTCTGCATTCTGCACCATAGTACGGAACTTTAGAATGTGAAATTTCTTTCCATACTGTGTCACACGCACCTGCTTGTAAATCACCGGTCCCGGTGAATCCAGCTTGATTGCAATACTGATGACTAACATGATCGGTGATAAAACGACAAGTAAAATCATCGAAAGCAGAATGTCAAAATATCTCTTTAATCTTAATTCTTTTTCGTGTCTGATCAGAATATCATAGTATTGTTTTACTTCGTCTGTTCTCATAAACTTCGGAAGTTCGTCCCATTTTCTCATACAGCATTCCTATCCGATGCATTCCTTCAATACATCTGTCACGTATTTTACCTCTTCATCGGTAAGTTTCGTATGAAGCGGTAATGTAATTGCATTTTCAAATAAAGCATAAGCATTTGGATAATCTTTAATATCAAATCCCATATTTTTGTATGCAGATAACAACGGTAACGGTTTGTAATGCACATTCGTTGCTACGCCATGCTCTGCCATCTTCGTAATGATCTCATTACATTCTTCCCGTGTTTTTCCCTGAACACGGATCAGATACAAATGTCCGCTGGACTTATGATCTGTATCAAAATGATTCAGTACATTCACAGGAAGACTTTCCAGTGCTTTATCATACATTCCTATGATTTCCCGGCGCCGTGCTAATAATGCATCATAGCGCTTTAACTGTACCAATCCAATAGAAGCCATGATATCGGTCATATTGCATTTGAAATAAGGTGCCACAACATCATACTCCCATGCGCCAAGCTGCGTCTTTGCTAGCGCATCTTTGGATTGACCGTGCAGTGAAAAGAGCATATATTTCTTATAAATCTCTTCGTCATCCACACCTTCGATCGGACGCCATGTGACTGCGCCACCTTCCGCTGTCGTCAGGTTCTTTACCGCATGGAAGGAAAAGCTTGTGAAATCAGCGACTTGTCCGCATTTCTTTCCTTTACGCTCTGCGCCAAATGCATGTGCAGCATCTGCCACCACAATCACTCTGCCAAACTTCTCCTGAAGTTCATTTGCCGGATGGAAAAGTGATTTCTTTGCTTCTACAATTTCAAATATCTTATCATAGTCACACATAATTCCGGCAAGATCTACCGGGATAACCGCTTTCGTCTTCTCTGTGATTGCATCTGCCAGCTTCTCATAATCTATCTCGTAAGAATCTTTTGCCACATCCACCAGAACCAGTTTTGCACCTACATGCTCTACTACACTGGCTGATGCAGTATAAGTATAGGCAGTTGTAATTACTTCATCTCCCGGTCCAATTCCCAGAAGACGCAGTGTCATCTCCAGGCAGGCTGTTGCCGAATTCAGACAAACTACTCTATTAGTCCCTATATATTCTGCCAACTGTTTTTCAAAAAGCTTCGTCTTTGGTCCTGTTGTGATCCAGCCACTTCTTAACGTATCTACAACCTCTGCTATTTCCTCTTCCGTGATATCCGGAGGTGAAAAAGCGATATGCATATTCTCCATAAATAATCTTCTTTCTTTAAAATAAAATATACTATGTAACAATTATTACAAAATTATTACATAGTATATACTACCAAAAAACTCCATAAAATACAATTAAAACTATTTCTCAACTACTTTTCTGCTATTTTTTGAACACAATCAGCTTGCTGATCACATAATTAAGCACGATCACAATCACCTGTGCTACTACCTTAACCAGCATACTGTTCATTCCCAGATTTGTGATGAAAATGAATAAAATCAGTTCCTCAATTACCAGCGTTGCTACTCGACCGCCTACGAAACTGGTGATCTCTTTGATAAAATCAGCTGTAGTTTCAGCGTTAGAATCAAATACCCAAATCCTGTTAGTTATATAAGCAAATGCAACTGCCAGTATCCATGAACCAATATTTGCTACCAGAGCATTCCATCCTATCTGAATGTTAAAAAATGCATAAGAGATAATACTTACTAAAAAAGTTAAGCCACCAAAGAATAAGTATAATAATATTTCTTTATTTTTTTTGTAAAATGGATTAAAAATCCGTAAAACTGGAAGTTCCATGATGCGGTCAAATATATCTTTTTCTTTTTTCATTTTATGCTTCCTTCTTTAATCTTATCAAAAGTTCTATAACTAAACGTTGCGAGAGCCATCTGTCTAAAACAGATGGCTCTGCTTAATAAGTCAATGCACTAAAATGTAAAAACTTATGCTAATTCTTTCTCTACAGTTTCTAACGCTGCTTCGATTACCTTATCCATATCATAATACTTGTAATTTCCAAGGCGTCCACCAAAGATCACATTCTTCTCCTGGTCTGCAAGTTTCTTGTATTCTTCAAACAGCTTATTGTTCTGTTCGTTATTTACCGGATAATACGGTTCCATTCCTACTTTCCATTCTGAAGAATACTCTCTGGAGATAACAGTTTTTTCCTGTTTTCCAAATTCAAAATGCTTGTGCTCGATAATACGTGTATAAGGAACTTCTCTTTCGGTATAGTTCACAACTGCATTTCCCTGATAATTGTCTGTATCAAGTACTTCTGTTTCAAATCTTACGGAACGATATTCCAGTGCTCCGAGCTTGTATCCGAAGTATTCGTCGATCATTCCGGTAAACAGTGTCTTCTCTGCGATATCCGGATTTTCTTTGATAAATTCAAAGTAATCGGTATCTGTCTTTACTTCGATTCCATCAAGCATCTTTTCAATAATCTTTGTATATCCTCCGATCGGGATTCCCTGATATCTGTCATTGAAATAGTTGTTGTCAAATGTAAATCTTACCGGTAAACGTTTGATGATGAATGCCGGAAGGTCTTTGCAGGCACGTCCCCACTGTTTTTCAGTATAACCTTTTACCAGTTTTTCAAATACATCTTTTCCTACCAGCGATAATCCCTGTTCTTCCAGGTTCTTCGGCTCTGTGATTCCTGTCTCTGCAACCTGTTTTGCGATCATATCTTTTGCTTCCTGTGGTGTCTTGATGTTCCACATTTTGCTGAATGTGTTCATGTTAAATGGCAGGTTGTAGAGCTCGTCTTTGTAAATCGCTACCGGTGAATTGATGTAGTTATTAAACTCTGCAAACTGATTGATATAATCCCACACCTGTTTGTTGGATGTATGGAAAATATGCGCACCATATTTGTGGACATTGATTCCTTCAATATTTTCGCAGTAAATATTTCCACCGATATGCGGACGCTTATCAATTACCAGACAGGTCTTTCCTTTTTTCTTTGCTTCGTGAGCAAATACTGCTCCATATAATCCTGATCCTACTACTAAATAATCGTACTTCATCATTTATTACCTCGTTTTATTGATATTTGTCCAATTCCAAATATTCTTTCCAAAATTTATAAGAAGTTAAATATCTTCTTCTGTCATAATAAGCCTTATCAATTACTTTATGCATTTTTCTATAGCGTTTTACTGTTGTGAAATAATACTTCATTACTTTTCTAAATTTCTTTTTATCCAATTTCCGGATTTCTGCTGTATAAGCATTTGGATTAATAGCGATAACACTATCTACAAGACACTGTCTTTGTGGATTGTAGAACCAGTCATGTGCAACAGCTGCCGGTCCTTTTCTCAACCATTTTTTCGGCCAGAATATCTGACCATTAAAAGTCAGTCGATAAAGAATCGTATCTTTTAAGCTTCGATAATCTTCCTGATAAATAGAATCAATATCTACACCATATTCATCAAACTCTTCAAAATCCTTCATATCCGCATTTTTAGCTGACATTGTCTTCAAACGTTCCTGACATTTTTCTTCTTCAATAAATGCCGGTCCTTTCAGATAATCTCTGATCGCATCAACAATCATTTCTGCTGCATTATAATTGAATCGCAAAATTTCTGACAAAAACAATCCGTTAAACCTGCTCCAGATTCGTTCTCTTCTTCCTCTTGATGGATTACAAGCTTCTTCAATCAGGAAATTACGAAATACCTGATAATATTCCATAAAATAGTTGAACTTCAAAGTGAATCCCATATGCCATACACAAATACCATTCATCGTAATGAACTTTGCCTGATTACGGAAACTGAACTCTGTATCGTCAACACGTATGAATAACGGTAACGAAAAACCATTTTTTTCAATCATGGTTGCTGGGATGCAGCAATACCACCATCCTGCATAGGAATCCGCTTTTTTCGTTTTTGCTTCCTCTTTTTGAAGCATATCTGCCATATCTACTATTTTTCCATGACCTTTCGATGAGTTCTGTCCACCATCTGCTCCCAAAAATCCAACATCTTCATGGAATACATCCATCTCTTCATAACAGAGCATTGCACCGCTGATAATATACTCTTTATATTTTGGTTTTACCAATAACAACATTAAATATGTTCTTTTAATACTTTCCGAAAGAACAACCACATCATCATCCATCAATAGTACGTGTGTTGCTTTTGGTTTTTGCTGAAGGGATTCAATCATGCCTCTAGTAAAGCCGCCTGAACCACCTACATTTTTATTTCTATGATAATATACATGTTCTCCCTCAAACTCTTCCGCTGATAATACTCTTCCTTCATCATTATCAACAATGTGGAGATATACATTTCTTCCAATAATATCATCTTTTGAAAGAATTTCATCCTTAATCATTTTTACATTTTTACGGATAAAATCTTCTTTCTTAAACGTAGTAGTTGCAATGGAAAGCCTGACTTCATTGAACTCTTCTTCATTTACTTCCGCATAGTATCCACCATCATATACATAGCAATCAGAATACATACGAAGTTCAAACGCCACTAATGTTTCTTTATTATTCGGAATATTCACAGAAATTTCTGTTTTTTCATCACAGTGATATTCTTTTTTCAAAAGTACATCTCTTTTTGCCGATTCCTCAATTCTATGATACCCAGACAAAACAAGTTCAAAATCACCTTTAATCACTAACTTTAGCGATGTTTGTCCTATTTTGGTGTGTTTTTTCCATTTTTTCATAGAAAATGCATTTAAGTATGCCCCGAAGTCACAGGTACTATATTTTGAAAATACGAAGCACTGTTCTGCTTTATCCTGAATGCCTAGTCCACCTTTGTAAAAAAGATCTGCATAATCTGTATATTCTTCTTTATCTGGGAACAAAATACTCTGTAATTTTAACTCCATTTTTTACAACTCCTTATCATTGATTAATTTAACTGTAAATAGTTTTTCCAAAATTCTCTACTTTCAAGTTTTGAATAATTTCTTCTGTATTCATTGCATACTCGGTCATAATGCTTATCAATCAGCCGAAATACTTTCAACATTTTTATATAAGCTTTTACCAGCTCTCCCCTGCTTCTCTGAACACAAATTGCTTTTCCTGTCGCATCTGCATATACCACTTCTTTGCATCGATATAAATCATAAATGTTAGGATTTGGTCTTGCTACTTTTGTAGTTTCACTTTTATACGCCGGGAAAAAGTGACCATTCATTGACAGCATCCCCCATAACTTTCTTACTTTTCCTGGTGGTGCTACCTCTGGTCTTCCGCATGGATTCAGATCCTCTGCATCAATTCCATGATATCCAATAAATTTCTCTACAGGCTGCACCTGATAATTATATTTTGCTAACTCTCCGTGCAATTTCAAAGTATCTACATTATAGAACCATTTGAATCCTCTCAGGAAATCTACTGCGCCTTTCAAATTCAAATCTACATATTTATATCGATATTTCCCAATATTACTGCTAACCTGAATAAAAAGCATCTTCTTAAACTCTTTTGCAGTATATTGTGGATTATGAATTGCATTCGTAATTGCAAGATTTCTGATATCATAATATTCCAGAAATCCTGGTAACTTATTCTCAAATGCTTCATGCCAGATTGAAATTCCATTCATAAATATAAACTGACCATTTGCCCGCAGTCCATATTCGATATCATCTCGATGAATAAAAAATGGCAATGGATATTCTTTTTCTTTTATGAAATCAACCGGAATACAGGAATACCACCATCCTGTATATTCCGTTCTTTGAACTTGCTCATTTTTTACAACATTTTCAAGAACTGTCATATCAAAATCGTGGTTCGTAGCAACAATATCACCATCATTCCAACAAGCCCCACATTCATACTGAACTTTTGGTAAATCTTCTCTTAATAAAGTTCCCCCAATCGTTGCAGACATATATTCATCTTTCAAAACTGTCAACAATGTATAGGTCCGTTCTATGGCTTCCGGTGAAATAACCGCATCATCATCCATCAACAATACATGTGTAATTTTATCGTCACGCATATGTTCAAACATTGTTCTGGTAAATCCGCCTACTCCACCAAGATTTTTATTATTTACAATCCGGATATTGGAGTCCTCTATTTTTTCTTTTTCTAAAGTTCCCCCATTATCAGAAATACACACCGATAAGTGACCGTAAGCCTGTGCTTCCTCATTATTAAGCAAATGTTTCTTCAACACATTCATATTACGCTCAACATATTTTTCACGTTTAAATGTACAGATACCAATTCCAATGTTAATCTCTCGTCTTGAAGCCACTTCATCTGTATCATAGCTTCCTTCATAAAGAACCGTATCTTCTTCAGCAACTATGGTTACGCCAATTACACCTTTAGCCGGCAATTCAATCCTTGATGTACATTTTGTACTCTTAGACGAATTTTCCATTTCCTCTTGCATAATTTTGCTGTTTACTATTTTTTCATCTACACTGGATAAAGCATATACAAAAACTTTTATTTTTCCTTCAAAGGTAATCGATAGAGTAATCGACTGAACCCCTGTATATTCTTTCCATTTCTCAGCAGAAAAAATATTCATATAGGTGCAAAAATCAACTTTTCCACCTGCACTAAGCAAGATTTTTTCTCCTGACTGAATGCCATTAGCCACCTTATAGTATAGCTCTGACTCTTCTACTGCCTGCTGTTGCCAAACAATTTTCTGTAATATCATTTTTATCACCATTTACTGATTCATATGCATATATCGATCTGTTACTTCTTCGACCAATCCGCTCATTTTCACATCGCCTTTATCAATCCAGATTGCATGATCACACAACTGTCTGACAGAATTAACATCGTGAGAAACATACAATAACGTTGTTCCACCACTAAGCATCTGTCCCATTCTTTCATAACACTTCTGCTGGAACTGATAATCACCAACCGAAAGGATTTCATCAACTACCAGAATATCTGGACGAACCATTGTTGCAATTGCAAATCCAAGTCTCGCCTGCATACCAGATGAGAAATTCTTAATCGGTACATCAAGGAAATCTTTCAGCTCTGCAAATTCTATAATCTCGTCAAAATGCTCTTCCATAAACTTTCTCGAATGACCTAATACAGTTCCATTCAAAAATACATTCTCACGTGCTGTCATATTCATATCAAAACCCGCTCCCAGTTCAATCAAAGGTGCAATTGTTCCCTTTGTCGTAACGGTTCCTTTATAAGGCTTCAATATCCCACAACAAGCTTTCAAAAGTGTTGACTTACCAGAACCATTTGTTCCTATGAGCCCCCATGCTTCTCCACGTTTTACTTTTAAGCTCACATCTTTTAACGCTAAAAACTCCTGAAACATCAACTCGTGCTTAATCAACTTAATTACATATTCTTTTAGATTATCAACTTTCTCCGTTGCCATATTAAACCGGATTGTCAAATGGTCAACATCTACAATATACTCGTCACTCATACATTTTCTCCTAGATATATAATATGAATTTATCCTGTGTCTTTTTAAATACAGCCATTCCGATTGCAAGCATAACAAACGCCATTAACCAACATCCTACAAAAATTCTAGGTGTCGTAAAATGTCTGTATAACACCAGATCTCTAAAGAACTGAATGTAATAATACATTGGATTACAATACTCTACAAGTGTTCTTAACCAATCCGGTAAAAGGTCAATCGGATAGAACATAGGTGTTACATACATCCATGCAACAGTGATTGCATTGTAAATGTACTGGATATCTCTGAAAAATACATTTGCTGCTGAAAGGAAGAATCCCATACCACATACAAAAATATACAGCGGAATTACAACCAATGGGAATAATAAAAGGTATGGTGAAAACGGCGCTCTTGTAATCAGCATAACAAGAATCAATGCTCCCATTGAAAAAATAAGGTCAATCAGTGAGCTTGTAACCTTTGATAAAGTAAAAATATATTTTGGAACATATATCTTTTTAATCAAAGCACCATTATCTAATACAGAATACATCGACATATGAGTTGCGTTATTCATAAAGTCAAATAATGCCTGACCAGTCAACAGATATACCGGAAAATTCTCAATACCTCTCTGGAACATCTGTGAAAACACCAGTGTCATTACCAGCATGATCAATAACGGATTCAAAATACTCCAAACATATCCCAAAAAGCTGCGTCTGTATTTCAATTTTACATCTCGAACTACTAATTCTCTCAATAGATCTTTGTACTTAAAAAATGTATTTATTCTATCTCTTGTTGCGCTCATCTTTTTCTCCATTTACTTAATATGAATTTCTTCTTCCCTTGAATGCTAACACGGCCAGTGGAAATGCTGCATATCTTGTCTTTCTCAAAACTAGAACTGCCGGATTCCTTACCTTATCATATACAGCTCTATTCTTATGGTAAAAATATGCATCCAACTTCATAGCCTTTTTCCGCATTCCATTCTTAAGTGGAAAACTAATATAAATTTTCATCTGGCTGGTAAGTATCGTTGCAGTAAGTTCTCTGATGTATTCTATATTCGCTTCCGGTGCAAATTTTTCTATTTTATTGCAATACTGGTTCAATCTCATCAGTACTTTCAAATGGTTTTTCAAATTTTTTTGCATCTTCTGAATTGACATACTCTGTCCAGGTAATCCCAACCGATACTGATAAACATGATCCTCAATAAAATATACAGTCTGAACATACGGGATTGGAAATGCTATAAACTCTACATCCACATAAAATGTATGCTCATCAATCTGTTCTCCTGCTTTTCTGTACAATTCCGTTTTTACAGTTGTAGCATGCATATCAATAATTGTTTTACCTACAATCTCTTCAAAATTATACATTCTGTTATATTCAATTTTTTCAAATGGATGTTCCTGGCGTTCTTCCGGCATCTTTGTTGTGTGATTAATCCAGGTATAGTTTGATGCAACTATATCTGCATCAATTTTTTTCAGCACTTTGACCAAATGGATAAAACTTCTTGTATCAACCCAGTCATCACCATCAACTACTTTAAAATACTTTCCTTTTGCTTCTGCTGCTCCAGTATTTATTGTTGATCCATGTCCACCATTTTCTTTGTTAATTAAACGATATGTGTTCGGATATTTACTTTCATATCGTCTTGCTATTTCTTCTGTTCTATCGCTTGAACCATCATTTACAATCAAAACTTCTATATCATCCATTACTTCGGAATTGACAAATGATTCTAAGCAATCTTCCAAATAGGCTTCAACATTGTAACTTGGAATGGTTATTGTTAATATTTTATCTTCCATTTTACTCCTCATTATATAAATCAATTTCTCAAAAAAAGTTGGTCCTACAAATATAACATAAGCTATTATATTTTGTTTACCAACTTTCTCCTTATAGCATATATCAAAATAACAGAATAATTATATCAATCCTTTATTCTTTTGTCAATTTTAGGGAAACTTTACTTTTATTATCCCTTACTTTGATAAACAAAATGTCATACTGTCATTATCTTCTGCAATTTTTTCATAATCTGTATATCCTAATATCTTTGTGCTTTCTTTAATACACGCCTCTAAGTCCTCTCCTCCCCATGCATTAATTAACTTATCTACATATAAAATCATTTCCGGAGACGATGTATCAATTTCATCTATTTTTTTATCTAAATCAGCATAATATACTTGATAAATATCATCAAATTTTTCCAAATCCAATGCATTATTTAGTAACCTATAAGAACTGTAATATATATACACACATGGATTATCGCAATATCTATCAATAGTCTGTGAATTTTCACCCTTATCTGGATATAAATAACACGGATCATTTGCATAATAAGTTAACCCTACTATAAAAATAACACATATTCCAAATATTATTACTCTTTTCCCTCCACATTTTATATACATTTTTAGCACTGCATAAATTAACACACACGCACATAACACAAGCAGCGGATAAATGCACATAATATATCGATTACTATAAAATTGTGTTATTTTTGACACAATTATAAAATAGAATGCTATACTTAACATTATAGAAATAGTAATTATATATTCTTTTTTTAATTCTATTTTATACTGAATTTCTTTCTTTTTTTCTATTTTTAAATATCTTTTCCCTTGCTCTTCAACAATACATATATTAAAAAATAATTTGCGTAACACACCTATAATCAAAAGCGTAACTACTACTATTATTAATACAATTAATATACTTCCAAATAATTCCGCACTAATATATCCCCAATATACACTTACTTTTTTCCCTAAGTCTCGTATATTCTTTAAATTTTCATGAGTTGCTGAACTATTATTATTAGAATCTCCACCAAAAACTTTTAAAATATATGATGGAAATAACGCGATTGCACATACTGCTCCAACGCATCCGCATATGCAATATTGTATCATATACTTCCACTGTTTATTTTTCAGCAAATAAACCATATAAAACAAAACTATTGGTGCTACAAAAATGATAAAGAAAAATTGGGTATACATTCCTCCGCATGTAGCTATCGACAATAAAATCATATTTTTCAATGACTGTCCCTTTTCCTGATACAATCGAATATTTTGCAAAAGGAACATCAAACACCACATTGTTAATAACATATACATTCTAACAAACGTTACACTATTAACCGCACCGATACTAAATCCATAAAATACCAATACCGCAATATTGAAAATATTATTTTTAGAAATACATCTGGCAATTTTCAATAGTAAAAACATAGAAATCGCAAAATAAAAAATATTAGGAATCAATCCAAACCATTTACTAAACTGCCCTGGAAAAAAAGAAGATATGGTATGCAATACTAAATAAAAAAGCGGTGGATGCGCATCATGTGTCTGATTATAAATAACGGATCCATATGAAAATTCTTCTCCTTTGTTAACTGTTAAATAAGACCTGAACATTTCTGGATCTATTTTCACATTATCTAATCCATTATCCTCCCATATCTGCGCATGATAATAACTGTTAGACAATCCATATGACCAAATCTCATCAACGAAAAAGCCCTGTTTCATATTACAGTAATATAACATAAACACAATTTGTGCAAATAAGATTATTGAGAATATGATATATATATTCGTCTTTTCAACTTTATCTACAAGCTTATTGAATCCCTTCTTTATCTGCATTTATTTCTTACTCACTTTCTCTCACAATATAAATAGGTCTTTTCTTTGTCTCCAAATATGTCTTCGATAAATACAACCCCATAATTCCAAGACATAATAGCTGGATTCCACCTAAAAAGAATATTATTGTTACCAATGAAGGCCATCCAGCAACTGGATCTCCAAACACTAATGCTCTAATAACAATCACTAACATAGATATAAACGAAACTCCGCAAAACGCAATTCCAAACACAGATGCAACTGCCAATGGTGCTGTAGAATATGCCAAAATTCCTTCAATTGAGTACAAAAACAGTTTCCAGAAAGACCATTTTGTCTCTCCTGCGCTTCTTTCCACATTTTCAAATGCAATCCATTTTGTATGAAAACCTACCCAGCTGTAAATTCCCTTTGTGAAACGATTATATTCTGCATCTCTCAAAATTGCATCTACCATTTTTCGTTTCATTAACCGAAAGTCTCTCGCACCATCCACAATTTCTGTTGAGGACATTTTATTGATGATTTTATAAAACATTCTCGCAAAGAAAGATCGGATAGGCGGTTCCCCTGCCCGGTTAACTCTTCTCGTAGCAACGCAATCATAATCTTCTTTACCTTCTGACTCTTTAATTGTTTTCCACATTTCCGGCAGCAGTGACGGTGGATCCTGCAGATCCACATCCAATGTTGCAACATAATCTCCTGTTGAAAGCTGTAATCCGGCATATAATGCAGATTCTTTTCCAAAGTTTCTTGAAAATGAAACATAATGAACTCTTTCATCCTTTGCCCGCAGATCTTTGAAGCACTGCAATGTTCCGTCTTTACTCCCATCGTCTACAAAACAAAACTCAAATTCAAACTCATCTTTTAACTGTTCTATTACTTTCAAAGCTTCTCTATAAAAAATAGGAATTGCTTCTTCTTCATTGTAACAAGGTACTACCAATGACATTTTCATAATTATTTTCCTCCAAATTACTACTGATATTAAATAGTCTTATGATCTGTTTCCACGCTCGGTCCTTCATGACTGATTCGTCCCAGACTCACCAGTTCCCGAAACGCTTCACTGTCTCTCTTCTTATCTTCCGGTCTAATGTGATACGTTGAAATAATTCCAGCAACTTTTTCTTTAATATCCGGACTTTCTTCCATCGCCGCTTTTTCAAGCTCTCTTAACTGACTCAGAAAATGCACCTCGTCAAACTCCAGCGGTTTCCCAATAAAAATCAAATCATTTGCCGTCTTTTGAAGACCTTCTTCTTTCGTCAATAACTCTTCATACAGCTTTTCCCCATCCCAGAACTGGTTCACAGGGGTCAGCACTGCTTTATAGTCGATACGGCCCACTCCGGACCGGTACAGGGCGTGGATCACCGCATCCACCTGCGCGGACGCCAGGCCTGCCATGACCATCATCTCGCAGTCAAATTCTGTGCCCGGGCGGTCATTTTCCGCCGGAGGCACCTCCTTCACTCCGGCCAGGTATCCCACCGGCTGGAAATATTCCTCCGGTCCCACGGTCCTCATCCGCAGCCCCAGGGGGAGCAGCGCC
>ENA-OPDH01001853-OPDH01001853.1-human-gut-metagenome-genome-assembly--contig:-NODE-1853-length-14584-cov-4.478835_pt1 | contig 14584 bp, 19 predicted proteins | sample MGYA00241260_ERZ501500 | MGnify/ENA primary metagenome ERZ501500 (study PRJEB25962, sample SAMEA2042519) | human gut metagenome | biome: human gut; feature: human-associated habitat; material: faeces...
TCCTGCTGATCCATCATCTGCGAAAGGAAACTGCCGATGATGTGTTCAACCGTATGCTCTGACTTGCCCTGCCCTGACGAGGCGGAAAATGCCCCTGTACCGGAAGATGGTACATCTGATGAATCACCGGCAGCACATCTGGAGAGCGCCCTTGCGGATGCCTGTGAAACTCCTGATTCCACACTTGGGGAGCAGTCTGCCGCTATGCCGACAGCGGATTCTTACTCCTTTGCTGATGGCTTTGAAAGAGAAATCGGGCGGCAAAATTGCCGCCCGATTCGTATGTGGACTGGGGGGCAGTCCATTTTTATTCCCCCTTGAACCGTACAGGTGAACAGATACTTACGAATGAAGATAAAAGCGAGACAATTATATTTATTTCATTCTCTTTGTCTAATCCGAGATGGTCATAAAAGTGAATCAGAGTTCCAGAATAACCGCTCGAACTTTCTTTGTAATTGATCAAAGATGAATCGCTTTGTATTTTCTTATATCTAGGGTACTTTTACAGTTTTCGTAATTATTGTGCGACTGTCGTAGTCAGATCCGACTTCTGCAAAAACTGTTGCCTTTATGTAAAAAGATGAACCGGATGTTAGATCGATTTCATAGTCTCCTGTATGCAAATTGCTGTTGGAACGAATCAGCCCGTTTTCCTCGGAACCTCGTATGGTCTTTACATATGTGCCATTTGACTTATAAATTTTTATAGATGTAATTCCAATGAGGTCTGCCCTGTGTCCTGACTTTACACTAAAATTTACTCTCAGAGTTCCAGAGCTGTCCCCTTCATACAGTTCCGCACTATAACTGGAAAGTGTCGAACTGGCCCATGTTTCTGGAATATTCGAAGCTGAGGCAGAGCAGCAACAACTAAATAATAAGGTTAAGGCAAAAAATGTAGAAATGATGCGTTTCATAATCCATCTCCTATCGACGATATGATTGATTTCACTTCATCTACTGTGATATCCCCGGATATCTCTATAAGCAAATGCCCGTCAGACCAAGCAGCGGTAATTGTATTTGTATTTGAAAAAATATAAAATGCTCTCTCCTGGCTAACATACTGCTCAACAAATGATCCATCTTTTTCAAATCTCATAAGATCAACGCTGGAGTCTGAATTATAAACAGTAATCACTATGCTGAAAAACTGCCCCGCATTATTGCTAAATGTTGCATTTACAACGTCACTGTTTTCTGTGTTTACGACCTCCACATCCATCTCGCTAAATCTTTGCGGATACCATGTCGGTGACAAATCATCTGTAATACCGCACGCAGTAAGCGCCTCTTGTATTGAGATGTATTGTTCTGCTATATCGACAGTTGGCAACATTTCCATTTCTCCTGTTTGATCTTCATCAGACAGAAAATAAAATAGTTCATCTGTCCACTGAGCAATTCTTCCAAACACATCTACGCCAGCAGCCTGGGCAACAATCATAGTTCCAAACATACACACAAACAACAATGCTGCGACTAGTCCTACTCTCAGCAAGTTACATAGTTTAACCACGGACCGCTTCTCTTGTCTCTGCTCATCGCCGGACTCTGATCCGCAGATCAGTCGGACTTTTTGCTGGAATTCATCATAAGAAGCCTGGGCATCCATGTGATCTGGGACTGGTCTTTTCCTTTCCAGCGCCTCTAAATATGCATCAATCACTTCTGGTGCATAGTTTTCTTCATTCATGGCAGCCAACGCACGTTCCATACTACTGACCAATTCAGAATAGGACATTTTCTCCAGTGTCTTCGGTGATACATCCAGCACCGTTGTTTTCTGTGGCTGAGTGGCACCTATGTTGTTACAAGGAGAATTCATATGCTCCCTCCTTTTTCTCCTCTCATAAGAAATATGTATTCTTATAAAGATTTTGTTGCACAAATTAGGAATCTTTTAATAGTTTTTTGCAATGGCCAATGGTTCTAGATATACGACTTCTACAACTGCTTTCCGTTATCCCTAGCGCCGCAGCGATTTCGCTATACTCCATCTTATCCCTGTATCTCCAAAGCAAAATCGTGCGCTCACTTTCTGATAGCTGTTTAGGCAGCAACGATTCAACAGGGAGTATCTGGTCCTCTTGGCCTAGTTCTACGATACTCTCTATAGGGACCTCCGCCGTCACTCGTTTTCGCCTCAGTTCATTTAGCACCAAATTTCTTAGTGTCAGCATAAGCCACCCTTCTGGTTTTGGATGCGCTATGAGATCTTCTTGATGGAACAATGCCAACAAAAAAGTTTCCTGAACCATATCCTTTGCTGATTCTGTATTATTTAATATATGATAAGCAAATCGAAACATTTTTTCATATTCAGCATTATATAGTTCTTCAATGAAGTGTTTTGGGTACTCTGAGGACAACATCTACTTTCTCGCCTCCATTCAGACTTCAATACTGCCATGAGCAAAACTCCAAAAGAGTAGTAATTGCAATTGTTCCCGGCCATGGCTGAAACCGGAAATCACTCCATTGATATAGAAAGCGGAGCCCCTTTTTGGTAAAATTGACTTGAGAGAAAACCAACCAGAAAGGGGCTGGCCGCTATCTACCGACAGGAAATCATTCAGGATGTGACGCTGTTCACATCCCAAAGCGCCGCCATGTTTTACGACAAACTTTTCAGTAGCTTGGACTTCACGCTGCCCAGAGCGGCAACCGGGCGGCGGGGCTTTCCGAAGGAAGCCATGGTCTGTGCTTTTATCGTTATGAAATGCGAGGGTTTCACGCAGATCACAGATCTGGCGGATTATCTGGACAACAACCGGCTCATTGCCCACTATTGCGGGTTCAATATCATGGAGCCGCTGCCGTCCTACTGGACGTATGACCGTTTCCTCAAAAAAATGGATAACGCTGCATTGAAAGAAATCATGGCGGCACAGGTGAAGAAACTCTATGAGATGGGGATCGTGGACGCCTCATTTATTGGTCTGGACTCCACACCCGTCATGGCAAACACGAAGCAGAACAACCCGAAATCCTTTGCAAAAAACAAGTTCTCCAAGGAAAAACCACCCGAAAAGCGATCCGGACTGCGCCCTCGGCGTCCACTCGGCCTCCAACCAGCACAATGAGCGCCGGTATGAGTTCTACTGGGGCTACAAAAGTCATGTGCTGGTGGACTGCATCTCCGGCCTGCCGCTCTACGAGCTGACCACACCGGGCAATGTCGCCGATCCTGCCGTCGCCGCTGAGATCCTCGCGGCCGCGGATCAGACGATTTCTTTGAAAGAATGCGCCTTCCTTGCCGACAAGGGCTACGATGTGAAAAGCATCTACAATACCGTAAAAACGGTCTATGAGGGCGAGGCTTTTATCCCTCTCAATCCACGCGGTACGAAAGATTTAAAGGCACTTCCTGCCGGTAATCCGGTCTGCGAGGCCGGGTTCGCCATGCACAAGGACGGCAAAACCACCGACAATGGGCGTACCCGCCAGAAATACTGCTGCCCCTTCCGTCAGTCCAAGACCGGTGTTTGCCCTTGTAACCACAAAACCTGGAACAACGGCAAGAAAAACCGGGGCTGCACGAAATATAAAACCGTTCCCGATGACTACAGACTTTCCATTGACCGTAGCTGCCTCTGTTTCAAGAGGACATACGCCTTGCGTACAGAGTGCGAGCGTTACAATTCCCGCTTCAAATCCACAGGTCAGGAACGGCTGTGGGTGCGCAATGGAACCAGCGCGGCAAACCTCAATACGCTGGCTCATATCTCTGCCCTGACTGTTGCGTTGGCCGCCGTTCTGCACGGTTCTCACTCCTACCGTTCTGCCAAACAGCTTCGGCGTTCCGCCTAATCTGCCTTTTCCATACCTTCTTCAGGTGCGGGGGTTACCGCGCTATGGTTTTTGCGCCCTTGAGATGCCCTAAGCTTTTTCGATTCCCATTTGCCTGTTTGCGGGTAGGGCCTTTCGCCTGTTTTGCTCATCACATACTTCAATATACAAGGTTGTATATCATACTAACAAAAAATAAAAATATTGCAACAAAGTTATCTAGTCAAAACATATACATTATAGAACAGAAACTCTTAGAACAATTTTTGCGCTAAAGAATTTAAGCCTCTGACTTACTTGGAAGGAAGGTGTATTCTCATGGGCAAGTAAAAGGGTGCAGCGCCACCCGCCATAAAATAGAAATTGTACCCGATAAAACGTCAGAATATAGAAAGGAAGTCTGCATGAATATGAAAAAGAGAATCATGGCCCTTCTGATGGCTATTGGTATCATGGCCTCGATCACCGTGAGTGCCAGCGCTGCCTCTATGGAGCAGCAGGAAATTCCTTCGGATGCCGAGACTGTCGTTACCCAGGAGGATACGCCCATTCTCCGCGGCCCTAAACCCCCCACGGATTTCTTGAATCTGGATAGCAACACATATACCGCCAGAGTAAAGAGGCTTGCCGCAACCAAAGGTTCCTATTCCATCTACAATTTTTCTTCCTCCAACGGTGTAATCGCCTTTGACGGAACTGTTGAGGCCAGCGGTACTACTAATCCTGACTCCCGCTCTTTTACCATTGACCTGTATGAACAGGGAACAGGACGCTGGGTAGATTCGATTGAATTCAGCTTCTCGGATTCCGCGGACTTCTCTGATTCGTTTACTGGTTTGAGTGCCAATAAGACGTACTACTTCAAGATTACCAACGATAGCAATACCAGCACGTGGGGGAGCCGTGATCTCGACGCAGAACTCACGGTATCCAACGGAGAATAAGACATTGCCTTTCACGGATAGATAATACATATGCGCTTTCTTGATGAAGTAGTGTATTCTTAATTTTGCCCCCACCAACCGCGTATATGCTTCGCGGTTGGTGGGAGCATATTTTATAAAACATTTTAGAGGTGAATATGGAACTATTCTGGCAATTCTATTTAGAACCAGCGCTGGGATACATTGTTGATTCATTAGTTGGATTAGTTGCGGGGGCCATTGTATATGTTCTTTTGATCCCATATAGGAAACAGAGGCTCGCTCATTTAGGTATAATTCCAAGCCGTCACCATGAGATTCTGCTTTGTCTGTTCATGGCATATTCTGGGGCCCTGCTTGTATTGCTAATCTCTCCGGCGGATTTCTTAAATGGTTCAGGTATAAACTTTTCTATCCCTTCTTCGATAACCGTTGAATTTGTCCCAACGATTTTTCTTATTTTGACCGGCCGATATACTCTAGGCACATGGACAAATGCGATGTTTTTGGGGAATGTCCTTCTCTTTATTCCTCTTGGAATATCCCTTATGTTGCTGTATCAAAAACTTACCTGTAAATTAGCTGTTGGAATTGGCCTTATTTTGTCTCTGTCTATTGAGGTGATCCAGATCTTCACTGGCCGGATATTTGATATAAATGACATTATATATAATATATTGGGTACCCTTTTGGGAACATTGTTGGCCCACCTTATAAAAAAATATTTTCCGTCTTGTAGCGGGAAATTTTGCTATGAATAGCTCACAAGAAAATAAAAAGGGTGACATTTGGCTAGCTGCCAACCTATCAACAGCAAAAGAACACTCTCTAAGAGAAGTACCCCCACACAGCACAAATCAAACCATGCAGATTTTTTCTTTTCCTCGACCGCTCGGAGCGCGAAAAATGCAAATCCAAAAGCAATAAAAAGCAAATCGCTCCAGTGCTTTGGATATGCCTTGACTGGAAGCAAAATCATAACGGCCAAAAATAGTGCAAAGCTTATCACATACTGTATGATATTCTTGGGTAATTTTTCCATGTTATTATCCATTCATACAGCGATACACAACCGTATCAGCGTCTTCAATATAGTTCTGCTGATTGGCGCTTGCATACCATTTTGTGTACAACTTTGTTACCGTCCCGTACCCGATAACCCCCGGACCGCTGGGGCGCTGATACGAAAGGACTCTTACAGAAATAGCGTGGATACCGTCTGGGTGCACCGTCCCACCAATATGGCAAATCTTTCCTAAAAGTACTCCTGCCGCAAAAGCTCCAAGAGGATTAAATCCGAGTGCAGCGATTACGACCGTTACAAATGCACCGGAGGTCATATCGAGCAAATCCTGCATAAATGTAATGTCTTTCTTTTGAGTACCAATTAGTTTGCTATAATCAGTTGCAACTGTCCCGTCCGGCGGACCGTCAAGATATTTTACGGTATGTGCAAAAGGAGCAATATCATATTCCGTACTTAGCTTTGATGATTCCTGCGTTGTCACCTTAATGCAATTACCGTTTAAGATTACGTCTCTAATGGAATCAATTTCAACCTTATCAGATTTATCGCCTTCTACAAAGTTCAGCTTTGTCGTCCCATCTGTCGAGATTTCTTTTATTACAATACCATCGACCACATTTCCAGCAGCATCGTTATAAGAATATCTAAATCTACCTTCTACATTATCCGAGAAAGCAAACTCAATCATCTGTGAAAAATTGCCCACTTCATCAGTAGCATATGGGCTTAATTCGACAGCAAATGCAGGAATGGCGAGAGCCATGCACATTGCGATGCAGAGAATAAACGACACCATTTTACGTTTCATTTAACTAACCTCGCTTTCTTTTGTTGTTGAACATAGCTTAATCTACTTCGGATACATTGAAAATTATACCTCTGTATTTTCTACTAAAACAGCCCTCCCTTCTCGTAAAACTAAATACGACAAGGGAGGGAGTTTTTGGACACAACGGCTATTTATTTTTCGCAAACACTTTCTGCTAACCTAACCAGATCTTCGGCAGTGAAGAACCCGGATATGAAAAATCCAGCGTTGTCAGCAGTCATCCATACGATTGTGTTACCGATAGCAGCGTCATCGTTGATCAAAATGTCGGCAGTGCAGCCATCTACGGTTACCTTTTCAACGGCAGTATTTGTTGACTCGATTTGCCAGAATGTCTCATCTGGCGGACTTGCATAATAGAATTTCAGTATCTCACCCTCGTCATTCATATAAATGACCGACGAAGTATTTCCTACACTATCTTCTAATATCTGTGTATATCCTTCGGGGATCCAAGTTAAATAGTAGTTATTCTTTCCTTCATTGCTGGTACGCCCATCCTCAAAATGATATATAAACAACTCTTCGTACACCTCTTTGACCCATCCAAAAAAAGATGCTCTAGCCTCTGTATCGACGGCCAGCCAAGCACTTCCGCCAATGAGGACTGCAAGTATAATAACGGCAACTTTGTGCATCATTTTATAGAAATAAGGATGATCTGCGCGCTTTTTCAGCTTTCTGATTTTTCTTTCAAACGGTTCAGAAAACTCATGAGGACGAATCGCGTCGTAACCTTCTTCCATATAACGCAGATATAAGTTGCTGGATTTTTCAGCAGCCGCGCGTAGTCGCTCATCAGTGATCAAAATTCGCCGCCTCCTTCTTTGTACAGTATCTCGAGTTGCTTTTTCGCTCTCTGATCGATTTTCTGCGCCCAAGATAACGTAATTCCCAACATCTTTGAAATTTCACGCAAATTGTAGCCATGATAATATTTCAACCAGATAACATGACGTTGCTGCTCCGACAACTTAAGAATAGCCTCTGTTAGCAAATCATCTGTGTGAAGTTCTGCACTCAGTTGATTAAGAATTTCATCGTTATATTCCGCAGTGGGATGGTGGCCATTCATTCGCAGCATATCAGTCACTCTGTTGTCAACTATAGTTACGACGAGCTGCTTTGTTTTTGGACTCACCGGATCAATTATTTTGATATTTTCAGCTATTTTCACAAAAGCGTGATGTACCACATCCTCTGCATCTTGTTCATGGTGCAGACGCTTGTAGGCGACGTAATACATAAGCCCGCGGTATTCCCGGTATATATCTTCAAATTTGTTCTTGTCTTCTTCTGTTTCGATCGTTTGAAGATAAATCAGCATGGCCTGCATCTCCTACTTGTTATATTTATATTGTAACAAAGCATAGCCGATATGTCCAGTGATCAGACTCGCAACTCCATCTCTGTACATAGAACGATAATCAACATCCCTCAATTTCACCTTCTTTATATGCCTAAATTTCTTTTAGCAAAAATTAGCGCTGGGCGATTTCCGCCCAGCGCTTACTTTTCCCTTTTTCGTTGCGTTAGAAGCATCTGCCCCGTAATTATAACGGGTCAATTACTTAAGTAAATATTATTCTGCCTTCAATCTCTGCGATTAAGATTTAAAAATTTCATACTCTAAGTCAAACGCATTTGTCGGCGGACACATCCAAAAGTGAGATTCCCATGCATACATTACCGATGTTTTAGATCCATCTATATAATTCATCGTGCTAATAACCATTGCGCAATAGTCATTTTCTTTTATTTTTGAGTACAAATTTTTATCCGAAATCTTTCCAATGACGTTAAAAACTGACATTGCATAACTGAGACTTGACATACCGATGATCTCGCCCAGCATATCATACGCGTTAAATGAGTCACCGCTTGCCAATAGGTCAATGACATATTTCCCAGTCTTGTTATCATCAAGACACAACATACCTACGCGTAACGGCTCAACGCCCCATTCTCTCGGGAGTTTATAAGTAACACTGCCCCCGTATGGAGCATATCGATATACCTCGTCCTCATCTCCTAATGTGGAAACAGGCCCTTTTTTCGTTAACGCCAATTGGTTATAATATTGTGCACTAATGATTTCTTCATATACTGGATACATATCCTCCGCGTTCTGGGCCACTAACTGTTCGTAAACAGACTCCATTATCTTTTTGAACTGTATGTCTGTATTATTCCCTTTGTTCTCAAACTCTACGGCAAAGGCCGGAAGCGACATAGTCATAATCGTACAAATGCTACACAGCAATGCTACTACTTTTTAAAGCACTTCATTTTAAAAATCCTCTCTTTCTTTTTCCTGATGACATTTCCCAAACCATTATGTTCAAAATCTCAGGCAGCAATAAATCCCAGTACAAGTAATAATGCTTAAACAACGCACAGAGCATTATATATGACAAAGCATATATCGATAGGTGAATTGCAGAAAAAGCAAATATCTCTTTTCCTGACATTTCTCCCATTGAATACCTAAAACTGCCGATGATAGCAATTTCTGTCGTTAAGAGAACTGTACTCACAACCTTTATTACTTCGACTAGTTGTATTAAACCCGATTCATTTTGAACTCCTGTGTATTCGTAAAAATACCATTGGATATAATCTGGCGTATACCCTTTTAGGTCAGTGATATTAAGAACAATAACCTGCTTTGACATAAAAGCAATTACTATTATTGCAATTTGAAAAATGGCAGCTACTAATCGGACAATTCTCATTAGATTTTCTAGTTTGATTTTATTTGAAATAATTCTCCCTCCTCGAGAAGCTGTTTCACTTTTCTCCATTGCCTTTTACCTCACACAAACAAAGATATATAATATATCTGGTTTCTCGGAGAAAAATGTTTTTAGTTATTTGTCGCGCTGACCGTAACCGGAGACCGTCTTGTTCCATTCACGGAAAAATTGACAACCATGGTATAGGTTTTTCCTTTTTTGACTGCCGCACTTTTTGTCATCTTCAAAATGCCAGATCCGCTTCCGTTCCAGCTTGCGATCAAATCGCTGCCACACCGGAGTTCCATCGTCGCCGAAATCGCATCTGTCATCTTATCGCCGACAATCTGAATTACACATGAGGCGTTATTCCCATCGAAGCTCAGGTGGGGCACCGAGGTAATGCTGCGGCTTTGGATCGCATGTGCCGAAACAGAAAGAAGCATCACCAGAATAAGAGACATGCAAAAGAAACGCTTTTTCACTAATCTCACCTCCCTTCATTCTCTTAAATACGACAGCGAGGTGTATTTTTGGACAGGATAGCTGATATTTTTTCTTTGCAGTGATAGAATTTTATTGGACAAATATTAAGCCCTCGTAAAACGACAACGTTTTACGAGGGCTTATCTATTAACTTTTTCTGTAACTTGCAAAATTTGTCTATGTTTCTCCGTATTTATTGTGTGAACGGCAAATAGATGTGCCTTGAACCTTGAAAACACCGCATAGAATAGCGCGGTCACATAGAGTCGTCCGGGAGTTATACAGGATCGGCTGACAGTATGCGTTTGCGTACCTGCCGGGGAAGTGCCGCACAGCGGCAGCCTGCAAATACGCGGCCTGAAGCGAGGGCGCAGGAAATGGCCCGGATATAGTTTCAAGTGAATACAAATTCCAGCTTATGGTTAAAATTTTTACATCATTTTTTACAAAGGAGGTCTGCACTTGAATAATAACCTGAAAGAATCTGCTTTACACTACCTCTCGTCTCCTGCTTTCAATAAGAACACTTTGGTTGATATTACAGAGATTCATGTACGGTCAGAATCCGATGGCGATAAGATGAAAGCATTTGTAGATGCTGTCAAAAATCCGTATCTATTCCGTGTCGGTAGTATTGGCGTTCATGTGACTTATTCAGGAAATACAGGGGATACTTTACAGCGCCGTATCCATAACTTGCTCATTTCGGAGAATTGATTTTGCTGTTTCGTATGATATAATTAGTGCGTGTAGTATAGCCATATCATACGGCCTTATAGTAGGAGGTTTATATGGCATACAGAAACCGATATGATGAATATTTGCGGAAACGCCAGGGAGTTTTGCCTGATGCAAAACAGTGGAAAGCTGCGGATTACGCACGTATTTCAAGAGAGGACGGTGATAAAGAGGAAAGCGATAGCATCGGGACGCAATTTGACATCATTGATGATTATATTGCCCATAACGATGATATCACCTTTATTGATCGCTACTCTGATGATGGTTGGAGCGGAACTAATTTTGATCGTCCGGATTTCATGCGTCTGATGGAAGACATCAAAAAGGGAAAAATCAACTGTGTCATTGTCAAAGATTTATCCCGGTTAGGCCGAAACTATATTTTAGTGGGTCAGTATCTTGAGATGATTTTTCCTATGCTGAACATTCGCTTTATATCCGTCAATGACCGAATCGACAGTATAAAAGATCCTGCCTCCATTAACAACGCGCTGGTTTCCTTTAAAAATGTGATGAATGACGAATACTGTCGTGATATTTCAAACAAAGTTCGTTCATCGCTGGATCGTAAACGCAGCAAAGGAGAGTTCATTGGTTCTTTTGCATCATATGGCTATATGAAAGATCCTGATGACCACCATCATCTTATCGTTGACCCTGTTGCTGCTGAAGTCGTCAAAAACATCTTTGACTGGTTCTTGCAGGGAATGAGCATCATTGGCATTGCAAAAAGGCTAAACCATATGGGAATCCCTAATCCCAGCGCCTATAAACGCCAATGCGGCCTAAATTATAAGCATCCTGCCGGACAGTTGGACAGCGCATGGCCTGATTCCTCAGTAAAGCGAGTTTTGAAAAACAGACTTTATGTTGGAGATATGGTTCAGAATAAAAACCGAACCAAAAGCTATAAGGTGCAGGTTAGCGTTGCTGTTCCCGAGGAAAACTGGGTGATTGTTCCGAACATGCATGAAGCTATCATTGACCGCGAAAAATTTGAAACGGTACAACAGCTTTTAATGCGAGACACACGGACTTCACCCGGTATCAATCATGTCAGCATATTTGCAGGGTATATCCGCTGTGCGGATTGCTTGAGAGCAATGGGGAAAAAGAGTGTAGCACAGTCGTATGGAAAGTATCACTACTATGTTTGTCAGACTTTCCGTAAAGCGGGGCGCAATTTATGCACCAAGCATACCATTCGGGAAAAACAGCTTTATGACGCCGTTCTTGCTACCATCCAGTCTCAAATAGATCTCGCGGTTTCAATGGATCAGCTTGTGAATGACCTGAAAAGTCAAAATGTACGAGCTGCGAAATCTTCTCGCCTTGAAAAGATGCTTCAATTAAAAGAAGATGAATACGAGAAGGTTTCCCGCTGTCGAATCGACCTTTACCCCGATTGGAAAGCAGGGGTACTGTCCAAGGACGAGTATCTTTCGCTAAAAGCCAAGATAGGTGAGCAGCTGGAGCAAATCGAAATTGCGATTGCCAACATCAAAGAAGAGATCAGCAAGTACCAATCTGCCCCCGTCTCAGAGAACAGATTCATTTCCAGTTTCCTTCGTTACCGCAATATTCAAGTTCTAACTCGTGAAGTAATTGTAGAACTGATTGAAATGATCTACGTTCACGAAGGTGGCACTATAACAATACAATTCAAATACCAGGACGAATATCAGCGACTCCTTGATTTGATTGATGAACAGGGCCTTGCCAGTGCTGCTGGCTGATATTTATGGGTCTATTGGAACATCATCCCCCGCCGCCTATGACACGCTGTGCGCGCTCTTTCGCGACACGAGGACAAAACCCGAAGACTATGACCTCATCGTGACGGGCGACCTCGGCAGGCTCGGGCATCAGATCGTCTCGGACTTTTTCGCGCGCGATGGGCTCCCTCTCGGTGAGCGCTACACCGACTGCGGGCTTCTGCTCTACGACATCGAATCGCAGGACATGCACTGCGGCGGCAGCGGTTGCGGCTGCTCGGCAAGCGTTTTGTGCGGGTATCTGCTGCGCGGGATGCGCGAGGGCAAATGGAACCGCATCATCTTCGCGCCGACGGGCGCGCTGCTCTCCCCCACGACGACATTTCAGGGCGAGAGCATCCCCGGCATCTGCCACGCGGTCGTATTCTCGAATCACAAGGAGGGATAAGCGGTGGATTATCTGAACGCCTTTCTCTGCGGCGGCATCCTCTGCGCCATCGGACAGATCCTCATCGACAAAACACCCCTCACGCCCGCGCGTATCCTGACGGGCTATGTCGTCTGCGGCGTTTTACTGACGGCCATCGGCGTCTACGAGCCCATCGTCAAATGGGGCGGCGCGGGCGCGACCGTGCCGCTGCTCGGCTTTGGCTACTCGCTCGCCAAAGGCGTGGAAAAAGCCGTTCAAGAGCAGGGGTGGCTCGGCGTGATGACCGGCGGCCTCAGCGCCACGGCGGGCGGCATCGCCGCAGCGGTCGTCTTTGCTGTGCTGATGGCGCTCATTTTTAAGCCCGGCGACAAGCGGTAATAATAAAAAACGAGGAGAGGGTTTTCACCCTCTCCCCTTTTATGGAAAATCGCTTTTTACGATGCGCGCAGGCCGGGCTCTTCGATCTGCTCAAGCGTCATCACTCTGGTGTGGCAGATCGGCTTCCCCTCGACCTCCTCCTGCACCTTGGCGATGCCATGCTGGATCGGCTTCCACTCGACCTTCGTAAAGAGCGACGCAATGCAGATCGGCACGTAGGTGAGCATGAAGAGCGGGAACGTGAAGGTGTAGAGCACCTTTTTCCACGCCGCGCAGCGGATATTCTTCCACTCCGTCACGGTCGTGATCGCGCCGAGCACAAAGAGCGTTAAGTACAGGCTCATCAGCGTTTGCAGCACGGAGACCGCCAGCACCGCCATCGAACCGCCTGACGTCGCGTTCGCGATCGCCGCGCCGATGTTCACGACCACGCTCAAACCCGTGAGCACCGCCGCGGGCATGATGTTCATCGTCATGTCATAGCAGGAAAAGCTGCCGCGCGCAATGCCGGAGAAGAGCTCGGAGGCGTACTTGCGGAACACCTGCAGGTAGCCCTTCGACCAGCGCATGCGCTGGCGCCAGGACTGGGCAAAGCTCGTGGGCTGCTCGTCATAGAGCACCGCGCCCGCCGCGTAGCCGACCTTTTCCCCGCGCACGACGTTGTCAATGGTAAACTCGATGTCCTCGGTCAGCAGGAAGAAGTTCCAGCCGCCGCACGCTTCCAGCACACCGTCGGAAAACAGAAAGCCTGTGCCGGACACGGCGCAGCTGCTTCCAAGGCGCATGCGCGCGTTATTGAGATACTGCGCCTCGCGCAGGAACCACAGCGCATAGCCCGCGGAGATCCAGTTGTCGCCGTAGTTTTTGGAGTTGCGGTAGCACGTCACGATCTCATAGCCGCTGGAGTAGACCTTCTCGATCTCGGAGATGAAGTTCGGGTCGAGGATATTGTCGGCGTCCAGCACGAGATAGGCATCGTAGTGCTTGCGGCCCGGGCGCTTGATGCGCTTGAGCATTTCATTGAGCACATAGCCCTTGCCGACATGCACCGTATCGTGGCGCTCAAAGACGATCGCGCCGCGCTCGCGCGCCACGCGGGCCGTGTCATCCGTGCAGTTGTCCGCGCCGACGTAGATGTCCACGTGGTCCATCGGATAGTTCTTCTGCGCGTGGATGCTGTCGAGCAGCTGGCCGATGACGTTTTCCTCGTTGCGCGCGGCGATGAGGACGGCAATGCGGTGGTTTTCATTGCGGCAGGTGAATTTTTTCCGCTTCAGCAGCGCCACCGCCACATAGAAGAATTGATAGGAATAGCATACGAAAAATAGCGCCATGATGACGGCGTTGATCGTGATGACAGTCTGCATAATATGTTCCTCCATTGCCGGAAGCTCCGGCCCATTTTGGTTTCTTTCCCGCCTGTGGGAAAAGTTATATCATGCAAACCTTGTGATTCCACTGTGAAAATTCTTAACAAATTCCGAACATCCACGGTAGAAATTATTAAGCCCTGAAAAGAGTGAAC
>ENA-OPDH01001864-OPDH01001864.1-human-gut-metagenome-genome-assembly--contig:-NODE-1864-length-14534-cov-3.621314_pt1 | contig 14534 bp, 8 predicted proteins | sample MGYA00241260_ERZ501500 | MGnify/ENA primary metagenome ERZ501500 (study PRJEB25962, sample SAMEA2042519) | human gut metagenome | biome: human gut; feature: human-associated habitat; material: faeces...
GGTGTAAAGATGTGGGGAGCAGCCTCCCTGCGTTCGGCACCCGACAATACATATCTGACCCAGTGGATGAAGCATTTCAATAACCTGGCTACTTTCCTGCCCTTTGCGCGTGCTCACGGATATGAGGGAATGATAGAAACTTCCTGGTCAACCAGCGGAACTTATGGTTTCCACTATGATAACGGTTGGGAAATAATCAGTATGCAACCCATCCGGCAGGTATATCCCATGTCAGGATTCCAATTGCTGATAGACGCTTATTGCAAAGCGGTTAATTCATCAGAAGCGATTCATGCCGAAACTTTCATAAAAGAGTATGCACAGCAACGCTATGGGCTGTCGGAGGACGAAGCGCAAACCTTTCTCAACTATTTCCTGCTTCCCCAAGAGTTAGTCCGTCGCGGAAAAGATGCTAAAGGAAAGCCGATAGAACAGGTGATACAGGAATGTGAAGAGTTGAAAAGCAGCTTCAACAAGATCGTTCCCCGGAAACAGGGCGGTGAATTCGAACATTATCGCCTGATGCTGGACCTGCGCATCAACTATCTTCAGTACAAAGAAGTGGAGTTCACCTACGAATCTTCGAGATATGATGTATCACAGGCTTCCGGACTTGCCACACAACTTAAAAAAATCATCGGTGAAGCCGGGAAACTGGACAAACGTTTCATCAAACTCAACAAAGATTATCTGAAACCCGGACAAGCGGAAGAGATCAACGCATTGAGAAATGAGAAGATGAACGAACTCTACCGGACTTTAAGCAGACAAGCCGGTTTGTAGTTTTCTTCAGTACCGGAAGTATACTTTTGCGTCCGTTTATGTGAAAATTCGAAGATAATCACGTACATTTGCATTTGTACAATCAATTAAATACTAACACCATGAGAAAACTTAACCACGCACTTCTTGCAAGTGCTCTCGCCTTGGCATGCGCTTCGTGTACCGCGGAGAAAGAAGCTAACTACCAAGTGATACCTCTCCCCCAAGAGGTAAGTTTAACCCAGGGAAATCCGTTCAAACTGAACGAAAATGTTCTCATCGTTTATCCGGAAAACAATGCCTTATTGCAACGCAATGCTGAGTTCCTGTCGGAGTACATCCAACAAGCCACGAACTACGCACCGAAAACAAAGGCCATCGCGGCAGGAGAACAAGTGAAAAATGCAATTGTACTGGGGCTCGACCCGGGCATTGCAAACAAGGAAGGCTATGTGCTGACTACCACCCCCGAAGGAATCAGCATCAACGGACAAACCGAAAACGGAGTGTTCTATGGCATCCAGACTTTACGCAAATCCATTCCTGCCGAAGCCAAAGGAGCAACCGTCCTGATACCGGCAGGTGAAATTAAGGACGAACCGCGTTTCAGTTACCGCGGTATGCACCTCGACGTAGGACGTCACTTCTTCCCCAAAGAGTTTATAAAGAAATATATAGACTTGCTGGCACTGCACAATATGAATACTTTCCACTGGCACCTGACTGAAGACCAGGGCTGGCGTATTGAGATCAAGAAATATCCGAAACTTACGGAAATAGGTTCTCAACGCAGTCGTACGGTAATCGGAAGAAACACACAAGAGTACGACAATACGCCGTATGGTGGTTTCTATACACAGGAAGAAGCTAAAGAAATCGTGAAGTATGCGCAGGAACGTTACATCACGATAATTCCGGAAGTAGACTTGCCGGGACATATGCTTGCCGCATTAGCTGCTTATCCGGAAATGGGATGTACAGGCGGTCCATATGAAGTATGTCCTCGTTGGGGCGTATTTGAAGACGTACTCTGCATCGGTAATGATAAAACCATGCAATTCCTGGAAGACGTAATGAGTGAAATCATCGAAATATTCCCATCAGAATATGTACATATCGGTGGCGATGAAGCTCCACGTACCCGTTGGGAAAAATGTCCGAAATGCCAGGCACGTATCAAAGCGGAAGGGCTGAAAGCTGATAAAAAACATACCGCAGAAGATCGCCTGCAAAGTTATTGCATGACACGTATCGAGAAGTTCCTGAACAGCAAGGGACGCCGGATTATCGGCTGGGACGAAATTCTGGAAGGCGATGTAGCCCCCAATGCGACAGTGATGTCATGGCGCGGAGCATCCGGAGGCATAGAAGCGGCACAAATGGGACATGATGTAATTATGACGCCCAACACCTATTGTTATTTCGATTATTATCAGACGGCAGACACCAAGGATGAACCGCTGGGTATCGGTGGATATGTACCCATAGAAAAGGTGTATAGTCTGGATCCTACTTTCGATCTGAATGAAGAACAGAAAAAACATATTATTGGTGCCCAAGCCAACTTATGGACAGAGTACATAACTACCACCGAACATGTGGAATACATGGTATTACCCCGTATGGCTGCCCTTGCCGAAGTACAATGGACGCAACCCGAAAAGAAAGATTTCAAAGATTTCACTAAACGCCTGGCTCGCCTGATGAAGTTCTATCAAAGAGATGGCTTCAACTATGCCAAGCATGTATTCGATTTGAAGGTCGACTTCACACCGGATGTTGCCAAGAAAGCGGTAGTAGTCACATTGAGTACTATTGATGACGCTCCTATTTATTATACATTAGATGGGACCGAACCGACTACAGCTTCATTGAAATACACAGAGCCTGTTGCCATTACTGAAACAGCAGATTTCCAGGCAGTGGTTATCCGCCCGGAAGGAAAGAGTAAAGTGGTGAATAAAAAGATTTCTTTCAATAAGGCTACATATTGCCCTATCGAACTGACCTTCCAGCCTTCGGAAAAATATAAATTCGGAGGTGCTATCACCTTAGTAGATGGTATGAAGGGAAATGATAGCTATGCCACCGGAGCCTGGTTAGGCTTTGTAGGTGGTGATGTGGAAGCCATCATCGACCTGGGACAGGAAACAGAAATCAAGCGGGTAGCTACGAACGCCATTGTCGATATGAGTGCCTGGATTATGGGAAGTACAGGGTTGGTAGTCTCTGTATCTGACGATAACAAAGAGTTCCGCGAAGTAGCCGTTAAGGATATTCCGGCAGAAACAAACATTGATAAGAAAGGTGTGGAAAACTATGAGATAACTTTCGATCCGGTGAAAGCACGGTATGTGAAAGTTGTTATCAAGCGAAGCCCTGCCCTGCCGAAAGGACATGCAGGCGAAGGAAAAGCTGCTTATATGTTCATTGACGAAATAGAGGTGGATTAGAAACCTCTCCCAATGAAGGGAGAGGAGAAATTTTAGAACTGGAAATAAATGAAAGGCTGAATCTCCGTACTCTTCATCTGGATTACCAAGTAAATTAAAGCAAGCATCAGAACCGCCTTTCCCATAAGGGGAAGGCGGGTTACTGTTTTACAGCAAGCGTTCTCCCAACGATCAGGGCAGAAATGCAGAAAGAAACCTAATGCCATCAGTGCAAACACTTCCCAATAGCCTGCAATCAGTTGCGGGAAAAGTTGCGGACGGAAAGTGGTACAGATCTGTTTGATCATATCCAAAGAAGTGGAAAAGTCCGCATTGCGGAAGAATATCCAGCAGAAACAAACAAAGTGGAATGTGATCAGTATACCGAAGAAACGGCGGATGCCGTGGCTTTCTTCTCCCTTCTTTCTTCCAGTCAACGTCATCCAGAATTTATGTGCCGCCAAAGCAATGCCATGGAACAATCCCCAAACGACAAAATTCCAGGAAGCGCCATGCCACAAACCACCCAAAAACATGGTAATGACAAGATTGGCATACTGGCGAATCTTTCCTTTCCGGTTTCCACCCAAAGATATATAGAGATAATCTTTCAGCCAACTGGAAAGCGAAATGTGCCATCGCCGCCAAAACTCCGTAATAGAAGCGGACTTATAAGGAGAGTCAAAGTTCTTATTAAAATGAAAACCTAACAACAAGGCTATTCCGATAGCCATATCACTGTATCCGGAAAAGTCGCAATAGATTTGCAAGGCATATCCATAAACACCCATCAGATTCTCTACTCCGGAATAGAGCGTAGGATTATCAAAAATACGTTCTACAAAGTTCACACTGATATAATCCGAAATAATCGCTTTCTTGAATAGACCGCTTGCAATCAGGAATATACCTCTTCCGAACATCTCATGGGATACGAACAAAGGACGGCGTATCTGTGGGATAAAGTCACGGGCACGTACAATAGGACCTGCCACCAATTGTGGGAAGAAGGATACGTAAAAAGCATAATCCAGCAAATTAGTAAGAGGGGTTATATCTTTGCGATAAACATCGATGGTATAGCTAAGTGACTGGAAAGTAAAGAAAGAAATACCCACAGGGAGGAATATATCGTAATGATGGAACGTGCCGCCTAGCAGCGAAGCGAAGACATCTCCCAGAAAATTAGTATATTTGAAGTATGCAAGCAAACCAAGATTAATAGCAAGGCTAAGCACAACACTTGCCTTACGTTTCCAGCCTACGGAAGTACCTGCCATAAAACGAGCAATAAAGAAATCGCTTACCGTGACAAGTGCCAGCAGGAAAAAGTAAGTTCCGCTACTTTTATAATAAAAATAATAGGAGAATGCGGTAACAAACAACAAGCGTGCAGTCAGACGGTGTTGCAACAGCAGATAAACCAGTATAAATGCTGCAAACAACCACAAGAAAATACCGCTACTGAATATCATCGGCGCTTGCGGGTCATAAACGAATACGTCTCGCAGACGGTTAAAGTCAATATCCCACATAATCATTATAGGCTTTTAAAAGAGCTTGATAAAACAATTCACCTTGCAGCACATATCCTTCGGGAAGATAATGTACATGGTCCGGACGCATCAATTTTGCTTCCTGCCAGTTCAGACAAGCACGCTGTCTCCCTCCCACCGCTTCGTACATATCCCACACTGCAAGACCGTTGTCATCAGCAAAGCGACGCATGGTTTCTACGGCAATAGCAGTACGGGGATTAATGGAATAGGTGCGGCGGCGACGACTTTTCCGGAAGCTGTCGTAGGAACCGGGAGGAGTTGTCATCAGTAAGGGTACATTGGGCAGACTGTCGCGAAGCATACGCACCAGTTCATCCATTTGTCGGTAGTGTAACAGGGTGTTATAACGTCGGTTATGGCTTTCGTTCGTTCCGAAAGACAGTATAACCAGGTCAGGATGCAGGGCGGCAATATCAGAAATACGGTCGGGACGGGTAAAGGTGGTACAAAAAGCGCCATTGATACCCATATCGGTATAAGAGATAGCACCAAAAGTTTCTGTCAGCAGCGTTCCGGTGGTACGGGGCAAGATACGTCCACGGATATGGCTGTCACCGATATGTACGATACGGATGGTATCTGTAGAAAAGCCGGCATGTAACAGACGCAACTTTTCCCAAAAAGGATTGAGGATGCCAAGGCTATCCGTCAACTCATTTTCACCAAGTTGCTGAAAGCCGGAAGGAAAAGCTATTTGAGGAACAGCAACAGTATCCGTACGCTGGGAATAAGAACGGAGTGTGTCACAATTTGCTGTGACTTTACTAATTAGAGGGCAGGATGGAATAGGGTCCTGGGCATGAAGCGGAAAAAAGCATAGAAGAAAGAATATTAGTATATAAGAAAATTTTAGGCGCGGATTACGCGGATTACACGGATTCTTTTGTCTCAAGAAAGTTACATTTAGAGTATTCGTATCTACACTGTAATCCGTGTAATCCGCGTAATCCGCGCCTAAAAAATCGTTCAATAGAACCCTATTTACATTATTCCGCTTCATAAGCCCTCCTCCTGTCGTACTGTTCCTTTCCATACACAAGCGCTTCATAAAGTAGGCCTGCCAGGTGCTTACCTCCCCGGAAATTAATATGCGTATAGTCATAATTCGCCAAAGAAGGCTTGGCATGTACCAGATTCGCCATGCTTCCCTCTCCTCCCATTGCTTCGAACATATTCCAGAAAGCAATGTCGTTATCCGCCGCCAGATTTTGTTGGTAACGCACCAGATTTTTAATGCCGGGCATTGTGCGTAGAGTACCATCTTCCGTCTTATAATCCCGGTCACCTACGCTGACTATCAAGATACCTGCTTGTGGAAATGCATCCTTCAAATGATCAATAGTAGTCTGCATACCTGCAATGTATTTGTCATAATTCCGCCCACGTTCAGTAGCAACGTTCAATCCATATTGCAAGATAATCAGATCGTAAGGACGCTGCTCATTAAATTCATGCATCATCCACACAGGAATAGAACGCAAGGATAAGCCCGAACTGCCGCGCAAAGAGAAATTATCCAGGATAATTCCTTTTTTACCATCCATAGCCAAACCATAGAATAAGGTAGAGTCCGCCTCATCAACCGTCCAACGGACAGAACCGATATTTCCATCCACTTGCATTTCCTGCAAATCATCTGTAGCCAGGAAAGTACGGGTTTGCTTTTCGTTCCGGTTGACATTCACAGAAAGGGTGACTTCTCCTTTACTATAAAAGAAGATAGAAGCCTGTTCACAGGTATCCAGATGGGAAGCATATTTGTTTTGTCCCTTCAATTCCACATAAGCACCGGGACGGGGAACAAAGTAATGTCCGGAAATACCTTGCTTCTTGCGGTCAAAGAAAGTAGAATCCATTACAGAATGGCTTTGCCAACCACCAAACGAGTGGCGCACGGTAGGACGGAATCCGCTGGTCATAGAAGTAATGGTAACAAAACCTACTCCGCAACCACCATATTTATCCTGCAACATATTACGCAAATCCGCAGTAAGAATATCCGCTTCAATGAAGGAATCTCCGAAAACGGCAATACGTACCTGACGGGGACGCTGTGCCAATTCATCCAAAGCCCGGTAAAAAGGTGTCATGCCACGCAGAGTAGAGTCGCTGTAGTCTTCAATGCACGTCATACCCGCACGGCAGGTATCCACAAATGCAGGTTTCACCTTCGGCGGAGGCGGAAGCAAACTGTCCGGTTCTTCCGCAATATCTTTCTGAGTACGCACGTCACCCAGCAAGTCGACACGCCTCATTACGTGTTCACCTACCGTAAAAGCGGGCAGGAAGTACATCAGTAACAAGCCCGCCAATATAATCAATGCCCAAATGCAAGTATATTTCAGATAATTCTTTTCCATGTTGTCCATAAAGGATTTGCAAAGATAGAGAAAAGACATAAAAAGAGAGGGAAATCTTCACGTTTTGTAAGATTTCCCTCTATCAAGTTATTAGTGAACGCCTCCACTACCCTATGCCACGGTCTTGCACAGGCTATGCGAGCGTCTTGCGTAAACTATATAGTCTTCTCGATATTCCAGACGAATGCCCGGAGACCGAGTTGCTGCGTCTCTTCGTCCATCCGATGGAGCGCATCGAGCAACGGGTCAACTTTAGCTTCGTCTACAATAGTAATAATAGCAGAGCACATACTGGGCCATGCGTGACTGCCATAATGCGGCTCTCCCGTCTTGCTGCCACGTCCCTGCACTTGCTGCCAATAGCTGAATCCACGGCAACCCTGACGGTCGAGTAACGCCATAATGCGCTCAAAGAACGCCTGGTCGAATGTTATAAATACGGATTTCATTTGATTTATGATTTATGATTATGATCTATGAACCACAAAACGATAAAGACCGAATGGCAATTCATAAATCATAAATCCAATTATTGTTTTCTTGGTTTCGTCATCTTCTCTTTATGAACCTGATAGTAATCATTCAGTTCACGATCTTTCTTGATCTTACGACGGTTGCGTCTGATACCAATACCGGCAAACGAACAATAAAGCACGGGAACTAAAATCAGCGTCAAGATGGTAGATACCGTCAAACCACCAATTACGGCCACACCCAACGGACGCCACATCTCGGCACCTTCACCCTGACCTACAGCCATCGGAACCATACCGAGGATAGTAGTCAACGTAGTCATTAATACCGGGCGCAAACGGCTACGACCTGCCGTAACCACAGAGTGGAGTACCGCCATACCGCGCTCGCGACAGAGTGTGATGTAGTCAATCAGCACGATACCGTTCTTCACCACAATACCAATCAACATGATTCCACCCAGCAAACTCATTACGTTCAGGTTGGTGCCCGTAAAGAAGAGGGCCATCAACACACCACTGAACGCAAACGGGATGGAGAACATGATAATAAACGGATAACTCAAAGACTCAAACTGGGCGGCCATTACTATAAATACCAGAATGATAATCAGTACAGCCAGTGTACCCAAGTCGGAGAACGAATCTTGCTGGTCCTCATACGAACCCGAAATCTGGATAGAAATACCACTCGGCAAGTCCATCTTATCGATAATGGCATTACCATCGGCAACTACATCACCCAACGGAACTCCGGAAATAACGGCGGATACCGTCACAACACGTTCACGGTCCTTACGCTCGATGGTAGGAGGAGCTGAGCGCTCAACTACTTTACCGAGATCTTTTATACGGACACCATCACCGGAAGGTGTATAGATAAGAATGTTCTCCAAATCTTCAATCTTTGTACGGAACTCGGGAGCATAACGTACACGGATGTCGTACTCATCACCATCCTCACGATAATAAGAAGCCAAGGCTCCGTTCACGCGATTACGCAGATAACCGGAAGCGGTTGACAAATTCAGTCCATGTAATGCTAATTTCTCACGATCAAAGTCTACCTGATATTCAGGTTGGTAATCTTGACGGCTGATATTTACTTCACTTACACCTTTTACATCCAGCAGTTTCTCTTTCAGCTCAGCCGAGACTTTATCCGTTGCGGTAAAATCATAACCATATACCTCGAAGTCAGCACTGGCCTGGGCACTCATACCACCGGTACTACCACCAAGGATTACCTGCGCTTTATCCAATTCAGGATAAGCCTTCAGGTCTTCACGCATTTCGTCGCAAACCGTCTCCAGCTTCACATCACGATCACCCGGACTTACTAAACTAATATTAAAGCTGATAATATGGCTACCATTATCCTGCATTGAGGCGAAAGTATTGTCCGAATCAGCCTGTCCCACCGTATAGTTACAAACCTTCATCACACCTTCGTAACGCTTCATCCACTTTTCCGTCAGTTCCGAAGCTAATGCTTGTGCACGCTCTACACGGGCACCGATGGGAAGTTGCAAGTTCACACCGATACGGCTATTATCAGCTGCCGGGAAAAACTCCGTACCAATATACTTGGCACAGAACAAACTTGCCACAAAGAAAGCAGCACAACCGATCATAACAGTTATACGATGGCGTACAGCCCAATCCAGACGATTTTGATACCATACGTCAAGAGCATCGAGCCCACGCTGAATCGGTGTATAAAGAGCAATGAACATCTTACTCTGCTTCTTTTGCAAGCGCAGGAGTTGCGCACACATCATCGGTGTAAATGACAAAGCCGAAATAGTAGAAACAGTCATGATCACACACATCATCCAACCCAACTGGCGGAACAATACACCGGACATACCGCTCACCATAGTCAGCGGGAAGAATACCGCAATCATGGTCAGCGTCGAAGCAATAACGGAGATGGCCACCTCGTTCGTAGCATGAACTGCTGCCTGCTTCGGCTCGGACCCTCGTTCAATATGGGTCGTCACATTCTCAAGTACCACAATAGCATCGTCCACCACATTACCGATAGCAATGGAAAGACAAGAGAGCGAAATAATATTCAGCGAACCGCCGTCTATAATACCCAAATAGATAAATGAGGCTACCAATGACATCGGGATAGTGATACAGATAATAACCGTAGCACGCCAACGCCCCAAGAATACAAATACCACCAGGATTACGAACAACATGGCGTACATGATAGTCTCTTCCAAGCTGTCAATGGTATTCAGAATGTTATCGGAAGTATTAACAATGATACCCAGCTTCACGTCACTCGGCAACGATTTCTGCAACTGCGGCAACATATCAATTACTTTTTGCGAAATAGCCACAGAGTTGGCACCGGACTGCTTTTGTACCACAATCATAGCACCTTGCACGCCATTACTATACGTCTTCTGCGCACGTTCTTCCACAGAGTCTACCACTGTTGCCACATCGCGCAAATAAACGGAAGCTCCATTGTGCGTACCTACTACGATATTCTCCATTTCCTTGGGGTCCTTGAACTCTCCCTCTACACGGAGTGAATAGGTATTACTTCCCACATCGAAGGTACCACCCGGTGTATTGCGGTTTTCAGCACTAATAATAGAACTGATGGTCTCCACTGAAAGGTTATAGGCATCCAGTTTGTTAGGGTCGCAATAAACATTTACCTCACGTTTGGGTGCACCGGAGATAGACACTGTACCCACACCCGGCACACGCGCCAGCGGATTCACTATGTTATCATCCAATATTTTATAAAGTGCCGGCTGGCTCTCTTCCGCCTGAACGGAAAGCAGCAAGATAGGAATCATGTCCGTACTGAACTTAAAGATAATAGGTGTCTCCACTTCATCGGGAAGCTGAGAGCTTACCATATCCAGTTTATCACGCACATCATTCGTCAGCACGTCAATATCATATCCATATTCGAACTCCAATGTTATCACAGAGATGTTTTCTGAAGACCTGGAAGTAATATGCTTTAGGTTGCTGACAGAGTTCAGCGTATTTTCTAACGGACGGGTCACATTGTTCTCAATATCCGACGCACTGGCTCCCGCATAGGAAGTCATCACCATGATGGTGTTGGTCTCGATATCCGGGTAAAGATCCACCGGTAATTTTGACAAAGAGAACAGACCAAATATCGCTACTGCCAAAAAGCAGAGCGAGGTCATAATCGGTTTTTTAACCGCTCCTTCGTATAAACTCATGTTATTAGTGTTTAGTGATAAGTGATGAGTGATGAGCTATTTGTAGCATTATGCCACAAGAAGCAATCACTAATCACTAATCGTTAATCATTATTTCTCGACTTCTACTTCTACGCCATCGGCCAACTTGGACTGTCCTGCTACGACCACCTGTGAGTTGTTATCCACACCGGAAATCAACTCATATTCCGTATCCATACGACGTCCCAGTTCCACTTTGTTATAAGAAACTTTTCCGTCCTTATATACATATACATAGCGGTCGCCGGAACCGGCACGTTTTACGATAGCCAAATCAGGCACAACTACGTGTTCCTGTGTTCCGAAGTTCAACGTTACACGGGCAAACATACCCGGACGGACTTTCTGGTCGCGGTTAGTCAAACGCACTTCAACAGGGAAAGTACGGGTATTCGGGTCAATGGTAGGATAAACCAGATTTATCGTTCCTTCAAACTCTTCGTCACCATACACATCTACTTTGACAGCTACGGGAGAACCTTTCTTTACTTTCGCAAAATAGCCTTCGGAAACGTTGATCATCAGTTTCACCGGAGTGATCTGTTCCACTACCAGCACCGGGTTTCCACCACTATACATATCGCCATTATCGTAATTACGAGCCGTTACCACACCATTGATGGGGCTGAGTAATGCGGTATTTTCCAACAGATTCTTATACGTAGTCTTCTGTACGTCCAATGCCATCTTGGCTGCATCCCATTCGGATTTGGAAGTGCCGCCCACCTTATATAATTCGTCGGTACGCTTGAATTCTATTTCTTGGTTATCCAGACGGAATTTCGCCTGCTTCAGATTGGCAGCATCCATCTGCACCAATTTCTGCCCTTTAGATACACGGTCACCCACTTCCACAAATATCTGATCGATACGCACCGGAGAAGAAGGAGCAATATTGTTTTTCACTTCTGCCTGTACAGTAGCGGTATATTCTTGGATCTGATCTACAGGACGTGCGGTCACAGAGGCCAGTTTAACTCTCGGTTTTTCATCTACCTTTTCAGCTGTAGCCTTGTCTTTCTCTCCACCACTGCATGAGCTCAGCAGAGCAACTGCCGCCAGGGCAATTAATTGAACACTTTTTTTCATATCGTTGTGATTTTTCTTTTTACTTATTAGTTGAATAGTCGCGACCCAAAACCTGATCAAGATCAGCCTTAGATACCAGATAGTCGTAAATCGATTGGTTGTAAGTCAGTTCAGCCTGGGTTAACGATACTTGCGAACTGTTGAGTTCCAGCACTGTACCTTTACCTACTTCGTAGCGCTTGCCAGCTATTTCCACTGCTTTCTGAGCCTGCATTACGTTCTCTTTATTACTTACCACCTGCTCTGAACTTGCTGCCATATTGTTCTGGTAGCTGGTAATCTGCATGTTCAGTTTGCGCTCCGTATCCGTGCGGTTTTCCTTTAACTGATTGATCTGAATTCGTGCGGTTTTCAGTTTCGTAAAGTTACTGGCTTTATAAAGAGGGATATTCAGGGTAAAGACCAAAGCAGAACTTCCGCCCCAATTATAGTCGAACACATTCCAGTTATTATTATACAATGACTGGTATTGATAAGAATAGTTCATTCCCAGTGTCGGCATGAAGTTCGTCTTCAGGGACTTCAGATTCTGATTAAGCATCTTCATGTTCAGGTCGAATTGCTTCATTGTGGTATTGTTCACCAAACCTTCATTCAGTTCATTCAATTGGTTAGCAAACAAATCGGTCTCATAATTAGCCAGATTATCGGCAATCTTGAGATCAAAGTCTTCCGTTATTCCCATCAGCACTTTCAGCTGAAGTTTGGATAAAGTAACGGCATTTCCCGCTGAAATGACATTCGGCTTTACACTACGCATTTGTACTTCAGCGCTAATCTTATCAAATTCGCTGACGGCTCCCTGCTGGTATTTTGCATTGACCACGTTATAATTGTCTTCTGCCAATTTATAACTCTTCTGCAAAACCTCATAAGAGTCTTGTGCCAACATTAACTGATAATACGCTTTAGTAACCTGGTTCACCAGATCCTGCTTAGAAGCACGAGATTTTTCTACCGCCAATTCTATGTCAGTTTTCGTCATAGACATTGCTTTGTAGACCGAAGGGGCAAATAACGGTAAGCTGATATTCAGAGTCCCGCTTACTGTATTCGAATCGTCCTGACCCATTTTGAAAGACTGACCGCCAAGGTTCATCTGGGCTGCCGTAATCGTATGGTTCCATGTTCCGCCAATGCTGGCCTCTGGCAATAAACTTTGCCAGGTCTCCTTGTTAGCCACCTTTTTCAGGGCTATTTCCTCTTCTGCAACCTTTATCGTAGGATTATCACTAAGTGCGATTTCCAGTGCTTTGTCGAGGGTCAAGGTTAGGGGTTCTTTTGTTTCCTGTGCCTGTACATAGCTTATAGCCAATAAAAGGACCACAGTCAACATAATTTTCTTACTTGCCAAAAATAGTTGTCTGTCCATAAAAATAAATCTGTATGTATATTAGGATTATTTTTTATTCCGTATTGGGCTGTCGGCTCTTACGGTATTCCCGGATAAATTCTTCCAGTTTACGAGCACCTTTTTCTGTTGATATTCCCCGGAGATAAGTGAACATGATAGATTCATATACTTCCAGGAAAGAGTGCTCTTTGCAAAGATCCGTATTCATCAGCAAGTCGAGCTGTTCGCGCACCAACAGGTTTACAATCGTAAAATTAACATCATCGCGGAAGTACCCTTGCTGTATACCTAGTTTAAAGAAAGCAATCGTTTCCTCGGAATCGCGGTTGCGACGCTTCATCAATTCGGCATAGACTTTAGGGTATTTCTTGATGTCTTCAAAAAACTTTTTATTAGTATTGTGAAACTTCTCGATACTCCGCTGGTAGAGTTTTAACAAAACTTCCAATACATTCGAAGCCTTTTCATAGACATCTTTCACGTAAGCATCTCCCTCACGCTGAGCTTTCAGGAGACATTCCATCAGTAAGGTTTCTTTATCAGAAAAAACTTCATACAAAGTACGTTTGGATATACCTAATGCCGCAGCAATGTCATCCATCGTAATACTCTTGATACCATGAGTAGCAAAAGAATTCAGAGCAGTATCGATGATACGCTCCCGCAACTCTAATCTTTGAGGGTGTTCTTTCATATTGTCGCCCGTTTTCATTTCTATTTTCTCTTTAATTTTTTAGATTTCAAGTAGAAGAATGTCCACTTTCGGAATAAAACTGGGCAAATATAGAAAGAAAACTCAATTCTCTAATTGAGTTTCCTTTGAAAGATTAACTATATTAATGTTTATTATACTTCCGGCAGATTTATTGGGAAGAATGTCAATAATCGAACTTCGTCCGGTTCAGAAACGCCACTGTCTTATGAATTTCTTTGTACATGACAATGTCGTCTTTAATAAAAGGGACTTCCTTGCGATATTCGTTCAGGAAGCGTTCCAAAGCGGGAGAAGTCTTTAAAGGACGACGGAATTCGATACCTTGTGCGGCATTCATCAATTCAATGGAGAGAATGTGTTCCAAATTGTCCATGATGCGGTACAATTTGGTAGCTGCATTAGCTCCCATGCTGACATGGTCTTCCTGTCCGTTGGAGGAAACGATGGAATCACTGCTGGCAGCATAGCAATACATCTTATTCTGGCTAACCATAGAGGCAGCAGCGTATTGCGGGATCATAAAGCCGGAGTTCCGACCGGGA
>ENA-OPDH01001865-OPDH01001865.1-human-gut-metagenome-genome-assembly--contig:-NODE-1865-length-14533-cov-3.860616_pt1 | contig 14533 bp, 14 predicted proteins | sample MGYA00241260_ERZ501500 | MGnify/ENA primary metagenome ERZ501500 (study PRJEB25962, sample SAMEA2042519) | human gut metagenome | biome: human gut; feature: human-associated habitat; material: faeces...
AATATATAATTTAATAAGAATTATGCTATATGCAATAAGGAGGCTGCTTATGAATATTCGTCCATCTGCTGCAATTCGTCAGAATTATAATGAAATTGCCGATATGTGTAAAAAAACCGGTGAGCCTGTTTTCCTTACGAAAAACGGAGAAGGTGATTTGGTTGTCATGGATATGGAAACCTATAATCGCAGAGAACAAATGTTGAAATTACAAGAAGAATTACTAGCCGTTGAGGAAGAACGAATGATGGGGAATAAGGGCTGTACGCTCGAGGAGCTAAAGGATTATCTTGAGAATGCGATAAGTGAGGTATAAAGCATGAATGATCAAGAGGAATATACGGTTATTATTTCCGATCAAGCAAGAAGAATGCTTGTATCGCATATTCGCTTTATGGCTCAGGTAAATCGGGAAGCTGCTGTATCGAAGAAAGAAGAAATTATGCATGCTTTATATTCTCTACGTCAATTTCCACAGCGTTTTCCGTTTTTCAACGAAGCGTATATTACGCCGAATAAATATCGTAAAATGTTTATTAAAAAGTGGTATATTATCCTTTATCAAATCAAAGAACAGACGGTTTATGTCGATTATATTTTGGATTGTCGTAAAAATTACACTTGGTTAATGGATTGATGAAATGCTTTATTGATATTGCTGCTTACGGCAGCTTTTTTTATGAAATTATAAAATCCTATGAACATCAGCATATTACGCAAATGACACCTGATACGGTATATTTACAAAAGATAAAATTACCGATTGCAAGAGCGAGAAAAAACGAGGTAAGTGAACAAATACGGAAGTATGTACGCTTGCGATCATAGAGAAGTTAAATAAATAACAGTTATTGTGTGATTGATAACAATGATAAAACAGTTTGATTTTTGCTAATCGGTATTGTATCTGATATTGCTGATATAGTAAAATAAATATATAATTTAATAAATATCTATTTTTTTCTTTTTTATTATAAATAAATAATTCTTTAAAATTGATTAGACATCCTATAATTCCAAGTCCCCATAATATTAAGTAAAATTGATAAATTCTACTAGACATTATTATATTTTGATACCCAAAAATTCCAACAAAGCTTTTTAATGTTGTCTTTATCCAATCATCCTTTATCAACATATCCATTACTGATTCATTATTTTTTTGTGGTGTTTCTCTTTTTGATGGTTTATATTTATCAATTGCATATTTGTCTCCACATTCCACCTGTGTTTTCATTCCTAATATATCACCATCATAAATAATTGCATTTCTTATAAACCACCACCCAGCAACTGCAAATGCCATTAATGCTACTATTAATACTTTTTGAAGTATTTCTTTAATTTTCATCTTATTAGAAATTACTGATACTAAACAAAGTATAACACTACATAAGATATATCCATAAGCATTATAATATGTAAGAGAACAAAATCCTATTGAAAGTCCTAATAATATACAATGTTTTGTCTTCCAATTACTTTCTAATCCTAAAATCCATAAATATATTATCATTGTTGTTGCCAATACTGCTGTAGAATCATTATTTATATATGATGCTAAAAATGCCGTTATTGGTTGAAATACTATAATTACTATAAATAAATATTTATATATTCCTTTCAATAATTTTTGAGCTATTTTTACTACAAAATATACAGATACTGTCATACTTATTGTACTTACAAGTCTTGCAGCAACAACTAATGCAAATTTATCATTTGTGAAAAATGATGCTATTTTAACAAAAACACCACCTATCATATATGTAAGAATTGGTTGAAATGCATATGATATTCCCCAATCAGGTTCTCTTATTTCTTCATTACCTCCTTGTGGAATACTGCCATGTTTAGCTATATATTTACATATCTTCCACTTCATTCCTTCATCAGGACACTTATTAAATGGTTGAGAAACTGTCCATATAAGAAAATATGAAAATACAAAAATTAAAAAAATTCCTAATATTAATTTTTTATGTTTTTTACATTTTTCGACAAAATTTGTAATATTTATTTTTTTATATTTTTTTATTTCATTTGTCATCTTTTTTCTCATCCCCTTTTTCCACTTTTTCTATGATATATGGTGGTCTTTTTCTTGCAGCATCATATGTTCTCCATAAGTATTCTCCTATAATTCCTATTGATAACATAATTACTCCAAATCCCATAAGCATAATCATTACAAGCGAAGTATAGCCTTCAACATCTATTTTACCAGTTATCTTTTTATATACTATTGCAATTAATAAAACTAAAGATAATAATGATGTTAAAAATCCAGTTGTTGTTATTAATTTTACTGGGAAATATGAAAAACTTAGTAATGAATCATATACTAGTTTTATTTTTTTAGATAATGTCCATCTTGACTTTCCTATTTCTCTTTTCTTTCTTATATATGGAACTGTTGTTGTTTCAAAACCAGCCCATAAAATTTGACTCATTAATGATGTATTTTTTTCTTGCATATTAACTAATAAATTTATAACTTGTCTATCTATTAAAAATGAATCAAATCCTCCCTTAGGCATATTATGAAGTGCTAATTTTCTCATTAAAAATGCATATAAATTTGAAAACATTTTTTGAGTTAATGGTTCTTCCCTATCAGCCCTTGTTGCTAATACCACTTTATAACCTTCATCATATTTTTGTATCATATCTAATATCATTTCAGATGGTTCTTGTAAATCAGCAGCTTTTCTTACTGCACAATCCCCCGTACATTGTGATAGACCTGCTAATATTGCCGAATGTTCTCCAAAATTTCTTGATAGTCTTATTGTCTTTATATTAGAATCTATTTTTGCTAATTCTTTCATTACACTATATGAATCATCTTTTGACCCATCATCTACAAATATTAGCTCATATCCTATATCAAGTTTTGATAATACCTTTTCTTTTAAATCAGCATATAATGGTAGTAAATTATCATGATTATAATATACTGGTACTACTATTGATATTTTCTTCATCTAAATTTTCCCTCCAATTATTTCGTTGCTATTTTACCATATAATTATCCTGAAATCAATCTTTTATTTATTAAGATTATTCTTAATATTTTCAATGCTTTCATTTAATTTGGATGTACAATATGGACACCTATCTGCTTTTATATTAATTTTATTATAACAATGTGGACAAATCTTTGTATCTTCTGCTTTTTTCTCTTCTTGTTTTTCTCCTATTTTTGCAATTTTATTCATAACTTTTACAAGTATAAATATTACAAATGCCATTATCAAAAAGTTTATTATATCTGTTAAAAATGCTCCATATGTTAGTTTTAATTTTCCAATTTCTAATACCCATTCTGAAAAATTTACTCCTCCAAAACATCCTAAAATTGGAGAAATAATATTATTTGTAAATGATGTTACAACACTTTGAAATGCACTTCCTATCAATACACCTACTGCTAAGTCTAAAACATTTCCTCTAAGTGCGAATTCTTTAAATTCCTTAAAAAACTTTCCTTGTTTTTTCTTTGCTTTTTCTATCGCATCTTTTGCTTCTTTTATTTTTTCTTCATTTTCTTTTTTCATTATAATATACCTTCTTCCGCTGTTATTATATTACATTTTTATTTACATATCAATATAAAAGTGATATTATATTTTTGAAGGAGATTTTTATATGATAGATTTACATATGCATACAACTTATTCAGATGGCACTGAAAGTTGTAGTACAGTTTTAAAAAAATGCCAAGAAAAAAACTTAAATTTTATTTCAATAACAGATCATAATACTGCTTTAGTATATGAAGAGTTAGAAGATCAAAGTATTTCTTCACTTTTTAATGGTCATATTATTTCAGGAATAGAGCTTAATACAAAAGCTTTAAATATTCCTATAGAAATTCTTGGATATGGTATTGATTACAAAAAAATGAATGAACTTGTAAAAAATGTGTATATTCCCGCTGAAGAAAGAAATAAAATCGAAGTAAAAAGATTATATGATAAATGTATTAATGCTGGAATTGTCCTAGATAAGAACTGTCTGGAAAACTACTCAACAGATATGTTTGCCTCAACATTTTTCCATAAAGAAATAACAAAACATGCGGAAAATAAAAAAATATTATCTGAAGAAGCTTGGAATTCTAGTAAAATCTTTTATAGACAATATATGTCTGATCCAAAAACAAAATTATATGTTGAAATGGATGATTTTGTACCAGACTTTGAAACTGCTAGTAATTTAGTTAGAGAAGCTGGTGGTTTAGTATTTATTCCTCATATTTATGAATACAAGAAAAATTCAGAACCTATACTAGAACATATTCTTAAAAATTATAAAATTGATGGTATTGAATGTTATTATACAACATTTACTGAAGAACAACATAAAAGATTATTAAATCTTTGTAAAGAACGTAATTTATTTGTTTCAGGTGGTAGTGACTTCCATGGTACTATAAAACCAGATGTAGATATTGGTGTTGGATATGGAAATATGCAAATTCCTGATGAAATTTTAAATTCTTGGAAAAATAAAATTAAATTTTTCAAATAAAATTTGACACATTTCGATTTTTGGTATATAATTAATATATTAACCCATTGTATGGATTTGCTATTCAAAAATCGGATAGTAAAAAACAATTTATGGAGGTATGGCACTATGACTACTCGTTGGATTGCTGTTACTGGCTTGGACGGAAGTGGCAAAACCACTTTGGTCGACAATCTCGTTAAATTTCTCGAATCTAAGGGATTCAAGGTTTACCGGGATCGTTTCCCCCACGATAAGTATTTGACCAAGACTCTCTTGAATGAGAGCAAGGATGCTTATACTGATCGTCTGCTCTTTGCACTGGATAATCGCATCGCGGGTACTCACCTGCGTGGCATCATTGAGACTGGTGAATATGATTTCATAGTTACTCAGCGTTGTTTCCTGGACAGTTTTGTCCATGGTGCAGTTCAGGGCTATTCCTATTCTTGGGTGTCTGAACTCAATCATGTCAGAGATCTTCCCAAGTGTGACATTATGGTCCACATGGTCGCAGAAGCCCGCATCGCGTATGCGCGCATTTGCAATGATCCTGATGCTGATAAGTTCGAATATCCTGAATACATCGGCAAACAAGAGCAAGAAACCCGGCGGGCATATGTTGAAGTTGAAGCGCATAACAATCCTGCACTCATCCACTTTAACACTTGCCAAAACATCTACATGGACACCACTCAGATGTCCACTGATGAGGTCTTCGAAACGGTAAGCTCTAAGCTCGTTAAGATGCTCAACCTCTAAAAAATAAAGCCCAAGTAGCGTATACGTTACTTGGGCTTTATTTTATTAAAATCTTATTCATGTCTTCTATCAACTGCATAACTACTTCCAATAATAGATTTTGCAACATGTTTTACTTGTGCTCCTATTTCACCTATTTCCAATATATTGGCAAATCTATCCTTATCTGCAATTACAGCTCCTATAGAAATTGATGTTAAAGAAAATTGTTCTATAATTCCTTTTCTATTTGCAACCTCTATATATCCTTTTTCTAGATCCTCTTCAGTAAAGAATTTTGTTACCCCTTCATCAAAGTTAGCAATTATTAATTGGCATATATTATCAACATCTAATGTTGGAACGATTGCTATAAAATCATCTCCACCTATATGCCCTATAAAATAATTTTCCTTAAAACTTTGATGAATACATTTTAAAATTGTATCTGCTGTATATTCAATTATTTGATCTCCTTTTAAAAATCCATATACATCATTATATGCTTTAAAATTATCCAAATCTAAATATAAAACTGAAAATTCCTCTTTATTTGTAATTCTTTTCTTCAATTCTGCATGAATTTGTACATTTCCTGGTAAACCTGTTAATGGACTTATTCTTCTATTCATTTTCAATAATCTATCTAAGTTTTTTATTGTATAATACAAATATTCTGTATCAACTGGTTTTTTTATATAATATTCAACTGATTGTTCTAAAACTTCTAATTTATGATATTTATCAGTATTTGATGACACAACAATTATTGGTGTTATTTGATTATCTTCATCTGTTCTTATCTGTTTACATAGGCCTGTAATATCTCTATCTATTGAATCTTCATTTATAATTATCAAAAAAGGTATATTTTTTAATGTTATATCTATTTGTTCAGTTTTTACTCCAATAAATTTGAACTCTTTATCATTTCTAAATAATTCTTTAAAAATCGGAATAGATGATTCATCATCATCTATTACATATATATCTTGTGCCATATTTTCCCTCGTTTCTTATTTTATTCTATGGTAAACTACATTGTGCCTTCTTTGAAGTTGTCAAATTCTCATTTGATGCCTCTATTATTAATTTATTATCAAATCCTTTTTGTAGTACAATTTCTGTTGTATATTCACTTGAATTTACATCTATATTTACTTTTTCTTCATCATTTAAAGTTATTTTTACATTTTTTAGTATAACTTCGTCTTTTATTGATATTGAATAATAAACATTTCCATCAAGCTTCTTTATCGCTTGAACTTTTATTTCTGGTACTTTTGCTCCAATTACTACTTGTGTTTTTTCTGTTTTTATTCCTTTATCATCTATTACTTCTATTTTTAGCGTATGTTTTCCAACTGGTGCTATAATTCTTTCTGAATATTGTGTTGAATTAACTTCTATTACTTTCTCTTGTTCATCATCCCATTTATATGATACTTTCTTTATTTTTTCAACTGATGTAACTGTTAATTTTACAGCATTATCCACATTATTTAAATCTATTTGTGCTAAATTACCTACAGTATATTCTTGTTCATATTCTACAAGATGATTCATTTCATCTGTTGCTTTTACAACTATCTTGTTTTTTCCTCCATCCAATTTTACTGTAGTTTTTATATCTTGTTGATTATTTCCTTCAATAACTTTTTCATCTTGATTGTTTAGTGTATATATAACTTGTGTTATTCCTTTTGGATGGTGAACTGAAATGTCAACAGAACTTTCATCTTCATTAAAACTAAAATTAACTACTGGTGTTGCATTTTCTTCAATATTTTTATTTATTTTGTCTTTTGCATATATACTTCCAGCAATAATACATATCCCTAAAATTAATATACTTATTGCAAAAAAGATTACTATTTTATTTATTTCAATAACTGATTTTTCTTTATATACTTTTTGTTTTTTATTTTGATTATAATTTCCATAGTTTATATTATTATTTTTGAATTGTTCTTCACCTGTATCTAATATTTGATTCATTTTTTCACCTCATGTTTTTTTATTTCTATGTTGAATTATAACATATTGATTTTTAGTTGTAAATAGTAAGATTTAATAAAATTTTTTCCTATTTTATTATTATTACACAAATCAAAAGACTAGATTATTGTAAATCTAGTCTTTTGATTTTATTGTTTTAACATTGGATCAATTTCATTTTTTATATTTTCTTTCATTATATCACAACTATGATCAAATTTTGCTTGATCTTCTTCACTAAGTTTTAATTTCAATATTTCTTTTACACCATTTTTATTTATTATTGCTGGAACTCCTATATATAAACCTTCTTGTTCATATTCTCCATTTTGATATGTTGAAACTGTTAATATTGCATTTTCGTCATTTAAAACTGCTTTCACTAATCTATTTAATGCCATACCAATTCCATAATATGTTGCTCTCTTTTTATCAATTATTTCATATGCTGCTTTCCATACTCCATCATGAATTTTCTTTAAATCTTCCATTGGATAATTATTGTCTTCCATAATATCAACCATTTTTTTACATCCAACATAGCAATGCTCCCATGGAACAAATGATGAATCACCATGTTCTCCTAATATATATGCATGTACATTTTTACTTGAAACATCTAAGTATTCTGCAATTAAATATCTTAAACGTGCTGTATCTAATACTGTTCCAGATCCTATTACCTTTGATGTTGGTAAACCTGACACTTTTGAAACAACATATGACATTAAGTCTACTGGGTTACTTGCAATTATAAATACTCCATTAAATCCACTCGCCATTACTTGTTCTGTTATTTCTTTTACTATTTTTGTATTAGCTACTGCTAATTCTAATCTAGATTGTCCTGGTTTTTGTGGTAATCCAGCTGTTATAACAACTACATTAGCATCTTTACATTCAGAATAATCTCCTGCTTTTATTGTCATTTTTTGTGGGGCATATGGTAATCCATGTGATAAATCCATTTCCTCACCTTTTGCTTTATCTTTTAATACATCTATTAGTACAAGTTCATCTACTCCTCCTTGGTTTAGCATTGCATATGCCATACTCATTCCAACAAAACCTGTTCCTACTAATACTACTTTTTTATTTGTATCCATAAAAATCACATTCCTTTCCCATTTGTTTTTTAACATTATAATTATAGCACATATCACTAATTTTTAAACTATTTTTTTATTAAATTCTTTTAATTTTTCTTCAACTTCACTTGTAGTTCCTAACTTTAATATTTCTTCTGCTAATTTTTCACATTCTTTTTTATCTAACATATTAACAATTTTTCTTGAATTTAATATTTTATTAGGATTCATTGAAAATTCATCTAATCCTAACCCCACTAATAATGGTATTAATAATTCATCACTAGCTGCTTCTCCACACATTCCGCAAAATATTCCAGCCTTATGTGCCCCATCTATTGATGATTTTATTAATCTTATAACTGCTGGATGATATTTTGAATATAAATTTGATATTTTTTCATTTCCTCTTTCTACTGCAACGGTGTATTGAATTAAATCGTTTGTTCCTATACTAAAGAAATCACATTCTTTTGCAATTTCTTCTGCAATAATTGCTACAGATGGTATTTCTACCATTATTCCTGTTTTTATATCTTTTTTATATTCTTTTCCTTCATTATCTAATTCTTTCTTACATTCTTCTACAACTGCTTTTGCTCTTCTTAATTCTTCTATTGAAGAAATCATTGGAAACATTATTGCAATATTTCCATATGCACTTGCTCTTAATAATGCTCTTATTTGTGGCTTAAATATTTCAGGATTATCTAGGCATAATCTAATTGCTCTATATCCTAAAAATGGATTTGCTTCTTTTTCCATTTTTAAATATTTAATTTCTTTATCTCCTCCAACATCTAGTGTTCTTATTATTACTTGTTTTCCTTGCATTTTTTCAGCAACTTCTTTATATGAATTAAATTGTTCTTCTTCTGTTGGCATTTCCTCACTATCCATATATAAAAATTCACTTCTTAATAATCCAATTCCTTCTGCTGTATTTTTTAAAACTAATTCCACATCTGCTGGTGTTCCTATGTTTGATACAAGTTCAACTTTAAATCCATCTTTTGTCTTACTTTCTGAATTTTTATATTTTTCTAATTCAACTTTACTTTCAATAAAATCTTTTTGGATTTTTATTAAATTTTGTTGTTGTTCTTCTGTTGGATTTTCAAAGATTTCTCCACTTCCTCCATTTATGGCTACATATTCTCCATTTTTTAATATTGTTGTTGCATTTTCTACTTTTGTTACTGCTGGAAGCAAATGAGTTCTTGCCATAATTGATGTATGAGAATTTTCTCCACCAACTTCTGTAATTATTCCTGATATATTCTTAAAATCTAATTTTGCTGTATCTGATGTTGTAAGTTCTTTTGCAACTATTATTGTATTATTTTTTAATTTACTCAAATCTATCTTTTCTTCATTATATAATTTTGATATTATTCTATCTTTTATATCTGCAATATCTCTAGCTCTTCCAGACATATATTCATCATCCATATTTTCAAATATTTGTATTACAGAATTAAATCCCATTTCTGTGGCATATTCTGCATTTATTTTTGAATTTTTAATTTGACTTTCTGTTTCTAAAATTAATGATGGATCTTGCATAATCATCAAATATGCTGTCATAATTTCTTTTTCTGTTCCTCTTGCCTTTTCTACAATTTGATTAGTTTCATTTATTACCTCTTCTAGAGCTTTATGAAATCGTTCTAATTCTTTATCTGAATCTTCTACAATATTTTTTTCTATTTTTCTTATTTCATTTTTCAAAATAACAATATTTCCAAAACCAATACCTACAGAAACTCCTTTTCCTTTTATCATTTTTATCACATTCCTTCCTAACATATTAAATGCCTATAATAAAATTATTATAGGCATTTTTTATTATTCTCCAAAGTTATTTTCAAAAGCTTGTAAAAGCTCTTTCATTGCAGATTCTTCGTCTGCTCCATCACATTGAATTTCAATTTCTGTACTTGATTTAATTCCAGCTGCCATAATATTTAAGATTGATTTTGCATTAATTGTTTTTCCATTTGCAATTAAGCTTATTGTACTTTGATATTTTGATGCTATTTTTACTATTTCTGATGCAGGTCTTGCATGTAAACCTGTTTCATTTTTTAATGTAATTTTTTCTGTTTTCATATTTTATCTCATTCCTTCCATTATTTTTTATCATATTCAGGTAAGTTTTTCTTTAATTTTGCCATAATCATAGTTGATACAACTGTTCCTACAGCAATTGCTAATAAATATAATAAAGGATGTCCTATTGTTGCTATAACAAATATTCCTCCGTGTGGTGCCATCAATGTACAATTAAATATCATTGATAATGCCCCTGTTACTGCTGAACCAACAACAAATGCTGGTAATGTTCTTAATGGATCTGCAGATGCAAATGGTATTGCACCTTCTGATATAAATGAAAGTCCCATTATATAATTAACATATGCTGCTTGTTTATCTTTTTTAGATATTTTCTTTGGAAATGCTGTTGCTAAAAATGCGATTGCAAGTGGTGGTACCATTCCTCCAGCCATTACTGCTGCCATTATTTCATATTGACCTGATGCTAACATTCCTGTTCCAAATGTATATGCTGCTTTATTAATAGGTCCTCCTAGGTCTATTGCCATCATTCCACCTAAGATTGCGCCTAAAACAACTTTATTTGCAGTTCCCATTGATGATAAGTAATTATTTATTGCTGTATTTATTGCTCCAACATATGGGTTAATTAATAACATAAATGCTCCAATAAGTAAAATTCCAAATACTGGATATAATAAGATTGTTTTTATTCCCTCTATACTGTCTGGTAAATAACTGCAAATTTTCTTTAATAATATTACAATATATCCACCAACAAAACCTGCTATTAAAGCTCCTAAAAATCCTGAACTTACAAGTACAACTGAACTATCTGTTAATGATGCAAATGTTGTTCCTTGAACTGCTAAAATTCCTCCAACAAATCCAACTGCTAAACCTGGTCTATCTGCAATACTCATTGCTATATACCCAGCCAATATATATAACATTACATTAAATGCTGCTCCTCCGACTGTTTTAAAGAATGCAGCTACTGGTGTATTCATACCAAAATTAGATGGATTTATTGAATAATCATCTAATAAAAATGCTATTGCAATTAAAATACCTCCACCTACAACAAATGGTAACATATGTGTAACACCATTCATTAAATGTTTGTATATTTTTGTTCCAAATCCTTCTTTTTCATCTGAATCACTATTTTGAGATTTATTGCTTGAATGATATATTTTTGCATCACTTGATAATACACGTTCTATTAACTCTTGTGGTCTATTAATTCCATCTGCAACTTTTGCCTTTATTAATTTTTTACCATCAAATCTTGACAAATCAATCTTTGTGTCTGCAGCAATTATTACTGCTTTTGCATTTTTTATTTCTTCTTTTGTAAATTTATTTTTCACACCTGAAGAACCATGTGTTTCTACTTTTACTTTATGTCCTAATTGTTCTCCCATTTTTTCTAATGCTTCTGCTGCCATATATGTATGAGCAATACCTGTAGGACATGATGTAATAGCTAATATTTCATATTCATCATTTTTCTTTGTTTGTGATAATTTTGCATTTTCTGCAATATCTATATATCTTAGAAATTCTTCTGGAGTTTTTGCTTCCATTAGAGACTTCCTAAATTCTGTATCCATCAATAATGTTGATAATCTACTTAATACATCTAAATGTACATTATCTTTTGTATTTGGTGCGGCAATTAAAAATAATAATTTTGCTGGCTGTCCATCTAATGAATCAAATTCTACTCCATCATTTATTACCATTGCTGATAATCCTGGTTTTGAAACTGCATCTGTTTTTCCATGTGGTATTGCAATTCCTTCTCCAATTCCTGTTGACCCTTCTTCTTCTCTTTTTAATACAACTTGTGTGTATTTTTCTTTGTCTGTTAAGTTTCCATTTTTCGCCATTAAATCTACTAATTTATTAATAGCGTCTTGTTTACTATTTGCTATGCCATTTAATTTTATAGCATCTTTGCTAAGTAAATCTGTAATTTTCATAACATTCATCCTTTCTTTAGTTTTTCTATATAAAGACCTTTAAGCTATATCTTAAAGAATTTTATAAACTTATTTATATTTTTTCTATAGTAATTTGTTTTAATAATCCATTAATTTCTTCATTCATTGCCAATCCTGCTGAAAAAGCTGTTGCACTTCCTGATGCAATTCCTAATTTTAGAGCTTCTTTGTAATCTTTTTTTTTCAAATATCCTGCTACAAAACCAGCAACCATTGAGTCTCCTGCCCCCACTGTATTTATAACTTGTCCTTTTGGTGTATTTGAATAATATACTTCGTTTTTTTCTGTAAGTAATATTGCTCCATCTCCACCAAGTGATATAAGTACATTTTGAGCACCTTTTTCTTGAAGCTTTTTGGCATAAATTATTATTTCTTCTTTTGTTTCTATTTTTGTATTAAATGTTTCTGCTAATTCTTCTTTATTTGGTTTTATAAAAAATGGTTTATATTTTAAGCAATTCATTAATAATTTTTGCGATGCATCTACTACAAATTTCACATTCTTTCCATCTAATTCTTTACATATTATTTCATATATATTTTCATTTATACATTTTGGAATATTTCCAGATAATATTACTATATCATTTGAATTAATATTTTGTATTTTCTGTAACAATTTTTCAATATCATTTTCTGTAATTTCTGGTCCATTACCATTTAATGCTGTCTCACTTTCTTGTATTAATGAATTTTTTTCTAATGAGCTAATCTTTACATTTATTCTAGTATATCCTCTGTTCGTTTCAATAAATTCCGTTTCTATATTATATTGTCGTATTTTTCTTTCTAATTCTTTTCCAGTAAATCCTGCTATAAAAGAAAGTGCCGTATTTTCTATTCCTAATCTTTTTAAAATTATTGACACATTTAACCCTTTTCCTCCAGCTAATATATTTTCTGATTTTGTTCTATTTATTTTTCCTATTTCAAATTTTTCAACTTGTACTGTATAGTCTAAAGCAGGATTAAATGTTATTGTATATATCATATTTTCACATTCCTTTCCTCTTTTGTTCTCATTTCCAATTTGATAATATCATAATCTTATTTTTTTTACAATAGATTTTTTCATTTTAGACCTAAAAAAAGAACCACAATTTTTCAATATAATTGTGATTCCGACTTTTTTCTTTTTTATCCGTTAAATGGTATAAATTTATTTACTATACTTCCTGCTGATGCTTTTCCAATTTCTCCATCATCTGTTCTAAACATTGCATATGAAGAATTTATTTTACTATCTATTAATTCTTCTACTTCATTTTGTGTTGAATTTTCTTCCAAAACAAGTTCCAGTTCCTTAAGGAGCGAATCTAACTGTTTCATTTTTTCTGAATCGTTAAAATAATCGCAGACAGCCTGTGCCATAACATCGCCAATACCATCAACCGCAGTGAGTTCTTCTGCTGTGGCTGCCCTAAGCTTATCAAGATCTTGGTAGAAAGCACGCGCAAGCACCTTTGCATTTGCCACACCAATTCCTGGAATACCAAGTGCATAGATTAATGCTGGAAGCTTAACCTTTCTTGCCTTATCAATTGAGGCAATCAAATTGGAACATGACTTTTCACCAAAGCCATCCATCTTGCAAATTTCATCTGCATGTTCCTTTAAATGGAAAATATCAGCAAAGCTGTGAATAAAGCCAGAGTCGATAAACTTTTCAATGGTTGCTTCTGACAAACCTTCCATATTCATGGCATTTCTACTCACAAAAAGTTCAAAGGCTTTTGTCTGCTTTGCCGTACATGCAGGATTTTCACAGTACAGACATGTTACCTCGTCATTAGTAACAAGCTTTGTTGGTCCGCCGCAGACTGGACAGACAGACGGAATTGTTAAGTTACTGCTTTGTGTCAGATTCTCTGCAATCTGAGGAATGATCATATTTGCCTTGTAAACAGTGATTGTATCACCAATTCCAAGTTTTAAGCTTTCCACAATCGAAACATTATGGACGCTCGCACGCGTTATTGTTGTTCCCTCTAACTCAACAGGGTCAAACACGGCAACAGGATTTATAAGTCCCGTGCGTGATGGACTCCAGTGAATTTCTCTAAGGGTAGTCTCTGCCGTCTCGTCCTTCCACTTAAATGCCATGGCATTTCGTGGAAATTT
>ENA-OPDH01001866-OPDH01001866.1-human-gut-metagenome-genome-assembly--contig:-NODE-1866-length-14518-cov-2.842840_pt1 | contig 14518 bp, 16 predicted proteins | sample MGYA00241260_ERZ501500 | MGnify/ENA primary metagenome ERZ501500 (study PRJEB25962, sample SAMEA2042519) | human gut metagenome | biome: human gut; feature: human-associated habitat; material: faeces...
TTACTTTTATCCCCGATATAACGGATTGCCTGACTCTTGGTATATACATCATCCATCATATGGATAAAATCCAGCTTGTAATTCCGATAATCACGGTAGCTCTTGGCAACTGCCGGATTCACACGCTCCAGAGCCCCCTCCACGATATTGTGCATCTCCTGGATCTCAATCTCATTCTTTCCAAGGGAATCCGCATGCTCCTGGGCAAAACGGCAGATAAAATCCTTCTCCTCGTCTGAAAAAGTATAAAGAATACGCTCTGCGGATTTGTTCACGGCAGCCACGATCTTCTGCGGATTAAACTCCTCTCTTGTCCCGTCTTTCTTGATCACATATAACATTGCTCATCCCTCCCTGTGCTATATATAAGTCGCTATGCAAAATACTATATATAGTACCTATATCTTCTATATATTGTTTTTCATCTATATGTTGTGCTAGGCATGAGTATAACACAGCTGAGGAGAAAAGAAAAGGGATATTTCTGTATACACGAAAATACAGACACTTAGCACTGCCTGATCTCACTGCAGAAATATTCTCACAAATTTGTTCCGATCCAGTCTGCAAGAAAATCCCATAATTTTGGAAGCAGAATGGCCAGTGTCACTATAAACCATATGATCCAGCCTGCCCCGCTGCTTTTCTGATCTTTTTTTTGCTGTTTTTTTCCCTGTTCTAAAACTTCTGCACGATTTCTGCCCACCGTTGTTTTATTCCTGGTATTAACTGCCGCTGCAGTCTTACGTCCGGCTGCTGCACCTGTATTCCGGCTTCTGGTTAGATTCCGATTCAAATCGGTATTGCGGCTTGCATTCGTATTCCGATTTATGTTTGTATTCCGGTTTGCGTTCGTATTCCGGTTTACGTTTCCGTTATGTTGTGTTGTTTGATCAGCATCCTGTCCATACTGCCGCATCATATCCCGCACTTTGGCGGAAGCATGTTTATAATGTATCTCCCGGGGCTCATTCAAATGATATAACACCTCATCATTTCTGTAAGGCATCCCACATAATGAACACCTGCCATTTACAACCTTACCCCCACAAACCTGACACCTTTGACCTGCCATAAGCTCCCTCCATTCTATCCGTCAAAACGGATATTTATATTTCCGTCGTAAACATAAGCATTCTTTTTTCAGTATATCACACCAAGCATTTAATACCCAGCATTTTTCTACGATACCCCAAAAGACTTCCCCTCTCATTATATTGCCACTCCACCCATTTTCTGCTATAATACCCCACAGAGCAATAAGCCTAAAAATCATCAGGAGGAGCCGATAATGAATACAATCACAATCCCCGCAACCTATCATGCAGACCTGAACCTCCATGACACACAGATTGCGATCAAAACAGTAAAAGATTTCTTCCAGCAGACACTCTCACAGAAGCTGAACCTTCTTCGAGTATCCGCTCCAACATTTGTAGCACCGGAATCCGGCCTTAATGACAACCTTAATGGTGTAGAGCGCCCGGTAAGCTTTGATATCAAGGCTATCGAAGGAAGCAACGCCGAAATCGTACACTCCCTTGCCAAATGGAAACGCTACGCACTGAAAAAATACGGATTTTCTCACGGAGAAGGTCTTTACACAGATATGGTAGCCATCCGCCGGGATGAAGATCTGGACAATATCCACTCTGTTTACGTAGACCAGTGGGACTGGGAAAAGATCATCTCCAAAGAAGAACGTTCCATGGAGACTCTCAAGGAAACCGTACGCACCATTTACAGTGTCCTTCGTAAAACTGAGAAATACATGGCTGTACAGTATGACTACATCGAGGAGATCCTTCCGAAGGATATCTTCTTTATCACAACTCAGGAGCTTCTTGACATGTATCCGGACTGTACACCGAAGGAACGTGAATATCGGATCACCCGTGAAAAGGGCGCTGTCTTCCTTATGAAAGTCGGCAAAACCCTCACCAACGGCGAGCGCCACGACGGACGTGCCCCGGACTATGATGACTGGGAACTGAACGGTGATATCCTCGTATACTATCCGGTACTTGACATTGCCCTTGAGCTTTCCTCAATGGGAATCCGTGTTGACGAGGACGCACTTGACCGCCAGCTTACCGAAGCAGGCTGTGATGACCGAAGAGAGCTTCCATTCCAGAAAGCAATCCTGAACAAAGAGCTTCCGTACACCATCGGTGGTGGTATCGGACAGTCCAGGATCTGTATGTTCTTCCTTCGTAAAGCACACATCGGAGAAGTACATGTCTCTCTCTGGCCGAAGGAGATCACAGATGCTGCAGAGACACACGGACTTCAGCTTCTCTAAAACAGCCTACAGATTTATTTATAATTTTCGCGGAAATGAGGTAATAACGTGAACATTCTGTTTTTTCTGATTCCCAAAAGCGAAGTAGCCTACATCTTTGAGGATGAAACTCTTCGCCAGACCCTCGAAAAAATGGAGCACCGCAAGTACTCCTGCATTCCTATCCTCACCATGGACGGCAAATATCTCGGCACCATCTCAGAGGGAGATCTCCTCTGGGGCATGCGCCGTGCAGATATCCACGACATCAAGGAAACAGAGGGAATCCCAATCATGGCGATTCCACGCCGTGCCACCTACAAACCGGTCCATGCAGATTCCAATATGGAAGATCTCCTGGATCGCGCCATTAATCAGAACTTCGTACCGGTGGTAGATGACCAGGGCTCCTTCATCGGGATCATAACCAGAAAATCTATCATCAAATACTGTTACAACGAAATAAAAGCCGCACAGAAAACTGCCGGTGAAGAAATCCACTGAGCAGCGGAAAGAAAAAAGATTTTTTTGCAACTAGCACTACAAAAAACGGATGCTTTATCTCCTGCAGCATTTCCACAGGAGGATAAAGCATCCGTTTTTAATATTCTTATATTTATAATGTCATTATAATGAATGTCATTATAATGTCTTTGAAAGAAACTCTCGAAGTCTTTTATTCTTTGGATTTGCAAAGAATTCCTTAGGAGAATTTTCTTCCTGGATCTTTCCTTCATCAATGAAGAGGACTCTGGTTGCCACCTCGCGGGCAAAGCCCATCTCATGAGTTACCACAACCATGGTCATGCCGGATCTTGCAAGCTCCTGCATCAGTTCCAGGACCTCTCCTACCATCTCCGGATCAAGAGCAGATGTAGGCTCATCAAACAGCATCACGTCCGGGTTCATAGCAAGAGATCTTGCAATGGCGATACGCTGCTTCTGACCGCCGGAAAGCATGTCCGGATAGGAATCTGCCTTATCCGGAAGACCTACTCGCTCCAGAAGCTCCAGTGCCGTTTTTTCAGCCTCTTCCTTACTCATAAGATTCAGAGTCACAGGTGCGAGCATAATGTTCTCTTTTACTGTCTTATGTGGAAAAAGATTAAACTGCTGGAATACCATTCCGATCTTCTGACGATGTCGATTTATGTCAACCTTAGGATCTGTGATATCTGTTCCTTCAAACAGGATTTTACCTCCTGTAGGCTCCTCCAGAAGGTTGAGAGAACGAAGGAAAGTAGATTTACCAGAGCCAGATGGTCCGATAATGGCAACAACCTCGCCCTGACAAATATCTGTGGAAATTCCATCCAGAACCTGATTGGATCCAAACGCTTTTTTCAGATCCTGTACCTGGATCAAAACTTTACTCTTATCAACGCTCACTGGTTCTCAGTCTCCTCTCCAGTTTATTCATAAAGAAGGTCAGTACCATGACCACGATCAGATAAATTGCAGCTGCTGCCAGAAGAGGCATAAAAGCATTGTAGGTACGGCTCTGGATCAGCATTGCACCCTTGGTCAGGTCCATCATTCCGATGTAACCGATAATAGAAGTTTCCTTGATCAGCACGATAAACTCATTTACCAGTGCAGGAAGCACATTCTTAAACGCCTGTGGAATGATAATAAGACGCATGGTCTGGGTAAAATTAAGTCCCAGGCTACGTCCTGCCTCTGTCTGTCCCTGGTCAATTGACATGATTCCGGAACGGACGATCTCCGCAACGTAGGCACCTGAGTTGATACCAAATGCCAGACTTCCTACCAGAATCTCATTGACGCTTACAGAACCAAAAACTACAAAGTTCATAATCAGAAGCTGGATCACAGTAGGTGTTCCACGGATCACAGTCAGATAAACTCTGCAGATGGAGTTGGCAATTTTAAAATTCCCGGATTTATCGTGGGAAGAACGGATAATTGCCACCAGAAAACCGATACAGATACCGATCAACAGGGCGAAAACTGTGATGATCATGGTATTTTTCAAACCATCCAGCAGCCAGGTGTATCTGTCATCTTTTATAAAATTGATATAAAAATCGTGTCCAAATTTTTCAAACATATTTTTTTCCTTTTTATCCTGGTATCTTTATAATGCAGCCTTGAACGTGTTTGAAAAAGCATTTCTGCTTATGCCTGCATTATAGGAAAAGCTGTCGGAAAAGCACTGGCTGTCTGATGCAACTCAGTCAGCCAGTACCAGGTTCCGGCAGCTTATACTTTGTTCTTTCTATCAGTCAGCTTTTACAATGATAACCTGGCTTGCATTTGCATAGGTGTCTGTGAAATCAACGCTCTCCAGACGATCCTCTGTAACGGTCATTCCGGCAGCACCGAAATCAGCTTTTCCAGACTGCACTGCGGCAAGGATTGCATCAAACTCCATATCGTCGATCTCAAGCTCATATCCAAGCTTATCACAGATTGCCTGTGCAATATCAGCGTCGATACCAACAACCTCATCACCTTCACGATACTCATATGGCTCGAACTCAGCGTTTGTTGCCATTACAAGAGTTCCGTTGGAACGGTCTACATCTTCCGGAGACTCATATGGTGTTTCGCCAATGTTATCACCGATGTAGTTGTTCATAATATCATCAACAGTTCCGTCCTCTTTCAGTTCTTTTAATGCGCCGTTAATCTTGTCAAGAAGCTCATCATTGCCTTTCTTCAGGCAGATTGCATACTCTTCTTCAACGAATGGCTCGTCCAGGATCTTCAGTCCGTCTGCATTCTCAACAAATTTCTGAGCTGGCTGTGAGTCGATGATCACACAGTCAATCTGACCGGCCATAAGTGCCTGGATTGCTTCGCTTCCTTTGCTGTAACGCTTAACAGTTGCTCCGTCAGCCTCATATTCACTAGCTTCAATATCACCGGTTGTACCAAGCTGTACACCGATTGTTGCATTCTTAAGATCATCCTTTGACTCAACAGTTGCAGCAGATACGCCAGCAGTCATGGAAACTGCCATTACTGTGCCAAGTGCAAGAGCTACTAATTTTTTCATATTCTTTTCCTCCTCTTAATCTCATATACAGAACCAGTTCCTTATATCTTCATCCACATAGTAAGCTGTTGCTGTTTATTTCTTCCACAACAACCGACCTCACAAGATGGGGACATAATTATTCATGCTTTCTGCATATTCATTCATCTATCTTTTCCCCATTTTATCAGCTTTTGGGAAAAATGCAAGAGTTTCCATAAATTTCCCCAACTTCTTTGTCATTATTTGGAAAAATTCACTTTTTGATAACAGATCTGTGTTATGATATGATTTGTGTGGAGTAATTAAATAATTGAATGACCAAGGCGTTAACCGCCCAAACAGGAGGTATTTGTTATGAAATTTACAAAAATGCATGGTATCGGCAACGATTATGTATATGTGAACTGTTTTAAAGAAACTGTGAAAGATCCATCAGCAGTTGCCAAATTTGTGAGTGACAGACATTTTGGAATTGGCTCAGACGGACTGATTCTGATTAAGCCGTCTGACATTGCAGACTGTGAGATGGATATGTACAACCTGGATGGTTCCCAGGGTGCTATGTGCGGCAATGGCATCCGCTGTGTAGCCAAGTATGCTTACGATTACGGCATTGTAAACAAGACCAGTATCAGCGTAGCGACCAAAAGCGGCGTGAAATATCTGGATCTTTCTATCCGTGACGGAAAAGTCAGTATGGTAAAGGTCAATATGGGCGCCCCTATTCTTCAGGCTTCTCTGATTCCAGTTGTATCTGAATCTGAGCAGGTCGTAAATGCCCCTATTGAAGTAGACGGACAGATTTATCACTTTACAGCTGTTTCCATGGGAAATCCTCACGCCATCGTATACATGGATGACGTAGACGGGCTGGAAATCGAAAAGATCGGTCCATCTTTTGAAAACCATATAAATTTCCCTGACCGCGTCAATACCGAATTCGTAAAAGTCATCGACCGACACACTGTCCAGATGAGAGTCTGGGAGCGCGGTTCCGGTGAGACTCTGGCTTGTGGAACAGGTGCCTGCGCAGTTGCAGTTGCTTCTATTTTGAACGGACTGGTTGACCGTGATCAGCTGGTTACCGTGAAGCTTCTTGGTGGCGATCTTAATATTTTCTGGGACGAAAATGACGATCAGGTTTATATGACTGGTGCGGCGACTACTGTATTTGATGGGGAAATTGATCTGGGATTTCTTGGAGAATGACTCAATAAAAAGGCCCTTGCGGACCGTAGGCATTTTGTAATGCTTACACCGCAAAGGCCATTATTCTTTCTACAATAAATACTGCACCACAGGCAAGAAGCGCCACAGTCAGCAGACTCTTCTCTTTGTACGCTGCAATCAGCGCCACTACAAATCCCACTACAGCTGAAATTACACTTGCCGTTGCCGACAAAATCGCCGGAAACGTCATAGCTGCCAGACAGGCATAGGGCACATAAAACAGAAATGATTTTATAAAAGGATTGGTAATCTCCTTCTTCGCCAGTGCCAATGGCAGCATACGGATCAAATATGTAACGCCAGCCATAACCAGGATATAAATATAAACATTAGGCTTCATGAGCTTCCTCCTTGGCATTTTCTTCATCAACCGGGCAAAGCCATGCTGCCAGTCCGGCTACCAGAATTGTAGTAATAATAATCACAAATCCGGATGAGACTTTCGATAATACAGGAACCCAGGCAAATAATGCGCTCACTGCCATTGCTCCAAGAACAACCAGAAGCACTGCTTTGTTTTTCTTGGATGGCGGAATAATGACAGCCAAAAACATTCCATAAATGGCAACTCCAAGTGCACTCATAATAAAATCAGGAAGAATACTTCCTGAAATAGCTCCAAGCAGGGTTCCAATGGTCCATCCCGGGATTGCTACACTCATTACACCATAATTATAAAACGCACTGACTTTCCCCGGTTTACTGGCACTGACTCCGAATATCTCATCTGTTACGCCAAATGCAACTCCGTAACGATGCCCCCAAGTTTCATCACGTCTTAGCTTCTGTGAAAGGGAAAACGACATCAGACAGTATCTCAGATTGATAATCAGCTGAGTAAGTGCCATTTCCCATAAGGAACCTCCTGCTATGATAATATCAAGACCTGCAAATTGTCCCGCTGACGTAAGATTCGTCAAAGAAATCAAGACCGCCTGCCAGATAGACAGTCCGCCCTGCACCGCCATCATACCAAACGTAAAGGAAACAGCCAGATACCCCAGGGCAATGGGGATTCCATCTGTAATTCCTTGTTTAAAGCTCTCTTTTTTCATGAGAGATTTCCTCCGGTTTCTTCTGTAGTCACGCAAAGAGCCTGGGAAACAGTTTTGGCCTCCCAAGCTCTCTCATTGTAGCACTTTACACTAATAAATTCAACTATTATCCCTTGTATTCTCACTTTCTCTCTACAATCTTGTAATAAACCTTCGCTGTCAGCCCATAAATCACGCCATAAACCAAAGCAAACACCAATAATGTCACCACCGTGCATCTGGCAAACAAACCGCTGTTTGTCATGCTAAACAGCGCCAGCAGTCTCTTTACCATAGGAAATGCCATAGCAATATGCAGTGCTGCCATTCCAAGAGGAAGGAAAAATACCATAAGGATCTGTCTGTGAATGGAAGATTTCACCTCTTTATGAGTCATGCCCACCTTCTGCATGATCTCGAACCGTTCCTTATCCTCATAGCCCTCTGAAACCTGCTTGTAGTAAATGATCATGGCCGCCCCCATCAGGAACAGCAGTCCAAGGAAAATTCCAAGGAACAAAATTCCACCGAACATACTGTAAAAACTGTTATACAGATCCTGTTTTATAGTATTGTAGTTCATTCCCACTTCTATAGTTCCAGCTGCTTTTTCGGAATCCAGAAGCTCCGTTGCAAGATCGCTTACTTTGGTGGCAGATGCATATTTTTCTTCTTCACTTCCAGACAGATACACATCCGTTTCCAGTTCCATCAGAGACATTGCACTTTGATAAACTTTCTCCTGCTGCAAAAACAAAGCAAAAAAGTCTTCGTCATTTACAACCAGCTTCAAAGAATCCATAGAAGAAAAATTATCTCCCACATACTGGTAATTTTTCAGCCATTCTTTCACCTGGTAAACCTTGTTATGAATCTCCAGAGTCTCACCGTCTGTTTTTCCATTGTGGTAAGCAAGAACTTCACCTGGCGCAAGGGAAATCTCTTCTCCCGTAACCCTGGCATACTCTTCCTGTGGAACCACGGTAAGGGTTTCCAATGAGGCTGGCATTGCCATAAGGGAACTCCCATCAACATTTGCAAATTTCCAGCTCCCATCTTCGCTTCCCACAAGCGTAGATGAAAAAGCAATTTCGGTGTTAATTTTCTCATAAGAAACCTGGTTTTCAATTTTTCCCAGTAATTTCTCTCTCATTTTTTCCAGATCTTCATAAGAATTTCCCCGGTACAGCACATTCACATCCGCCGGACAGCGTTTGTTCATAATATCATCCAGTCCGGAATTCAGGCACACCGTAGAAGAGATCATCAGAAGTACGCCTGTGCTCAGAATGCAGATACTTGCAAGTCCAACTGCATTTTGTTTCATGCGGTACAGCATACCGGAAACAGCAGTAAAATTCTTGGTTTTATAATAAAATTTCTTATTCCAGCGCAGAACTTTGAGCACCACAATGCTTCCTGCTGTAAAAAGAAGATACGTTCCTGCCATTACCAGAACCACTGCCACAAAGAACAGCGCCAGCGCCGAAAGAGGTGACTCTGTGGTAATGGCAATATAATATCCGATAAACAGACAGATAAAACCAGCAACCGCCATCAGCCATTTTGCTTTTGGTTCCTTTTCCCCTGCATTTTGTGCCTGAAGAAGCTGAATCGGGTTTGTTTTGTAAACCTTCCTGATATTTACCAGAAGGATCAAAACAAAAATAGCTCCAAACACTTCCAGGCATATTCTGATTGCCGGAACGCTGACTTCGAACCCAAAGGACGCCGGAACCTTGATCAGTTTCAAGAGCAGCAGAAGCGCCAGCTTGCTTCCCAGAATTCCCACAAGGATTCCGCCAACAAAACTGATCAAGGCACTAAACAGATTCTCCAGCATCATAACCCTGCTGATATGCTTCTTTTCCAAACCGAGAATGTTGTAAAGTCCCAGTTCCTTTTGTCTTCTTTTCATGAGGAAACTGTTGCTGTACAACAGGAAAATAAAGGAGAAAATAACAATAACGCCAACTCCCATAGTCGTGATCATCAACACGTCACCACTGTGACGGATCGTTTTCATTCCTGCATTATGATTGATAAAAAGCATCATATACAGCATTGCCACATTGAACAGACACGCCAGAATATAGGGCACATAGATCTGTTTGTTTTTTCGGATGTTTACAACTGCCAACCTGGTAAAAAGTCCCTTACGCATGATACTCACCGCCCGTCATCAAAATGGTTAAGGTATCGGAAATCATCTGATACATCTCCTCCTTTGTTTTCTCGCCGCGATAGATCTGGTGGAAAACTTCACCATCTTTTATGAACAGAACCCTGGATGCCCGGCTGGCTGCCTGGGCGCTGTGAGTAACCATGAGAATGGTCTGTCCCTGTCTGTTTATCTCTCCGAAAACGTCCAGAAGAGCATTTGCAGCCTTGGAATCGAGAGCCCCTGTGGGTTCATCCGCAAGGACCAGGCGCGGCTGTGTAATCAGAGCCCTGGCAACTGCACATCTTTGTTTCTGTCCTCCAGAGACCTCATAAGGATATTTTTCCAGCAGCTCATAAATATGAAGAGCCTGTGCAATAGGGCGGATTTTCTGCCCCATTTCCCGGTAATCTTCACCAGCCAGCACCAGCGGCAGATAAATATTATCCCTCAGGCTGAAGGTATCAAGAAGATTAAAATCCTGGAACACAAAGCCCAGATTTTTTCTTCGAAATGTAGAAATCTCCTTATCAGAAAGGTGTCCCAGGCTTTTTCCATCCAGAAGTACGTCTCCGGAAGTAGGTTTATCCAGTGTTGCAAGAATATTCAGAAGTGTAGTTTTTCCGGAACCGCTTTCTCCCATAATTGCAACAAATTCACCTTTTTCCACAGAAAAATTCACATTGTTCAATGCCTGCACCTTATTTCCGCCAAAACGAGTGGTATATATTTTTTTCAGATTTGTAACTTCAAGTAATGACATTTTTTACTCCTCTCCTTTATCAATGAGCTTTTTCATACGCTTCCTTGCAAAAAACAGTATACTTAAAAAAGTCACTTGCTGCCATCGAATCAGATTACAAAATGCAGGCAGAATCTTACAATGTTGTAAGGTTGTCACATAAAGTTTGCAAGAAAAAAATTTCATCTGGCAAAACTCTTTATGATATAGAAGATTTGGTCAATATTTTTTGCAATATAAAAAGGCCGCTGACATATACGACCTTTTTTATATTATAATCCCCTATTGGGCATATATCTTCTCTGGCGTCATTCCGGCAGCCAATGTAAGATAATACACCGCGTCCGCCGCCACACACACTACGTTTTCCTCATGCATGAACTCCGTGATTTCCGAATCAAAAAGCATATTTGCCTGTGCTTCAAATTCCTCATCCTTATCCCAGAACAAAACTGCAATATTCAAAAAGGGAAATACCGGAAGCACATACCCCACATCTCCCTGAGGAAGCAAAGTTCCCCCAAGAGCCTCACAGGCTTTTCTTAATTCTTCTGTTTTCCCGGCGAAAAGCTCCTGCAGCCTAAAAATAATCGTCCTTCTGTAAGCAGCCTCAAAAGGATACACTCTCTTCACCTGGCGAAAAGCCACCAGATTGCCCGATGCCACAGGATGAGCTGCTGAATAGTAAAACGTATTATAAATATTCATCACCGTATCAAATCCAGGGCTTTTCCCATCTTCTGTAATGAATCCGTTTTTTCGGTCAATTCGAAATTTTTTTGAAAAGTAGATGATATAAAGAAACTCCTCATCAGCTTCCAGCTGAAATTTGCGAATCAGTTCCTCCTGATCCATTTCCAGGAATTTCAATCTCCAGTTCTCGATTACCTGGTCATAATTAGACTGCCTGTTTTCTGGCATAATACATTCTCCTCTTATCCGCTATTTACCTTTAGCTATGCCATATAACTTGAAAGCTTCCTGTTTCAAGTATTTTTACCAGCTGCTCCACTTCATCGGAGTTCCAGTTTTGCGCAGTCTGTGCTTCCCCTGTGAATTTCACGCAGGTTCCGCAGGAAGAGCTTAAATTCCTTGGCACCGGCATGATCGTAGCCGGATATCCCTCTTTCTCACATTTTTTCTTGAAAGACATAGCTCCAAAATGGGAAAAAAATGTGGCTATGTAATCTCCCATTATTTCTCAAGAGTGAGGACAAAGTCTTCCCCATCCTCTTTTACAGACACCTTATATCCCTGATGCAGGGCGAAACGGGATACGTTTTCTTTGGCTGTTACGTTATCTACCATTACCGTATATGCCTTCTCACCGGATGCCAGCGCATTCTTAGTACGGATCACAGGTTCCGGGCAGGAAAGCCCTCTTGCATCTATTGTTTTCATACACTTAATCTCCTTAGATTTTTCATTATTTCAACTAAACGGAATTGTCTGTTTACACAGATATACTATAAATGAGCGTCCTTAATCAACTTCACGCTTCATTCTTACGCATGGAATTTACTGTCGCAATCACGATCAGAACCACAAAACCGATCACAACAGCGATCTTGCCATTTGCAGTCGGGCCTTCTCCAGAAGATGCCAGTCCGAAATTATGTGCTACAGCTGCACCAGCCATCAGACCAAATACTGTGATGGCGGAGTCTGTGTTTCCTTCACCAGCCAGAACCAGCTGACGAAGCGGGCAGCCTCCAAGAAGGACACAGCCAAATCCTGCAAGCGCCATTCCAAGTGCATTCCAAAGACCATCTGTATGTGCGACAGGTTGTCCTGCAAATCCTGGATTAAAATATCCCAGGATCATGTTTCCGATCAACGCACTTACCAGAATTGCAATAAATCCAAGAAGCAGCTTCCACTCTCCAAACAGTACCACGTCACGGATTCCTCCAACCATACACAGGCGGGTTCTCTGTGCAAGTGCACCTACCAGAAGCCCTGCGATCAGGGAGATTGCAATTGCAGCATGCTTTGCTCCAGGACCACCGTCAGCTTCTGTGAAGTGGATGAATGCAGGTGCTGCAATGAGAAGCAGAAGAATTCCGATTTCCACTACTGGGAAAATGCCGCCTTCAACCGGCTGCATTTTATAGGAACGTTTCAGAGTATAGCCTTTTTTCAGGAAAAATACTCCGGCAAGGATTCCAGCAATAAATCCGATCAAACCAAAGATGGCGTTGAAATCGCCGCCAGCCAGACGAAGGATCATGCGGAATGGGCAGCCAAGGAACATCAGGCAGCCGATCATAACGAACATTCCGATCACAAAACGGGTAACAGGTGCGGAGCCGCCTCTTGGCTTAAATTCTTTGGTTGCAAGAGCAAGAATGCAGGAGCCAAGTACCAGTCCTACAATTTCCGGGCGGATGTACTGAACCGCAGCTGCACTGTGGAATCCCAGTGCTCCTGAAGTATCACGCAGGAAGCAGGCAATGCAGAAGCCCATATTTGCAGGGTTTCCGAAATATACCAGAGCCACTGCAATGATTCCGATGATGACACCGGCTCCGATGATTATGGGTGTTTCTTTCTTTGACAATGTTTCTTTCATACTCTTTCCTCCTTAGATAACTGTCAAATCTTTCCTCTATTTTAGCATTTTTTGTCAGAAAACTCTAATTGATTATGTGGGATTATTTTAAGTATTTATAGATATTGTCGATAAATCGTGGTATTATAGATATATTAAATAACCATTTTCCAAGCGAAAGGATATAATCATGAACCGAATTTACCTCGACCAGGCCAGCACCTCTTTTCCAAAGGCTCCAGGTGTGGCACAAGCTATGATGGATTACCTGACTATGAACGGAGTTAACGTGAACCGCGGCTGCTACTCCAGTGCTTACTCAGCAGAAGAAGTTATTTATGAGACACGCCAGCTGCTGGCAGAACTTTTCCACTTTTCCAAATGCAAAAATGTAATTTTTACACCGAATGTCACCACCAGTCTCAATTTTATTTTAAAAGGATTCTTAAAACCAGGAGACCATATTCTGGTATCCGCCATGGAGCACAATGCAGTTATGAGACCTGTAGTACAGCTGGCTTCCTCAGGGATTTCCTTTGACCGGATTCCTTGCAGAACGGACGGCTCTATGATTCTGGAAAAAGTAGAAGAACTGATCCGCCCTGAGACGAAAGCTATTGTCACTTTACATGCTTCCAATGTATGCGGAACCAGGATGCCCCTTGATGCCCTTGGGGAAATCTGTCAGAGGCACCAGCTTTATTTTGTTGTGGATTCTGCACAGACGGCTGGGATCGTACCAATTAATATGGACAAAATGCATATTGACGCGTTAGCTTTTACCGGACATAAAGGACTTCGGGGACCACAAGGGACAGGTGGTTTCCTGGTTTCCCAGGAATTGGCAGAACAAATGGAACCACTGATTTCCGGCGGTACCGGAAGTGTATCTCATACGGAAGAAATTCCGGATTTTATGCCGGATCGCTTTGAATCCGGGACACCTAATCTGCCTGGAATTTATGGACTGCATGAAGCACTTTTGTACTTGAAAACGCATTCTTTGCAGGCGATAAATGAAAAAGAATTGTCTCTCACTGGTTATTTTCTGGAACAGCTGCAGGCACTGGACGATACTGGCAGACATATCCGTATTATTGGAAAAAAAGATCTCACTGACCGAAATGCAGTTGTTTCGATCCAGACACCAGAAATCGACATGTCACAGGTGGCGTGGCAGCTGGACAATGAGTATGGTGTTATGACCAGAGTCGGACTCCACTGCGCTCCAAACGCCCACAAGACGCTTGGTACTTATCCTGCCGGAACTATCCGGTTCTCCTTTGGACCGGAAAATACAAAGAATGAGCTGGATTTTGCCATCCAGGGATTAAAGAAAATTTTAGACTTATAAATTCAGCATTAGTAACACTTAATTAGTCTTTGAGAAAGGAACCAGTATTTTTATCCTATGGAATTTAAACAATTAGAGGCCTTCGTAGCCGTAGTCGAAAATAAAAGCTTCTCCGAAGCCGCCCGCCAGCTGAACCTGACCCAGCCCACCATCAGTGCCCA
>ENA-OPDH01001874-OPDH01001874.1-human-gut-metagenome-genome-assembly--contig:-NODE-1874-length-14487-cov-3.383384_pt1 | contig 14487 bp, 10 predicted proteins | sample MGYA00241260_ERZ501500 | MGnify/ENA primary metagenome ERZ501500 (study PRJEB25962, sample SAMEA2042519) | human gut metagenome | biome: human gut; feature: human-associated habitat; material: faeces...
ATGCACAGCTGCGTGCCCGCATTGCCCGTAAATTACAGGAGGAAAATCATGCTCCTTTTCAGCCGGAGAATATTTTGATCACACCGGGGGCAAAATATGCTGTGTACCTGACCATCCGTGCACTGATCAATCCCGGAGATGAAGCTATCTGGCTCACACCCGGCTGGGTTTCTTACCCGTCCATCGTGGAAGCCAGTGGTGGTATTCCTGTGGCGGTCCATTTAAAATATGAAGAAAACTACCGCATTACAGCAGAAGCGCTGGAGGCTGCCGTATCGGATAAAACCAAACTTCTGATCATCAATTATCCGAACAACCCCACCGGACAGATTCTGACAGAAGCAGATATTCAGGCATTGACCGTCTTTTTGCGCAAGCATCCGAACATTTATGTTTTATCCGATGAAATTTATGAGAAAATCGTATATGATCAGAAGCAGATTATCAGCCTTGCTTCTATTCCGGAATTTTTCGATCGAGTTGTCATCGTCAATGGTTTTTCCAAATGCAGTGCCATGACCGGATGGCGTCTGGGCTATCTTGCCTGCAATACTGCGATGTATCAGGTTGTCCTGAAGCTGTTCCAGCATTCCATCAGCTGCACCAGCGGCTTTTTGCAGAGAGGTGCACTGACTGCCATGGACTGTGTGGAAAAAACAGAACAGATGCGTCAGGCATACGAAAAGCGCAAGAATCTCCTGGTCAAAGGAATCCACGAGATCCCAGGAGTGGAACTTCTGACTCCTGCCGGAGCTTTTTATGCCTGGGTAAAATTTGATACCGATATGGACAGTGAAACACTCTGCAATGATCTCCTTGATAAAGCAAAAATTGCCGGTGTTCCGGGAATTGCCTACGGAGAAGAAGACTGTGTCTGCATCCGCTTCTCCTTTGCAGCATCGGAAGATGTGTTAAGAACCATGTTAGAACGGTTAAAAACTTATCAGACCACTCACAATGACTTATAATTTACAAAAAAAGAACCTCGTTTCATACATAAGGAAAAACCAAAGATTGTACATTAACATCGTTTCCACGGTTTTTCCTTTTATCAATTGTATGAATGAAGGTTCTTTTTATGTATGGTTATTTTTTCACTTATCAGGACGCTCTGCCTGAAAATTCCGGTTTTCCACTTTTTGGCGGTGTTCATTTTATATGGATTGCAGGCATTGCCATGAGTATTTTCCTCCTGTGCAAAGTATACCTGCGTCTTGCCAAAAACAAACGCCTGCAAATGCTAAACGCTTTTGTGCTTCTGGCCTTGTGCTGCACATTTACGCAGGATGCTATTTTGGCTGTCACCGGACATATGAATGCAAGAATGCTCCCGTTCCATCTCTGTGATCTGGCCACATTTTTTTACCTGTTTTTGCAAATGCGCATTCTGCGCACCGGTCACTGTGACTCACTGGCAGAAATTGCACTGTGCCTTTTTATGCCTGGCGCCGTTCTAGGAATTTTATTTCCGGTGTGGAGTGTATATCCGGCTTTTCATTATATGACAATCCACGGTTTTATATATCACGCTCTGATCATCCTTTATCCATGGCTGCTTTTTGTCAGCGGAAACGTTCGTCCCAGAACCAAACACATCTGGCAGCCGGTACTATTCCTTTGTTGCATTGTGCCACCCGTTTATCTCTTTAATAAAAAATTTGACAGTAACTACATGTTTATCAACTATCCACCAGCCAATACGCCACTGAAAGTTCTTGCCGATCAAATTGGAAATCCCGGCTATTTGCTTGGATATGCCATTTTTATCTTTTTGATGATACTGATTTTATATCAGATTTTCAACAGATTTCAATGATCCTATACCCGTAATAGCCCAAATCATCTTGGTACCCACTGTATTCTTTATCGGCGCATCAATGTTAAGATGCCACCGAAAAATCCATATACAAGTGTAATCCAGCCACAAACCAACATTAAAAATACCAGATGCGTCATTCCCGGAATCGTAACAAACAGATTCAAGATCATCACTGCTGCCAGTGAAATTGCCGCTACAACTACCGTACGCAAAAACAGATATAAATATTTACCTGAATTTACTGTATGTCTTCCTGCTTTATTTGAATATGCATAAATCTTTTCCATCATGTCATGCCCTCTTTCTTAACATCAAAAACTCTTTTCTTTTGATATTGAAATCCTAGCATGTCATCGTAAAAAACAAAGCATATTACCGTAAATTATAAGTAAAACTTTTATTTCGTTTTTATGCCAATTTGCATTTTTCAATAATTACAGATAGTATACCATAAAGAAAAGCGCCCTACAAAGGACGCTTTTCTTTCGCTCACAAGTATTTATTCATTTAAGGAATGGTGCTTTATTCGTGGCAGTGTGCACAGTCTACAGACTGGAATTTTTCATGATCGTATGCAATGCCGTTTTTATCATAGTAATCTTTTACTGCTGCTTTTACTGCTTCCTCAGCAAGTACGGAACAGTGGATTTTTGCCGGTGGAAGTCCGTCAAGTGCCTCTACTACTGCACGGTTGGACAGTTCCAGCGCTTCGTCGATTTTTTTACCTTTGATCATCTCAGTAGCCATAGAACTTGTTGCAATGGCAGAGCCACATCCAAATGTATTGAATTTTACATCTGAAATTGTCTGATCTTCCGGATTGACTTTGATATACATTCTCATGATATCACCACATTTTGCATTTCCTACTTCGCCGACTCCGTCAGCATCTTCCATTTTACCTACGTTTCTCGGATTCTGAAAATGATCCATTACTTTTTCACTATATAACATGTTTTTTCTCTCCTTTTTCCAATTCATCCCAAACCGGTGACATATTTCTTAAATAAGTTACGATCTTTGGTAATTCTTCTAATACATAATCCACTTCTTCCTGTGTATTATACTCAGACAGGGATAAACGAAGGGAACCGTGTGCTACTTCGTGTGGCAGTCCGATTGCAAGAAGTACATGAGACGGATCTAAGGAACCGGATGTACATGCAGAACCGGAAGATGCTGCGATACCTTTCATATCAAGCATCAGTAACAGGGATTCGCCCTCAATGCCTTCGAAACAGAAGTTTACGTTACCCGGGAGACGTTTTGTACGGTCTCCGTTTAATTTGGAGTGCGGAATCGTCAGCAATCCATCGATCAGACGGTCACGTAAGGCTGTCATTTTTGCTGCGTTCTCTTCCTGATGAGCCAGAACATTTTTCAATGCTGCAGCCATACCTACAATTGCAGGAATATTTTCTGTACCGGCACGTTTGCCACGCTCCTGTGCACCACCCTCAATGATGTTAGAAAGCAGGATCCCTTTTCTTGCATACAGGAAGCCCACTCCTTTTGGTCCATGGAATTTATGTGCGGATGCAGACATCATATCGATATTCTGCTCTTTCACATTAATTGAAAGATGTCCAACTGCCTGTACAGCATCTGTGTGGAAATAGACCCCTTTTTCTTTACAGACTGCACCGATTTCAGCAATTGGCTGGATGCTTCCAATCTCATTATTTGCATACATGATTGTTACAAGACAGGTATCCGGGCGAATGGCTGCCGCAACTTCTTCCGGCTGAACGATACCATTTTCATGGACATCCAGATATGTTACTTCGTAACCTTCTTTTTCCAGTTTCTGCAATGTATGAAGTACGGCATGATGCTCAAACGTTGTGGAAATAATATGTTTTTTATTTCTGCGTGCACCCCATTTTGCTGCAGATACGATAGCCTGATTGTCTGCCTCACTTCCACCGGAAGTAAAATATATTTCATTCGGCTGTGCCCCGATACAGGCTGCGATCTCCTCTCTTGCTTTCTCCAGTACCTCCTTGGATTTCTGACCCGGAGTATGAAGACTTGATGCGTTTGCATATACAGTTTCCAGGCATGGAATCATAGCGTCCAATGCAACCTGGCTCATTTTTGTCGTTGCCGCATTATCAAAATATACGTTCATAGTCCCTCACACTTTCTAGTTTAGTATTTGTATCTCAACTATTGTTTTCTCAATTCGCGGATATCTTATCATAGTATTCCCCTAATGTCAATAGGAATTAAGGTGTTTCATTTAAAGAACAAAAACAAAAATAACTCCAACAATCCTATGTCGGAGTTATTTTTGTTTTAATTCATGCTCCTGTTACGGCACCACAATGATATTGTTATGTCCTTTTAATACTGCATCCGGGATTTGTTCTGTCAGAATCTGGGCAGACTCAAATGTTGCGAACCGGACCGGATTGACCTGGTGAAACTTCGTGCTGTCACACAGCACATAAGATTTCAGACTGTGCACCATGGCACATTCCTTGATTTTGGCTTCATTGATCTCCGGGGTGGTAAAACCAATCGTCGGAGATGCACCGTTGGTTCCCATAAAACTTTTTGTAAAATTAAACTTCTGAAGGCTTAAACAGGCTTCATTTCCAACAATCGCTTCCGTTGCCGCCTTCAGTTCACCACCAAGGATAATGACATGGAATCCCCTTTCTGCAAGCTCCAGCGCGTGTGAAACCGCATTTGTTACAAAAGTTGCCGTTTTTTCTGTAATATATGGTATCATGCAGGCAGTCGTCGTTCCGGCATCCACATATACAAAATCATGGGGTTCGATCAGGGAAGCAGCATATCTGCCAATCTTCTGCTTCTCTTCCTGATACATTCCCTTACGCTGAGAAACCTGCTCATCTTTGGTCGCAAGATTTGATTCTGTCAGCATGGCTCCGCCAAATACTTTCACCAGCGCACCTTTTTCATCCAGTGTGTTCAAATCACGCCGGATCGTAGATTCCGAAGCATCGAAGTATTCTTTCAGCTCCTGAACAGTCACGCTGCCTTTCAAAGTAAGCAGGCGCAGAATTTCCTCCTGCCTCTTTTCTGTCAACATCTAGTATCATTCCTCTTTTCTGTTACTTTTCTAATGCAAGAACGCCCTCGGAATTCTTGCTGCGAGATACATGCTATGCGTTACTGTTCACGCGTGCCATTCGCAAAACGTCCTTTCAGGACCTCCGTAGCTACCCTACAGCCATTTTTTCAGAATTTCTTCCTTATTTGCACTGCTGTCAGTTTCGCAGATCAGACGACGGATCGTCAGCAGACGACCCGGAGATACTGACAATTCATCAATACCCATTGCCAGGAATAACTCTGTCAGATCGCTGTCTGCACCAAGTTCTCCGCAGATACCACACCAGATTCCTGCTTTATGTGCATTCTGTACGGTCTGATAGATCATTCGGAGTACTGCGATATGATGTGCATCGAAAAATGCATCCAGAGACTGGTTCTGACGGTCAATCGCCAATGTATACTGCGTCAGATCATTGGTTCCGATACTGAAGAAATCTACTTCCTTTGCCAGCAGATCACTGATAGTTGCTGCTGCCGGTGTCTCGATCATAATACCCTGCTCCGGTGTACCATACGGAACGCCGTCTGCATCCAGTTCTGCTTTTACCTCTTCCACAATCTCTTTGATCTGTGCAATTTCAGATAAAGAAGTGATCATCGGATACATGATTGCAATGTTTCCATAAGCGCTTGCACGGAACAGTGCACGCAGCTGTGTTTTGAAGATTTCCGGTCTGGTCAGACAGATGCGGATGGCACGGACACCCATCGCCGGATTCTCTTCTTTTGCCAGTTCAAAATAATCTGCCTGTTTGTCCGCACCGATATCCAGGGTACGGATGATGACACGTTTGCCTGCCATAGTCTCAGCAACTTTTTTGTATACTTCAAACTGTTCTTCTTCCGTCGGATATGTCTCGGACTCCAGATATAAGAACTCGCTGCGGAACAGTCCGATACCCTCAGCACCATTCTGAAGAACCAACGCCAGATCTTTGACATTGCCGATATTTGCATAAGTCAGTACTCTTTTGCCGTCCAGTGTAATACTCTCTTTATTTTTAAAAGTCTGAAGAAGCTCTTTCTTCTCCTCCTCCTCTTTTTTCAGAGTTTTCATTTTTTCCATGGTCTCAGCATCCGGATCCACATAGATGGTTCCATGGTTGCCGTCTACAACAGCCAGTTTCCCATCCAGATCCTGTGTAAGTTCCATCTCTGTACTTACCAGGGCCGGAATTCCCATGGTGCGGGCAAGAATTGCTGTATGGGAGTTGACAGAACCATGTACAGTTACGAAAGAAAGTACTTTGTCCTTCTCCAGCTGAACTGTCTCACTCGGAGCCAGATCATCCGCCAGAATGATCACCGGCTCATCTGTCACAACTTTACTTTTGTTCTCACCATTTAAGTTTGCAATAACACGTTCAGAGATATCACGGATATCTGCCGCACGCTCCTTCATATAATCATCATCCATCTCGGCAAACATAGAAGAAAAATGATCGCTTGTCACAGCTGTCGCATACTCTGCATTCACCTGCTGCGTACGGATGATATTTTCTACCGAATCCTGATAATCCTCATCCTCCAAAAGCATCTGATGCATTTCAAAAATAGCGGCATTTGCTTCACCTACTTCTTTTACAGCTTTGTCGTATAACTCCCCAAGTTGTGCCTGAGCCGCTTCTCTGGCAACCTGAAACCGTTTTACTTCTGCTTCCACGTCCTCAATCTTCTGACGTGTAACCTGCTGCTCTCCTTTTTGGTATACACATAAATGTCCGATTGCAATACCGCCAAACACACTTTTTCCCTGATATACGTTCATACCACATTGTTCCTTTCCTTATTTATATCATTCACCGTAATTTTCTATCAAACAAAAAGCTGTGTACGCCAGATGTTTTCCACCGTACACAGCCTCTCTGGCTCAAAATACCAACCATTTTATAAATGATCATAACTTATTCAGAGCATTCTTTTCCAAAACCTTTTTTCAGTTGTTATCTTACAGATTTGTTTTGAAGAAATTTTCCAGTTTCTCAGCTACTGCGTCTTCGTCTTCGCCTTCTACTGTTACAGTAACTTCCTGTCCACATTTAATACCAAGGCTCATAACAGCCATTAATTTCTTCGCCTCAACCGTTTTACCTTCTTTTGTAAGTTTGACAACGGAAGTAACTCCTTTAAGCTCTTTTACCAGTTCAGAAGCCGGACGAGCATGGATTCCCTGTGCATCTGTGATTACGTACTTAAATTCTTTCATGTTCAAGTTCTCCTTTTCAATCAATTATTCATTTACTTTTTTCTTCAAGAGACCGAGTAAAACGGCGGAAATAACGGTTCCGACTGCAAGTGCCACCAGATACATACCTGCATTGCCCATAACCGGTACAACAAAGATTCCACCATGCGGTGCCATCAGTGTACATCCGAATGCCATAGATAACGCACCTGCTACCGCTGAACCAACCACACAGGATGGCAGGACGCGGATCGGGTCTGCTGCTGCATATGGAATTGCACCTTCTGTGATAAATGCAAGTCCCATAATAAAGTTGACCGGTCCGGATTTGCGTTCCTCTTTTGTAAATTTGTTCTTAAAGAGCAAAGTAGCAAGAGCGATCGCACACGGTGGTACCATACCACCGATCATAACTGCTGCCATAATATCATAGTTTCCGGCAACGATTGCTGCGGTACCAAATACATATGCTGCCTTATTGAATGGGCCACCCATATCGATTGCCATCATTCCGGCACATATGATTCCCAGTAATATTTTACTAGAAGCCCCCATATTGGTCAAGGCTGTATTTAAAGCTGTATTCAAAGCTCCTACCGGAGGTTCGATGACAAACATCATGATCAGTCCCATCAGCAGGATACCACATACGGGGTATAACAATACCGGTGTGATCTTTTCCAATGCATCCGGCAATCTTGAAAATACTTTTTTCAGTAATAAAATGATCAGTCCTGCCAGGAAACCGGCTGCCAACGCACCAAGGAAACCGGATTTTCCGTTTGCTGCAATCATACCACCAACAAAACCAACTGCAAGTGCAGGTCTGTCACCGATACTCATAGCGATAAATCCGGCCAGCACCGGAAGCATCAGTCCAAAAGCAATTCCACCAATCTGTTTAAATGCTGCTGCTACTGGTGTGATCGTACCAAAGTTTGCTCTCATATCTGCGGAGAGTGAATTGATATCTACGTTCATTCCATCGATCAGGAATGCAATCGCGATCAGAATACCACCGCCGACAACAAACGGAAGCATATGGGATACACCGTTCATCAGATGTACATACAATTTGTGACCAATTCCGCCGGAAGTTTTCTTGGAAGCAGTACTCTGGCTGCCTGCATTACTGCTGTGATAGATTGGTGCATCTCCGCTGATCGCACGTTCTACCAGCTGATCTGCTTTACTGATTCCGTCAGAAACCGGAACCTCGATCAGTTTCTTTCCATCAAACCGATCCATCGGAACCTTTGCATCTGCTGCTACGATAACGCAATCTGCATTTGCGATCTCCTCATCTGTCAGCACATTTTTTGCACCGCCGGATCCTCTTGTTTCTACTTTAATAGAACAATTATGAGATTTTGCTGCTTTTTCCAGACCTTCCGCTGCCATATAAGTATGTGCAATACCGGTCGGACAGGAAGTAACTGCAATAATTCTGCACACAGAACCTTCTGTCTCCGTCTGAGCTGCCAGCTGATCGTTCAGATCCGGTTTTTCCTCATCTGCCGCATCTACAATCTCTAAAAATTCATCTACGGAAGATGCGTTTTTCAGCTTCTCCACAAAGTTCTCATCCATTAATAACATGGAAAGTTTACTGAGCACATCCAGATGAATGTTGTCCTCGGTATTTGGTGCTGCGATCAGAAACAGCAGATTGACCGGCTCATCATCCAGAGAATCAAAATCAACACCATCTTTGATGACCATAGCTGCAAGTCCCGGTTTTGTAACTGCATCACATTTTCCATGTGGAATTGCAATTCCCTCTCCAATACCAGTGGTACTCTCTTCCTCTCTCAGATAAACCTGTTTGCGATACGCTTCCTCGTCATTGATCTTGCCGCTTTTTACCATCAGGGCAACCGCCTGGTCGAGCGCATCAGATTTTGATGCACAAACGGCATCCAGCGAAATACTTCTTTTGTCCAGTAAGTCTGTAATTCTCATACTCTCATTACCTCCTCTTTCCTTTGTCCGTTTTGTTTTATCTTCTTATCAACTGTTTCTTATGCCTCGATGGATGCATAAACCTGTCTGATTTCTGCTTCTGTCGCAAGTAGTTCTGAAAATGCACTTGCACTTCCTGCGGAAATTCCCATGCGGAAGGCATGTTCATAATCCTGTTTTTCAATCCATCCGGCTACAAATCCTGCCACCATGGAATCACCTGCGCCGACTGCATTCACCAATGTTCCCTTCGGTGCCGGAAGCTGATGGAATCCGCCGTTTTCATCCAGAAGAACTGCGCCCTGTCCTGCCATAGATACAAGTACATTTCTGGCTCCCATCTCCTGCAGTTTCTTTGCGTATGGCTGAACCTCATCTCTTGTCTTTAACTCTACACCAAAAATCTCGCCAAGCTCATGATTATTCGGCTTGATCAAAAACGGATGATACTCCAGTACATTCATCAGAAGTTCTCCGGTAGCATCAACCACGAACTGTACACCTTTGGATGCCAGACGTGCCATAATGTCACGATAGATCATCTTCGGCATACTTCCCGGAATGCTTCCTGCCAGTACCAGATAATCTTCTGACGTCAGTGTATCCAGTTTCTGCATCAGAGATTCTACATTCTCCGGACTGATATCCGGTCCCATACCATTGATCTCTGTTCCGTCAAAATCCTTCAATTTGACATTGATCCTTGAGCACCCCTCCGGTAAAGATATAAAATCATGTGTAAAGCCGATCTCTGCCATTCTGCGCTCAATCTCCTTACCTGTAAAACCTGCTGAAAAACCAAGTGCTTTTGTTTCAATTCCCAGATTATAAAGTACGGTAGACACGTTGATTCCCTTGCCGCCCGGGAGCATCTGCTCTGCACATGTCCGGTTTGTCATACCCATCTGAAAATCATTTACTGATACGATATAATCCAGTGACGGATTAAAAGTTACTGTGTAAACCATCTTGCACCTCCATGTCTTTTATGCCTGTATTATACCGTCACATTCAGTCATAATCAATCATTTTAATTCACAAAAAAACTTTTTATTTTTATGCAATATTCACAATCATTCACTTTCATTCACTTTCATTCACTTTTTTTGCAAAAGAAGATCAAATAGTGTAAATCCGTTCAATCTCATTCATTTTTATTACAATGCTCTGCGATTGTTTCTATCTGTAATGGTTTTATACATGGATAAAATCTTCATGGCATAAAAAAGGGAAATCAATTATTTTTCTCAACGGCCGATTGTAAGCCGCGGAAACAAAATAATGATTTCCCTTCTCAGTCATATCAATTTTTCAGAAAAATAAGCAAACTTTAGTCGCGGAAGAATGCTACACCGGACTCAAAGATCTTCAGATCCTGCTCGCCGTAAATGTTGATAGCCACGCCATCACCACGACGTTCAGAATGAGCCATCTTACCGAGAACCCTTCCATCCGGACTTGTAATACCCTCGATAGCCATGTAAGAACCATTGACATTCCACTCTTCATCCATCGTCGGATTGCCTGCCTCGTTGACGTAGCAGGTTGCCACCTGACCGTTTGCAAAGAGTTTCTGCAGCCACTCCTCGTTTGCTACAAAACGACCTTCACCATGAGACGCCGGGTTCGTGTAAATCTTGCCCACCTCTGCCTGTGCCAGCCATGGCGATTTATTGGACATCACTTTTGTATAAACCATCTTGGAAATATGACGTCCGATGGTGTTATATGTCAGTGTCGGAGAATCTGCTTTCTGCTCACAGATTTCACCGTAAGGAACCAGACCAAGTTTGATCAGTGCCTGGAAACCGTTACAGATACCGAGGCAGAGTCCGTCACGCTCATTTAAGAGTTTTTCAACAGATTCTTTGATTTTTGCATTACGGAATGCAGTTGCAAAGAATTTTGCACTTCCCTCCGGCTCATCACCGGCAGAGAATCCACCCGGGAACATAATGATCTGTGCCTGGTCGATTGCTTTTGCAAATACATCGACAGAATCACGGATATCCTGTGCATTCAGGTTTTTAAATACTTTCGTCACAACATTTGCGCCTGCACGCTCAAATGCTTTTGCAGAATCATACTCACAGTTTGTACCCGGGAATACCGGGATAAATACCGTCGGTTTTGCAATTTTATTTTTGCATACATAGATTTCTTTGGTAGTATAAAGTTTTGCATCCAGCTCTTTTTTATCTGTGGTTGCTCTGGTCGGATATACTTTTTCCAATGTGTTTGTCCATGCGGATAATGCGTCATCCATTGCAATCTCCGCATCACCATAACGGAATACCGGCTCTTCTAAAACAGAACCAACGATGGACACGTTTGCACGAAGTCCTACAGCCTCTAATGCTGCTTTTACAGCATCCGCATCTTCCGGTGCAACCTCTGCTACCAGATTACCAAATCCCGGTGCAAATGCTTCTTCCGGCTTCAGGCAGCCACGGATGGATACGCCCAGTTTGTTACCAAATGCCATCTTGCTGACTGCAGCTACCAGACCTTTTGCATCCAGTGCATATACCGCTTTCAGTTTCTGATCCTGGATCAGGCTGTATACTGCATCATACAGTTTCATGACCTGAGCATAATCCGGCAGATCATAAGCATCATGATCAATGGTAAAATACATCAGTTTATCGCCTGCTGTCTTTAACTCCGGAGTCACGATATCCTGTTCTTTTGCAACGTCTACAGCAAAGGAAACCAGTGTCGGCGGTACATCAATCTCATTGAAAGTTCCGGACATGGAATCTTTTCCGCCGATGGACGGCAGACCAAAGCTCATCTGTGCCTGATATGCGCCAAGTAATGCTGCAAACGGCTGACTCCAGCGTTTCGGATCCTCGTTCATTCTGCGGAAGTACTCCTGGAATGTGAAGCGGATCTTCTTGTAATCACCTCCGGCTGCCACGATCTTGGAAATAGACTCCAGAACCGCATAAACAGAACCGTGGTATGGACTCCAGCTGGACAGATACGGATCAAATCCATAACTCATCATCGTAACGGCATCGCATTTTCCAGTCATAACCGGAATTTTTGCAACCATACTCTGTGTTTCGGTCAACTGATATTTTCCACCATATGGCATATATACACTTCCGGCACCGATGGAACCGTCAAACATTTCCACCAAACCTTTCTGGGAGCATACGTTTAAGTCTTTTAATGTATCTACCCATGCAGCCTTTACATCGTTATGTTCCAGATCTTTTGCAACGCTGTCAAGCGCGATTTTATGCAGATAATTATCCTCTCTGCTCGGAATTTCCACCTGAACACCTGTCTCCTGGTGTGCACCGTTTGTGTTCAGGAATGCACGGGAGATATTTACGATTTCTTTACCTCTCCAGATCAGAACCAGACGCGGATCTTCCGTAACAACTGCTACCGGAACTGCTTCTAAGTTTTCCTCTGCTGCATAAGCAAGGAACTGATCCACATTTTCCGGTGCAATGACAACGGCCATACGCTCCTGTGACTCAGAAATAGAAATTTCCGTACCATCCAGACCGGCATATTTTTTCGGAACTTTATCTAACTCCACACGCAGGCCATCTGCCAACTCACCAATGGCAACAGATACACCGCCGGCACCAAAATCGTTACATTTTTTAATAATATGACTGACTTCCTCTCTGCGGAACAATCTCTGTACTTTACGCTCTGTCGGCGGGTTACCTTTCTGAACCTCAGCACCACAGGTATCGATAGAAGATGTGTTATGTGCTTTGGAAGAACCGGTTGCTCCACCACAGCCGTCACGACCGGTACGACCACCAAGCAGGATGATAATATCACCCGGATCAGAAGTCAGACGCTGTACGGCACGTCTCGGAGCTGCACCCAGAACCGCACCGATCTCCATACGTTTTGCCACATAGTTCGGATGATATACTTCCTTGACAAAACCGGTTGCCAGACCAATCTGGTTACCGTAGGAACTGTAACCCGCTGCTGCGGAACGGACAATCTTCTTCTGCGGAAGTTTTCCTTCCAGAGTGTCTTTTACGGAAACGGTCGGATCAGCCGCACCTGTGATACGCATTGCCTGGTAAACATAAGTACGTCCGGATAACGGATCACGGATGGCTCCACCCAGACAGGTTGCGGCACCACCAAACGGCTCGATTTCAGTCGGATGGTTGTGTGTCTCATTCTTGAAATTGATCAGCCATTCCTCTTCTTTTCCATTTACATCAACCGGCACTACAATACTGCAGGCATTGATCTCGTCGGACTCTTCCTGATCCTGAAGCTTGCCTTCGGATTTTAGCTTCTTCATAGCCATAAGAGCCAGATCCATCAGGCAGACAAATTTGTCGTCCCGTCCCTTATAAAGGACTTCTCTGTCGGAAAGATATCTGTTATAGGTATCAACGATAGGAGTTTTATAATCACCTTCGTCAAATTTCACCTGTGTAAGCTCAGTGGAGAATGTGGTATGACGGCAATGATCAGACCAGTATGTATCCAGAACACGGATCTCGGTCATGGATGGATCACGTTTCTCCTCGTTCTTGAAATAGTTCTGGATATGAAGGAAATCCTTGAATGTCATAGCAAGGTTCAGGGAGCTGTAAAGCTCTTTTAATGGTGCTTCCTCCATATCACGGAAGCCATCAAAGATCTTAACATCTTCCGGATCCTTGAACTCTGTAACCAGTGTCTCCGGCTTCTGAAGGCCTGTCTCACGGGAATCTACAGGGTTAATGCAGTGATTCTTGATTGCCTCGAATTCTTCCTCTGTAATGTCACCTTCGATCACATAGGTAGTGGCAGAGCGGATGATCGGCTGTGCATTTTCATCCAGGAACTGCACGCACTGAACAGCGGAATCTGCTCTCTGGTCAAACTGACCAGGAAGGAATTCTACGGAAAAAACATGTGCGCCATCTGCTGCCTCGAATTTCTCCAGATAAAGATCATCTACCGGAGGCTCGGCAAATACGGTATGGCATGCTTTCTCAAATACATCATCGGAAATATTCTCTACGTCATAGCGGATCAGTTCCCGCACGTTTGTTACAGTCTGAATGCCCAGATAAGAGCTGATCTCATGCTTCAGTTCTTTGGCTTTTACGGCAAAGGATGGTTTCTTTTCTACGTATACTCGTCTTACGTTACTCATTGGAAAACTCCTTTCGTGAATGTGAAATCATAGTGTGGTGCGCTTTTTCATTTTGAAAAAATATGGATGACTGCGCAAAACTGCAGCCATTCTTGCACATTTTCGTTTATTATAGTATCATAGGTTTTGTCATAAGTAAAATTAATATATCTTATATTTTTTATTACTATTACTTCTATATGTAAATAAACATGGCTCATCAGTCATAGCAGAGTTTGAGTTACTGTTCACTGACAATATTCCGCGAGGTGTTTTTTGTGAACAAAGTTCACAGAAAACCCGAGAATTAAGTTT